>ERZ1034901.1051-NODE-1051-length-19846-cov-5.518215_pt1 | contig 19846 bp, 28 predicted proteins | sample MGYA00520628_ERZ1034901 | MGnify/ENA primary metagenome ERZ1034901 (study PRJEB33766, sample SAMN09781783) | gut metagenome | biome: gut microbiome | host: Homo sapiens | place: Madagascar | study: EMG produced TPA metagenomics assembly of the PRJNA485056 data... | reverse complement strand
TGGTATGCCCCCATATGCTCAAAAAATTGGAAATTTCGTGAAAATTCGTGCCTAAATCGACTTCCAATCAAAAGTTTGCGGCAAAACACGGTTGGATACGGCTTCTACCTTTTGGTCAAACACCTGTTTTACCAAAAGTTTATCAGACTTTTGCCTATTGCAACACCAATGAGCAAGCTGGAGGTTTTCAAGAGCCGACGGGTGACCGCCTTTTGCTATGGGTATGATGTGATCTATGCAAGCCGACAATGGATGCGGATATTTCAGTGAAAAATCAACAGGTTTTCCGCAGATACCGCAGACTGTCTGCGTGGCGTATATCTTTTTCTTGTTGATACGAAACTGCTGCTGATGAGAACCGCTTCGGTCTGGTCTTGGTGTTGGCATTGTATACCTCCGTGCAACGCAAAAGCGACCGCAAAATGCAGCCGCCCTTGTGAAAAATATTATAAGGAGTTTTGAAATGGTGGAGCAGACCGCAAGCTCATGCACTCACGTTCTGCATAGCCCCTTTCGGGGCTTAGAAAATTGGAGGTGACTTCAATGAAAGTACAAGTCTGAGGTACATCTAAAGGTACATCTACACTTTCCTCAGTTTAAATTATAGCATAGGTAAAAGTCACAAACGTCACATTTATCATGTTTTTTGCAAATATCTTTGTATACGCATTTTGATACAGCTCTCCGACATTCTCCCACCGCTCACCTGCATTGCTATCTGCAAGTACGTCTTACCCTTGATGAATTTCAGCACGAACATTCGCCTTGTCTGATAGTCCTCAATCCCCTTGATAAATTCCTCAACAGCCCTCTGCTCACGCTCCAGACGAGCCTGCTCACACAGCAGTGAAAGTGTATCGCCACTCGGCAGAAAGCCGTCTATGCGTGTGCTGTGGGGCGTGTAGGACGGCGGCGTGCATACGCTGATACTGTCGGCAACGTACTTGCCTGAAAGCTCCGCTTTGATGTCCTCAATGGCTGCGGCGTTCCTGCGGTAGGCTTTCAGGCGTGGCATGGTCATTGGGTCAGCCATTAGCAACACCGTCCATTTTTATGCCAATTCCGTTCACGTCCACAGCCGTATCAGCTACGCCGAAAATAACCTTGCCTATGGCGGTAGACACGTCGCCTTTATGGTAGTTGTCTACGGTCATCTTGAATCCCATTCCTGATATCGTTACCTTGTCCTCGACAAGATTTACAGCCCTGAAAACCTTGCCGTGCATGGCGTTCTCGTATACACTATGCAGATTATCAAGCTTCTTCTGACTTACGCCTGCCTCCCACAAGATAGATGAAAGCTTATGCTCGTCAATGGTCGGTATTTCAGTTTCGTGGGCATTCTGGTCAACGAACGTAGATATCTTGTCATTCACGGTGGTGATAAGGTCATAGTCAAGCTCATCACCCACAACGCTTGTGAGGATATCCTTAAAAGTTTCCTTTTCATTCTGACAGGTCATTGAAAACTCGCAGCCAAGAAGCTCCTCAACAACGGAAGTATTCGGCTTTTTTGCGTTTTTCGTGTAGTAAAGCACTCCGTTGATATCAGGCGCACGATCATTGAAAAGAGGAAACAAAAAGCCGTCACTTGGAAGCTCAACAATTCTGTCACAAGATTCTTTTTTTGCAATGGAGTTGTCCTGTTCATCGTATACAAGCCCGTCGATACGCAGGTTTACAGGGCAAAGTGCCGTCACTATGAAGTTGTAATCAGTGTCAGCTTCGTCCTCAAACTCGTCCATTTTATTCTTTCTCAGCACAGAATATGTACAGTGCGCAGCAAAAATGGTATATGTTGACACATACTCGACTTTCTCAACAATGGCATTGAGGAAGTTATCAACCTTTTCTTCGTCAAGAAGCTTGCTTTGCAGTGTTTCGTACATGAAAGGCTGTGCGCCGCCCTCAAGATATGCGTCCTTCGGAAACGAATATTCCAGCAGATTTTTGCCGATAGAGCCGCTGAGCACCTTTTTTAGGTTTATCATTATCAGCTCAGCCTCGTCCTGCGGAATAGTGTTGTAAAGCTGATTGGTCTTGCACTTTATGTTCTTTTCAGCGTCCACAAATGCGGTAACAACGTGGTTTACTGTGAAAAATCCACAGTCGTCGGTAAAGTTCTTCTTGATCTCATTGATTTCTTTCTTGTTCATTTTTAGTCCTCCTTAATAGGTCTATAGCTTGTTGGTCTGTAACCGCCACAAACTACATTCCGTTTGCTACAAGTATGATAAAATACGCAACTTTTGCATTTTATCTCCTTAATTCCCAGCACAACATACCCATTCTTTATTCCCCAACCGTTGAGGATATATGTTATCTTGTATGTAAGCCCTGATATCTCGTGTTTTGCGTGTTCTCTTACTGTGCCGTCCGAGCTACGATAAGACGTTCCGTCAGTCGGTATAAATCTTATCAGATCTCCTGTCTGAAAACCTCTGTCATTCTTCCTGGCCTCGAAAGTTTTCTCGCCGCTCAGAACGGCGTCACAAAATTCTATGCTAAGTTTCAGATCATGTGTTTTCACTCTTTTGCCTCCTCACACCTCAACTCCTCCAGCCTACAATACACCAACGTATTGCCGCAAGTCTTGTCAGCGATCTCCGCCTGATAGAAGAACTTACCTGTCTTTCTGCTCTTGCGGATAATGCACCCTGTCAATTCGTAGCAGTCAGAGCCGTTGTAGCTTACCCTGCGTCCAAGACTTTTCTTTACCTCGTGTATCGTCATAGCTCCTCTATCCTCACATAAATGCCGGGCGTATTCGCCCAGAACTTTTCGCATATCTCACTTGCCACAAGCTGGTCGTCTGTCCAGAAGTCAAGCTTTGTCATGCAGTCCTTGAACATCTTCTGCAAGTTGTCTGTGTCAGGCTTGGTGGTCTTGTACTCTCCGTCCTTGTGTTTGCCGTCATTTGGAAACAGCCACTTTGTTATGAGCCTTATCCCACAACTATACTTCTCATGCGGTCTGTGCCTTGCAAGGTTTGCCGTGAGCTTCTCTTTCGCCGCCTTGACATCGGGTGGGTCATAAAACATCGGCTTGCCATTTTTCACAGTTACCTTGTGTTCCTGAGCCGTAGCCGTCGGCGGTATCATTGCCATAAAAAATTCAGTCATCATCTTCCTCCTCACATTTGAAATCTACTCCGTGCCATTTGTGTGACTTGTCATCATACACCAATGCCCCCGACTGTTTGACCATATCCCAAATGTATTTGAGTACCTCCGGCTGTTTCACGAGCCACCAAAGCGTGCGTGACTTTCGATAGTCAAAATCTTCATTAGGCAGCTTATGAAAAAGAGGTGGCATTCTCTTAGCTGCATTAACAACGTCTTGTCTTGCCTTACTTCTTGTTGCTTTCATCTGCGTGTGCTCCTCTCGTGCGTCATTATTCTGATTACTTTTTCGTCGGGGCAGTTTCAAGCCCCCGACAAAAAGTATTGTTTATAATAATAGATTTGTCTGTCCGTCCGACAAACTCGGTATTTTTCGATATTGTCTTTTAGATACAAAGTTCGATTTTGTCCTGACACTTTCTCGATTTTTTTCTTGTCTGTCTAAAGTTCAAAAATTCGATTTTGTCTTGTCTGTCTACTGAGCTTTTAAGCCGCATTCTCCCTCTTCTATCCAAAAACCACCGTGCTCTTTGAGGTATCTTCCAACGGTCTTTTCGCTCTTTCCTATGTACTCCGCCAACTCAGAAATGCGGCACTTGCCGTTCTCCTGCACGCCGCTGAAAGCCGTTTCAATGCTCTCCTTGCGTTCCTTACTGCGGTCCTCATTGGTCTTTTTCTTGCTGAAATTCTTCTTCCAATTCGGTGCGCTGTCCTCTACCTCGCAGTCTTTAAGCACGCCCACAGTATCCTCTCTGTGAACAGGATAATCAAACCACATATCGAGGGGAGCAAACTTCGGGAACTCTCTCAGAGTACCCTCTATACGCCATGCCGTGCGGTTTCTTACCGCAAGCTTAGCCTTGTCTATGTCGGCCATCATAAGCTTGTATGAGTTCGGGTGCAGGTACTTGTGCGTTATCTCAAGCATTTTTGACGGCGTAACAAGATCGTCCTGTGAACAAAGGTCATCAGTATTTCTGTAAAATCTTCTCATCCAGTTCTCACAGATACGGCAAACAGTTTCGTCCTCCTGCTGCTTGTAAAGGCTGTCTGAGATGTCAAGCTCTGAAAGGTCAAGAAGTGCGTCAGGGTCACGGGCGAATACTCCTGAACCGCTGGCTCTGTCCATTGAACGCTTACCGCCCTGCGCTCCCTTTGAGTGGTGGTGGCAGTATATGACCGCACAGCCAAGCTCTGTGCATACCTTGTCAAACTGGTTGCAAAAGTGCGCCATTTGGTCTGCTGAGTTCTCGTCACCTGTTATGACCTTGTAGATAGGGTCTATTATCACGGCAATGTAATTCTTCTTGCTTGCTCGGCGTATAAGCTTTGGCGCAAGCTTGTCCATTGGTACGCTGTGACCACGCAAGTTCCATATGTCTATGCTGTTGAGGTTTTCAGGCTCTAAGTGCATTGCGGTGTAAACGTCCTTGAAACGGTGCAGACAAGATGCTCTGTCAAGCTCTAGGTTGACGTATAGTATCTTTCCTTTGGTACATTGCCAGCCAAACCACTTGACTCCCTCAGCTATCGCCACGCACATTTCGATAAGTGCATAAGACTTGCCTGCCTTTGACGGACCTGCAATGAGCATTTTGTGACCCTGTCTGAGAACGCCGTCAATAAGTGGTGGTGCAAGCTCAGGCAGGTTATCCCACTCAGCACTCAGGCTCTCAGGGTCGGGTAGATCATCATTGATACTTTCTATGTAATCTTTCCATTCCGAAAAGCTTTCTTTGCCTATGTTCTTGTCAATGATGAACTGTTTCTTACCGTTCCTCATTACGCCTGGCATACGGCTAAGACGTGAGGGATTGCGGTTTTGTTTATCTATGTCAAGACCGCTTTCCTTGCAGACCTTGTAAAGAAAATCAACACGCCTGCGATATTCATCATAGTTGGGAGCGTCTATCTTGACGATAGCGTGAACGCTCTTGCCGCCGCTGTATACAAGCACAGCGATAGGAAGTTCAAGCTCTCTCATCACAGCGTTCTGCTGTTCTATTGGCATACTGTCGCTTTCAACAAGAGCATAGCGGTAGTCTGTTACATTCTCGTTCTTTACGCCCTTGCCGTCAAGAGGATTGAAGCGGATCCACGCTCCGGCTTCTTCCTTGTAGTCGCCAAACACCGCACCAATGTCGCCGTTACATTCGCCAAGCCTCTTGATAAGCTCACCTGCAGTCCTGTCACAGCAGCCCTTTGTGGGCAGATACTTGGTCTTGCCGTCCTTTTCTGTTTCCCACGTTTGCGTAACATAGCCCACGTTCTCTCCTGCCTCAAAGAGTGTTTCAAGATATGTGACTATCTCCTTGACAGGATCCCAGTTTGCAGGCTCTATGATCGGTATGCCCTCACCGCCGTTTACAAGGGGACTGCTTTCCTCTGCGACTATCTCGCCGTCCCAATCGTATGCCTGAAACTCACGAGGGCTGTATCCTCTTTCCTTTGCCATTTGCACGATAGTACCTGCGGTCACAGGCTGAGCATTGCCGTTGAAGCTTTGCCACTTGTGTTCACATTCACCGCTGTGATAACGGCTGTCTGACCTCGACCAACTGTCCCAATCGTTCACGGAATAGCCCTCGTGTTTGAGAGCCATTCCAACATTGACCCATTCCTGATAATCACAGCTTGCAGGGTCTATGTATTCAAGCATTTTAAGCAAATTTGTGTTATCCATTCACTTCTCCTTAGTTCTCAGGTGTGTAGTTCTTAGGGTCGATATCTCTCGGCACTCTCCAGCCGTTGGCAGAGATACGGGCTATCATCTTGCTTGCGCTGTCAAAGCTCCAAGAGCCAACGTGTTCAAAGCCCTTGCTCTCTAACAGCCTTATCTGCTTAGGGGTGGTAAGTCCTGCATTGCGGCGTTTTTCAAGGCGGTCAAGGATAAGCTTTGCCTTGCCTGCGTTGTCTATATCGTCAGGGAAAATGCCCAGCTTTTCAAGCTTAGCTTTCTGCTTGTCGGTAGCAGGAGCGCACTCCCAGCCAAAAGCAGGAACGTAAGAGGACAAGTCCTCAGCCTGTATGGACATCTCATACTGCAAAGGGTCAACGAGCTTTCGCTTGCGTGTTTTCATTTCTTTGAGCTGCTTTGCAAGAGCTTCTTCTCGCTGTGCCACAACGTCCTCGCTTGCCTGCTTTTCAGCTTCCTCGATATCCACCGCACAGCCTGCTTCATTGGCAAGGTTTTCGGTCATTTTCTCTGCGACCTCTTCGTTCTGACAGATAAGGTGTGCAGGTCTGCAAAGCTCGTGGCGTTCTGTATGCCACAGAAAGTCAAGCAGAAGAAGCTCCGTCTTTCCCTCGCAAAGCCTTGTGCCTCTGCCTACCATTTGACAGTAAAGCCCTCGCACCTTTGTTGGTCGAAGCACGATAACACAGTCAACTGACGGACAGTCCCACCCCTCTGTGAGGAGCATTGAGTTGCAAAGGACGTTGTATTCGCCCTTGTCGAAAGCTTCAAGTATCTCCGCCCTGTCTGTGCTTTCACCGTTGACCTCAGCGGCGTTGAAGCCTTTGCTGATAAGGATATCACGGAACTTCTGAGATGTCTTAACAAGCGGCAGGAACACAACTGTCTTGCGTTCCTTGCAGTATTTGAGCATTTCATCAGCTATCTGATAAAGATAAGGGTCAAGTGCAGTGTCGATATCGCTTGCCTTGAAATCCCCTGCCTGAGTTGATACTCCCGAAAGGTCAAGCTTCAGCGGTATTGTGATAGCCTTGATAGGCGAGAGATAGCCCTCTTTGATAGCCTGCGGCAGAGTGTATTCATATGCAAGGCTGTCGAACACCGAGCCTAAATTCTTCATATCGCCCCTGTCAGGCGTAGCCGTCACCCCAAGCACCTGAGCCTTTGGAAAATGGTCAAGCACTCTCTGATAGCTGTCTGAGATAGCGTGGTGAGCCTCGTCAATGATAATGGTGTTGAAATAGTCCTCAGAAAATCCCCTGAGCCTTTTCTCTCGCATAAGGGTCTGAACTGAGCCTACCACCACACGATACCAAGAGCCTAAACAGCTTTGTTCTGCTTTCTCGGTGGCACAGCCAAGCCCTGTTGACTTCATAAGCTTGTCCGCCGCCTGGTCGAGCAGCTCGCCCCTGTGGGCAAGGATAAGCACACGCTTACCCTGCCGCACACATTCTTCCGTGACAGCCGAGAAAAGTATTGTCTTTCCCGTACCTGTGGGCAGAACTGCAAGGACTTTGTTTATTCCCTCAGACCATTGTTCAAGTATGGCAAGCTTAGCCTCGTTCTGATATGGTCTTAAATTCATCATCAGAACGCACCGGCTTTCCAGCCGCCTGTCTGAGCAGGCTGACTATACTGTGGCGTCTGCGTCTGAGCAGGCTGAACGGTAGTCACGTTCTCGTCATAGGCATAGAGCTTCTTTATCTTGTTGGACTGCCTGTCCTCGCCGTCCTTGTTCTTGTAGTTGTCAACGTAGACGTGACACTTGCCCTTTTTGCCTGTGATAGCGTTCCAGTTCATTTTCAGCGGCTCGCCATGCTTTTTCAAGCCAAGAGCAAGAAAAAGAGCTGAGAGCTTCCACTCAAACTTGTTGCAGAGGAAGAAGTTCTCTGTTATATCCACGCTGTCCTCTGCTCCCCATATGGTGAATGTGACCTTAGCCATATTGCAGGGCGGCACTTTTGCCGACCCCTCGTGTCTTGCACGTTCGTACTTTGCAACTGTAAAGTCATAGTCACCCTCAGGGAGCAGGACAAAGTCCCCACCCTCGTTGACTATCTCATCTTCCCAGCCGTATTCCATAAAATTATCCATAGTGTTGTCCTCCTTTTAAAATGGTACTTTCTGATTTTCTCTGATAAGCGGCAGCATTTGCTCCCAAGCACCTATCAGACAGCCCTGTACGAAGTCGTCAGGATAGTTTGTGATAGGAGTATCATAAGGAAAATAGTTTCTCTGAGATACCACAAGACGTATATCCGATTCGCTTACGCTGTTGGCTCTCATAAGGTCCGCAAGTGCTTTCGGTATGCCCTCAGGGATAACGATAGGTGGTGCAACGTCCTCAAAGCCGCTGAGATCAGTAAGAGGCTCGTCCGATTTTTGTGTGGCAGTCTGTGCGGTCTGTGTAGGCTGTGCTGTCTGAACTGTCGGTGCAGGCACAGGCTTAGGCATTTCAGCAGGCTGTGTATACGCAAACAGGTGAGCTATACCACTATACTCAAAAGGCATTTCAGGGGGCAGCCCGTCACGGTTCTTGGCGTCCCAGCAAGGGTGATGAGTGGTGTACATAACACGGTCACCGCCCTGAGCCTTGAACTTCTTGCCGTCCTTATCCACAGCTACTGCATATGTTTTGTAGTTTGCAAACAGCACCATATCTGCCCATTCTTTCACAAGAGGCGATATCTGAGAAGAAGTTTTCTTGCCGAGTTTCAGTTCCCAGCGGTCATAAGCGCCCAGCTCGTCAGGCTGTTCAAACTTTCTCATCTGAGCGTGAGCCGTAAGCACAACGTTGATACCGCTGTCAACTACCTCCTGCAAGAGATTAAGAAACTTGCCTATCTCCTCTTTTTCGTAAACATAGCCGTTGCCGTAGCCGAAATCTTCAATGCCTTTCTTCTGATGTGCCGAGCAGATAGTTTCAATGCAAAGCTGTTCAGCCCAATCAAATGTATCAATGACAAGGGTCTTGCAGAGCCTGCCGTTCATAGCTTCCTTTACCTCGTTTTTGAGCATTTCCCAGCTTGTTGGCTTAGGGAAACGTCTGATGTTCAGCTTCTTTGTGCTGCCCTCTGTATCAATAAATACAGGGTCGGGGAACTGAGCCGCAAAGGTGGATTTGCCTATGCCCTCAGGACCATATATCACGACTTTCTGTGCGGAGCTTACAACTCCTGATGTTATCTCATACATTAAAATGCACCTGCTTTCCAAGTTTTCGTTTCTGTGTTTTCTTCCTTTTCGTTGTCCATTGACCTGCCGTCCTCGATAATGATACTGCACTCGTCACCTGTGGAAACTCTTGTGGCTATCGCCTGCAAGCCCTGTGCTTCAAGCCACTTGCCGAAGTCATCAAGGGTGTCGGTATCCATTTGTTCAAGCTTGTCCAGCAGGACAAAACCGCAGTCAGGGTTGAGCTTTCTCACGATAGAGGTAGCGACGATAAGCTGTTCTGCTCCGCTTATACTGTCCCACTTATGCCCGTTATACAGCAGCTCTCCGTCCTCAACTGAAAGCCCCTCAAGGGGCAGGTCGGCACCGCTCAGCAGGTCAGTCTTTGCCTGCCTTACGTCCTCTATCTGCTCAGTGAGATATGTATACTGTGAACGGTAGTCCTCGGCGTCTATCTCAGCTTTTTCCCTGTCGAGATTTGCTCTTATCTTCTTGTTCAGTTCCTCGATATCTGAGATGTTCTTTTCAAGCTCCGCTGTACTTTCGTCCACAAGGTCTTGTGCGTCAAGGCTTGCAAGCTTGTAGTTGTTCACTGCCGCTTCATAGCTTGCTTTTGCACGCTCATAGGCGGACTTAGCAATCTCCAACTGCTTTTCGTAGTATTCTTTCTGGTCACGTTTACGCTGATTTTCACCGTTGCGAGCAAGTATATCCTGCTGCTGTCTGATAAGTTCCGAAGCCGAAACAGGCTCGGCAGGGACATTTGCATACACGGGCATTTCTTTAGCGAATTTAGACTTCTGGTCAGCTATCCTGCCGATAGCCGTTCGCTGGTCATAGAGAGAATGTTCCTTATGCTCCAACTGATAGAGCGTATCGCCCACGCCTATTATTTTAAGCAGAGTTGAAGCTTTTTCCTTGCTTGACTGATTTATGAACTTAGGCAGGTCAAGTGCGAACTGCTCAACAAAGCTGTTGAGCAGCTGCTGACCGCCTTTTTTGCCTGTGCTGTCGGTGACTTTGAGGGAGCTGTTCTTGCCTGAACGCTCCACCACGATTCCATTGTCGAGAGTTATCTTCAAATGCGGTTCGACAACAGACCCCTCACGCTGAGGAGAGGACGGCTTATACTTGTCACCGCCAAGTGCCCAAGCGATAGCGTCAAGGACAGAGGTCTTGCCCTGCCTGTTCTTACCGCCGATAACAGTAAGCCCATTCTTTGCAGGCTCAAGCTGTACGGCTTTTATCTTCTTTACGTTCTCAAATTCAAGTGAGTTTATTTTTACTGACATTTTAGTTCGCTCCTTTCATATTTTCAAGCTTATCCCTTGTGCTGCATATCTTTCCGTATGCCTCTCCGATATCAAAGGCTCTCTGCTCACATTCTGACATTCCCTCATAGATATCGAGTATATCTGCACAGGCTTTGTCTGCGGTATCATATGCTTGACAAATCTGTTCTTTTGTGCTATCATCAAGATGTATGTTATCGGTATCTTCTTTTACAGATACCTCCGAGCTTGTGCTGTTGGCAGACAGTGCAGGCTCGTTTTTTATGTACTCTGCAAAATATGCACCACACACCAAATCTTTTCCATCAAGCGGACAACCTTTGCAACTAACAGTAAATTTTGTACAGTAGTTTACCGCCTTTTCAAACTCCTCTTTCGTTATCATCGTTATCCTCCTTAATATTTCCCCATTGTTCAGCCATTGCAAAAGCAATACCTTTAAACGTTTTGCTCCTTACCTTAGCACGATCTTTGCCAGAATGACGTGTTTCTTCCCATGTGCGTGATTGACCATTAGAATATCGTCCAAACAGCTTGCCATTATCAGGCTTGTCCCCTGTATATGTTGGTCGTAGGACAGGCAGCCCCTTTAGCCATAAACACGTCGCCTTTGTGACAAACTGTTCTGAGTCTTCCGGTCCGTTTGAAAACATATATGGGTGAATTATTTGATCTGCCTTTCTGAATACAGTATTCATACGCCCTATAGGGTTTTCCACTGCAATTTTCGGTGCGTTCGCCGACACAATCTGCATAAAAAATACTATTGATTCTTCACGGCGTTTCATACGCTCGACCACCTTTTCAGCAGGTGTGCATTTCAAACTATAGTGGCGTGTAGCCACGTTGGTCAGGTATGTACACGGTGGGTGTGCGATAATCATATCCCATGTTTCAACAGTATGCTGCTCGCCATCGCAGGTGAAGAAATCGGTATTGCCATTGATAATATCCAAAACATCATTGCAAATATGCCATTCAGGGTGACCGCCTGAACACATCTGAATGTCGCAGCTATATGCTTCGTGCCCTTTTGCACGAAATGCCTTGCAGACCTCTTGCGATTCTTCACAGGCTATCAGAACTTTCATTGTTTTTATCCTCCTCTTTTTCAAAACCTTTCTCCCAGTGCCTATCCACCACGCTCAGCACAAGATACATCACTACATCTATGCCTGCAAGCACAGCTATTGTTATCAGCAGTATTCCTACAATGTTCATTACCACTTTCCTTTCATTTCAACTTCGACCTTGACTATGGGTCTGCCCGCTTCTCTCACTGCACGCTCTAATTCCTCACGAACTGTGTCTTCTGCGGTTTCTTTTATGTTTCGATACAGCCCATAGATCGCCAGTGCAACCAGCGCCACACACAGTGCTATGGCTGACACGTATCTGATTATCTCCAACGTTGTTATCAGATTGTTCATTTTCTCACGTCCTTTCCGACCTCTCTGCTATCCACTTGTCAAGCAGAGTTGAGTATATCTCATACACATATTCGTTAAGCTTAATGGCACAGCCGAAAGGATACACACCTTGCCTCAGCCCTGCGTTCAGCCTGTTTACGTTGGTGTTGAAGCCTGCGGCTTTCAGACGTTCCACCGCTTCTGCTGATGATATCACCCTGAGCATTTAGCTCACCTCCTCGATAGTCAAAACATTCTCATGGGGACTAATAACACTTGCCTTTGTCAGAGCCTCGTACTGACTCTTTGCTGCTACTGTGAATACCTTTTTATCATGATACTGGTCTACTGTTGTTACTTTGTACATTTTCATTGCTTTGTCACTCCTCATTGTGTTTTCTGTCATTTCTGCTTCCAGCGAACATATCCTGCAAACATTGCTAGTTATCATAAGCGACAACGGAACTGTGTTGTCAAGCCCTACTATCGCACATATGCCAAATGCAAGCGGACTTGCTAGACACAACGCAATGCCAAGATAGTAGGCTATCTTTTTCAAGTCCAATGTTTATGCCTCCAAATCTTCAAAGCTTACTTGTGCCACATCTTCGCCAACCCACCAGTTGAATACGTCTGAGCCTGTCTTCCAAGACGTGGGCTTGCCTAGCTCCATTCTTCGTTTGACCATTTTGTCAAACGCTCGTATATATGCTTGCTTGTACTTTGGGTACCGTTGAAACTCTGCATGCTGATGTCTTGCCGCAATAGGGCAGCCGATGCAGCCTACACGATTAAATCCACAGCTATAGAGAGGATTGATTTTGCAGCCGTAGTGATGAAGAAAATCCCATACATCATTGTCATCCCAATCCACTATCGGGTTTATCATCGTTTTCTGTTTTGCATAGCAGTGTTCGACCAAACGTCTGGCATTGTCGTTATCATTGTTCAAGATGATACCGCCTTTTGATGAAACATGATATTCAGCGCCTATCTTGTCAGCAAATTTTTGCGTATGCTTTGGCTTGTTGAGTACCTGAACGACACCTGAATTATTTTTTCGATTAGAACTTTCAGCCCAGCGAACACCTGTTATTAGCACCTTGCCGTAGCCTGAACGTTCTTTGAGTTCATCACAACAGTATCTCACAAGACGTGTCGGCGGCATTAGCTTTTTAACGATCAGATTCCACATTGTAATGTGATTACCGTCATTGTCATAGGCTTTTTCTATGCGAATGTCTGGCTGCGATTTTATGTATCTCATAGTTTCGGGTGCATCAACAGTTGTCAAATTGTGTACAGCCTCAAACTTAACTCCTGCAAGCTGTGATAATATCTTGATACAATCACTGTCTTTTCCACCACTGTAAGCAAGTCTATAGCCGTCAGCAGGCTCAAAAGCTTTCAGACGAGCTATCGCCTTTTGCTCCTTTTGTATGTCCGTATGTTTCACCTCCTCATTTTCTGTCCGTTCAAATGGACTACTAGCTGTTGACATTTTCAGCGTTCTGAGTATAATTAATGTCAAGGACTTCATTGATAGCCGTTTCTATCTTGTTTGACTTTATCTCACCTGTCATTATCTTATACAGATTAGATGTATCGAGATAAGTTTCAGGAAGAAGCTTCTTGACTTCCTCAATGAGCCACTTCTGTGTCTTGTTGAGCTTAACAAGACGTACCTTGACTTCCACGCCGTACTCAGTCAGCGGTCTTTTACGTTCACTAATAATTAACACCACCTTTGCATAATGTTTAAAAATACAACTGGTTATAGTATTGACTTTTACGGAAAAATGTAATACAATGTAGTTGTAAGATAATTTATTACGTTCTTCCGTACTGTCTATGTTTGTATTATATTACGTTTCTCCGTAAATGTCAATAGCTAAATTGAAATTAATTACGTAATATCGTAAGATTGTACGGTTGCACAAAAATTGAGGTGTAACTATGTCAGAATTGTACATAAGGATTGAAAATCTGTGCAAGGAACATAAAATTTCAATAACAGCAATGTGTAAAGAAGCTATGGTAAGCAGAGGTTCTATTACAGACTTAAAGCAAGGTAGAAGCAAAACTCTTTCTTCTGAGGCTATTTCAAAGATAGCGAAGCTTTTTGATGTTTCAACAGACTATCTTATGACAGGCAATGAAGCTGAGCCGCAAAGCTCAGCTATGGACGATAACATCAAGTTCGCCCTATGGGGAACAGCCGACGTTGACGACGATGTGCTTGAGGACGTGAAGCATTACGCTCAGATAGCACGTCAGATGAGAGAGGATAAGAAAAATAAAGAATAGAGGCGATACATATGGATAGTGCTGAACTGCGCAATTATGCGGAGGACAGGGACATTATAGTGATTGACGGAAAATTAAGAAATGAACAAAAGTCCATATCCATTAGCGATAGGGGACAATGTGCAATTGTGGTAGACCCTAAGAAGATCGCCACGAGCGCAGAAGAAACTGTCATAATGGCTCACGAGCTGGGGCATTGTGAAACAGGTGCATTTTATAACGAAAGAACGCTGGAACTTCGTTCTCGAATGGAGTTTCGTGCGGATAAATGGGCAATAAAAAAGCTCGTCACAGAGGACGAGCTGATAGAAGCATTTGAAAATGGTATCCTTGAAATATGGGAGCTTGCCGAGTTTTTCGGTGTCACCGAAGATTTTATGGTCAAGGTCTGTGAATTGTATGGATATTATAACAGGGTGATATAAAAAAGTCCCTGTCAGCACCGCAAATACTGGCAGGGATAACACACAGAATTTTCTCCTGCATGGTTACAAATACATTATATCACCAATTTAAGACATTGTAAATGATTTCAATAAAATGTTTACAAATGTCGGAAATTATTGAACTACAAGGAGGAAGTTTTTTATGAAGAAGTTTATAGCTGGAGTAATTGCATTATCGCTCGTTTGCGGAATGTCCGCTTGTGGAAGTGGTGACAGCTCATCTTCAAGTGAAAGCACTACTGCAACAACTACCACTACTACAACATCAGAGGAAACCACAACGACGACAACCACAGCGGAGACTACGACTACGACGGAAGAAACGACAACAACGACGGAAAAGCCTACCACAACAACGACTACTACGACCACTAAAGCTACTACCACCACTACAACAACTACTGCTGAAGAACCCAAAGATCAAGTTTTGTTTGATAATAACGGAATTAAGATTACCTTTACTGGTATGGATTATACAAGAAGTATATTTGGTCCAGAAATCAAAGTACTGATTGAAAATAGCACGAGCACAAATTATACAGTTCAGGTTCGTGATTTTTCTGCGAACGGCTTTATGGTTGATACAACAATGTCTGCGGATGTCAATGCAGGTAAAAAAGCAAATGATTCAATAGTTGGTCATTAGAGGAAAATTCTATATCCGAAGACGATATGCAAACTTTTGAATTCAGTTTTCATATCTTTAATTCTGATGATTGGTCTGACGGCTTTGATACTGAAACTATAATTATACAGCTTTAAAATAAAAAAAATCCCCTGAGTGCCGCAAACACTCAGAGGACAGGTGAACTGATATTGACAGTATCAGCTCAAAAATTCACACCAATAGACCAATAAAGGGCGAATTTTGCCCTTTTATTGTAGCACACTTTCAAGGAAGTGTCAAGAATAGGAGGAAAATATGCTATGTAAAAAATGCCGTAAGGAAATTCCTGACGGCTCTATTTATTGCAACTACTGTGGCAAGAAGCAGGAAACTACTAAGAGAAAAACACGTCGCAGAGCAAGAGGAACAGGCACGATAAGATACAAGCCTGAATACAAAAACCGCCCATATGTGGTTTTCAGCCCTCGAACAACGTCCGGCACAGGTGAAAAGTACATCGGCTGCTTCAAAACAGCAGCGGAGGCACAAGCTGCTCTCGACAGCTATTTCAACTCTACGCACATAGATCACTCCAGCCTAACTCTTGCACAAGCGTATGAGAATTGGAGTTCCGAGCATTTTGAAAGCCTTACAAAGAGTGGTGAGCAGGGCTACAAGACAGCGTGGCGATATCTTGACAGCATTGCAGGACGAAAGATATCGGAGCTTAAAACAGCAGACTACCAAAGATGTGTTAATGAATGCGCCAAACGTTTCAGCCGTTCACAATGTGCGAAAATCAAGCAGCTTTGCTCGCAGCTCTGCAAGTACGCCGCCCAAAATGATATCATAGACAAAAACTATGCTGAATACATAACGCTTCCAAAAGAGGTCAAGAAAGAGAAAAGAATTTTCACAACATCTGAACTTGAAATGCTGTGGGAGCACTCTTCAGATAGATCTGTCCAAGTCATTTTGTTTATGGTATACACAGGCTTTCGTATCGGCGAGGTGTTCACAATACTTAAAAAGAACGTCCACCTTGATGAAGGGTATATGGTCGGCGGTATCAAGACCGAAGCTGGCAAGGACAGACTTGTGCCGTTTCCGTCACAGATACCCGAAATAAAGACGTTTGCACAAGATTGGTACAATGAAAGCAAGACGGATTTTTTGCTGAATGGTGATGTCAATAATTTCAGGAAGCGCAATTTTTACCCTGCACTTGCCGAGTGCGGTGTGATACCCGAACCGACAGTTACAGAGCTAAAAAGCGGCAAAACGACAAAGAAATATGACACAGAGATAACGCCACATTGTTGCCGTCACACTTTCGCCACCCTCTCAGCAGATTGCGGTATGCAACCTGAAAAGCTACAGCGTATCATCGGTCACGCCAAGTATGAAACAACGGCAGATATATACAATCACTCAGGGCAGGACGCAAAAGTGCTTGTGGAAGAAATGTCAAAGTTAAGAAAACCAGTGGAACATTAGTGGAACATTTCACCGATAAACGCCGATTTTACGGCATTTCTTGATTGGTTGGTAAGGACGAGGTCACCGGTTCAAGCCCGGTTAGCAGCTCCAGCAAAACAGCTATTAAATTGCGTAAATGCGTGGTTTGATAGCTGTTTTTGTTTTGTGTGATGTTCTGTGATATTCCTTGAAAATTTACGATAAGGGACTATGTAGTGGAACATAGATTATGATGTCAAAACCTTTATTGTGTACGCAAAAACAGCCGCCTCAGACCAATAAAAGTCCAAGACGGCTGTTTTCTTACTCATACAATATACAAAAAACTAAACTTTCTTAACAAACCCCGTCAAGCATATCCACCCAGCGCCGCTCTTGAGCTTGCCCCATGTCTGACCGTCAACTACCTTTTCAGCTACAATAGTGTAGATAACACCGTACTTAGCCATAACCCCCTTGACGAGTGCACAGGACACGCCTGCGCCCTTTCTGACGTTCATTCCACCTTTGTAAGTTATCTTCACCTTGTAGGACTTGAACGTCGCTGTGTGCTTGATGTTCGAACTCGTACCGCTAAGCTTTGCGTTGACCTGTTTTGCTATGTAACCGAACTTTCCGCTCAGGTATGGTCCCGGACAGCCCGTCGCCTCAAACCATTTGTGCATTGTAAGATTGCCGCTGGTGTTGCCCGTGTAGTTGAGCTTTTTGATACCATTACGCTTGCAAATATCCACACACAGCTTTATCAGCGCAGCCATAGCCTTGTCGCTGACGTGCCAATTTGGCTCACCACTGTCATTTGCTACCTCGATAGTCACAGCACGCATATCATTAGCACGGTTGGAACTGCACCAAGACCTGTACTTTTCATCCACCATTTCGCCTACCTTGCCGTTGCTGTCGATACAGTAATTACAGCTGCCGCCACGAGCCTGTACAGACGTACAGCAGTTTGCCAGCGTTGCATTACCTGCCATGTGATGAATAGTTATCTTGTCGATCTTGTGGTCTCGTACATTGTAATGGTCTGTCTTGCCCGACCACTTCCAAGAAGCCAACTTTGAATTTCCCATATTATTTCTCCTCCTTAGCCTTTAAAACATCTATTGCCTTTATGAGTACCTGCGGTATCGGTACGCCCATAAGCCCTGCATTTTCGATTATAGACAGCGTTTCGTTCACCACAAATGCAATGCACACGCAGTCTTTTATGTACCCTGTGCCAAGCATAAGGTCAAGCCTGCACGCCACAAGGAGGATAAGAAGTATCATACCCTTGCGACACAAACCTTTGAAGCCTGCCCTGCTTTCAAGTGCTCCGCTTTTAGACTTGCCTGAGCGGTGGAATACTCCTGCCACTATTATGCCTGTTGCATAGTCTATCACCATAAAAATGATAAGCGTAGTCATGGCACTTGTCCACCCTCCAAAAAGAGCGGCAATGCCGCCCCCGATAGTTCCGATAGCGGCTAAGACCGCTGTTTTTATGTTTGTCATATCTTACTCCTTACTTTCCTCAAACAAACTCATTTCTACTGAAAACTCCTCCCTTGTATCATCAGGACTTAGCTTGTCCGTGCATATCCAAAGCGACCCCTTATGCACCTCATCACGGTAATTATCAGGCACTATCCTGAATATCTTATCGTTAGTGCTGTCAGAACGCATAACGTGATTATCTCCGTCAACATAGCCCTCCGCTGATATATCAGAATAGAAGTTTCCTGTGGCGTTTGTTCCTGCCTTACTGTTATCAGCGTCACCGAAAGGCGACCACTGAAAGTCATTACTAAATGAGGTAGTGTAACGCTTTGAAATGCCAAGTCTACCATATCCATTCCAACCGTTTACCACAAGTTTGTAGCGCTTTTTCACATTAAAGTCTATAGCGCCTGTCAAGCTGTACCACTCTGCGCTGTTTTCAGTGGCATGGAAAGTAACGACTACCTTACCGTTTTCTTTGACAGTAGAAGCATACTGAGAATCAAAAAAATCAACGTTGAGTAAAAGATTTTCTGTAGAAAACTTTACAGGCGGACCATATGTATTTTCTATGTATTCCAGCATGTTTTCAACTTCTGTCTTGCATTCTGCGGCTTTGTCTGCACTTTCTTTGGCACTTTTAGCATACTCCTCGCAGGTGGTATTACAGGCATTACCGCCACCTGAGAACGTTATCCCGTCAATAATATCCGCATTAGCATTAAAATCCTCAATGCTGAACTTGTCCGTTCTGTCAGGCTTTTTAAGCCCAAGATTTTTCGTATACTCAGCCAATCTGTCCGCCTCCTGTATTCTTGCCTATTATCAAATAGTATGTTGTGAACGTCTTTGTGCCTGCGCCGTCATCTTTGGTGATTATCTGGTGGTCTATCCTCAGCTTGTTGTCTATGACCTCATAATGCACCTGCGCCGATTTATAATGCGCTCCGCCCCAATCACAGCACACGAAAATGTACGGCTGTGAAGTCATTGACGGCAGAGTACAAACGCCGTCATTCCACCACCAATGTGTGGTGTTGTTCTTGACCTGCAAGCTTTTCGTTATCTTGCCGAATTTCATCACAAGCGGAAAAGTCCTTGACATCAGCGCTATTATCTGCGACACAGTTTTGCTTTTAAAGACAGAGTTTGCACCGTCAAGAAGCTCGTCCACCTGCTCTCCTGAGTATCTCAGCTCATATTCGTCCTCGCCAACAATGCTTTCAAGTGCCGTGATACGTTCAGCCATTGCTGCAAGCTGTTCCTCAACTGTCTGACCTGTGTCCGCTGTATCGGCAGTATCCTCTGTCTGCGTATCAGCCACAGTTGTTATCTCGTTCTCGTCCATAATCTCGCCTCCTAAAGCTGTTCTTCCACCGACAGACCCACCGCAGAAATATCGGCTGAAAGTCCGCCGTCAAAATTGAATCCTATGTTAGTTATTGGTATATCGTAGCTTTCACCGCTTTCGCTGACGTATGTTATCACGTCACCGACGTCAAATCGTGGGTCGCCAAGGCGGTGAAAAAGCTCCGTTGTATACCACGAAAAGCCGCCTATCCTATGCCACAATGAACGCAGCAGCGACATTGTCATATATGGATTTTCAAACTCCAGCACACGCCCTGCCGAGCCTGTGGTGTTGCCCAGCCGCAGAGTTTCGCTGCCGCTGACCTTGCAGACAATGCCTGCGAGGATATTCGGACGTTCTCCCAGTGTTGGCAGGTCGATAGTGTTATTGTCCAGTATCTTCACGCTCGAGCCGTACCATTTGCGGACGTATCTGCCGTATCGGTCAACAAAACCGAACTCGCCTTGCGCTGAGGCGATGTA
>ERZ1034901.1049-NODE-1049-length-19871-cov-36.156692_pt1 | contig 19871 bp, 16 predicted proteins | sample MGYA00520628_ERZ1034901 | MGnify/ENA primary metagenome ERZ1034901 (study PRJEB33766, sample SAMN09781783) | gut metagenome | biome: gut microbiome | host: Homo sapiens | place: Madagascar | study: EMG produced TPA metagenomics assembly of the PRJNA485056 data... | reverse complement strand
GGGCTGCCTTATGGCAGCCCCTTTTACATTTAAAAAATGAATGATATTTATATTTTCTATCTGTTTAATTGACGGACAACACAATAAATCCATTTTTATATTTATCGGAAATATAAAACACACTATCAAAATATATCATTCAAAAAAACAATATAAAAATTATGTATTTGTCTTTTATAATCCATTGTTTTTCTGTATTGATATATTCCTAAATATCATCCTTTGCTATTTTATTTGTTGTAAAAATTATAATTAAGCTGTAATAATGCTATTGTTTTTATTAAATATTATATTTCGAAATTTTTTGTAATTAATATTAATTTCTGGATAATAAAACTTCATTAATGTAATATTCCAACGAATCATAAGGTTAAAACATATGTTTTATTTATGATTTACTGGAATAGATATAATTTATTAATGGAGTTTTTATGAAACGTAATATTATTGGCGGTGCGCTGACGCTGGCTGCTCTTTTAATGTCTGGTCATGTTTTAGCTGAAGATGGAACCGTTCACTTTGTCGGTGAAATTGTAGACAGCACCTGTGAAGTAACCTCTGATACCAAAGATCAAACTGTCCCATTAGGCAAAGTTAATAAAACGGCTTTTTCTGCTCCGGGCGATCTTGCTTCTCCGCAGGCGTTTAGCATCAAACTGGAAAAATGTCCGGCAACCTATAGCAAAGCCGCTGTTCGTTTTGATGGCGTTGAAGCATCAAATGCGAGTGGTGATTTAGCAATTGGTAACCCTCTTAACGCGACTGCACCAGGCGATTATACGGGGCAGGGCTCGGCAATTGCAGCTACTGGTGTCGCTATTCGTATTTTTAACCGTGAAGATAATAGCCAGGTCAAATTATATACAGACTCAGCATGGACTAATATAGATACAACGCTTGGCACCGCTGAAATGAAATTTATTGCTCGCTACATTGCAACAAGTGCTGCTGTAACTGCCGGTACAGCTAACGCCGATGCTCAATTTACTATCGAGTACATGAAGTAAAATAACGAGAGCCTTTTTATACTGAAATAAAGGCATCTTATTATTTTATGTAATCAGGCTCTGTCAAAATGGAATAATGGCAACTCGCATGATGAAAATTATTGGACTTGTTTTTATTTTTCTTATTTCCACATGTGCACATGCCGGAATTATTATTGGTGGTACACGGTTGGTTTACTTAAGCAATAAATCAGACGTTACTGTCTCTGTTTATAACAAAGAAGACAAAATCCCCTATCTTGTCCAGGCGTGGGTCGATCCCTTTAATAAAAATGACAAAAGTAAAGCCCCGTTTGCTGTTATTCCACCTGTTTCAAGGCTGGAACCCTTACAGGAAAAAGTATTACGTATTATAAAAACGAAAGATATTTTACCAGAAGATCGTGAGTCGGTATTCTGGCTGAATGTTAAAAATATTCCTCCTGCAAATAAAAACAAAGATGTTAACGCGTTAGAGATTGCGATAAAAACACGCATAAAACTATTCTGGCGCCCTGCATCCATAAAAACGATTCCAGAATCTGGCGCGGTTAATGTTAAATGGCATCGCAAGGCTAATAATCTCATTGTTGAAAATACAAATGCTATCCATATTAATATTATGGAAGTTAATGTCGATGGTAAAGATGTTCCACTGAATATGATTCGCCCCTTTGAAACGCTTACGTTACCTTTGCCCGCACAGACAAGTGGCAAAAATATGTATTGGCGATTTATTAATGATTATGGTGCTGTGAGCGAACAAATTAAGGTCACATTGTGATTTACCGGGGGCATTCTTATGGCTAAAACAACTTTTTTTACTCATACAATGTCGGGTGTTTTACTCATCCTTTCCGGGCAAGCCATAGCAGATGATAATTTTTTTAATCCCGCGTTATTGGAAATTGATCATCCAACAGGTGTCGATATCAGCCAGTTTAACCGGGCAAACACGTTGCCCGCAGGTGTTTACAATGTTGATATTTATATCAATAGCAAAATGTTTGAGCGCCGGGATGTAAAATTTAGCCATGACAACGAGGATCAAGAGCTTTATCCCTGTTTTATTTCTCTGAAAGAAACGCTCGCGTCGATGGGGATAAAAGTTAAAACGCTACCTTCACTTAACGATGTAGATGAAAAATCTTGTGTAAATCCCGTACCCCTTATTACAGGTTCAACGTGGTTATTTGATGGTCAATTATTACGTCTTAATATCACTATTCCGCAGATTTACCTTGATATGAATACACGTGATTATATTAGCCCGACTCGCTGGGATGAAGGTATTAATGCGTTGATGGTGAACTATGACTTTTCAGGTAGTCATACATTAAAAGCAGATTACAGTGCGGAGGATAGTAACTACCTCAATATACGTAATGGATTGAACATTGGTGCATGGCGACTGCGTAATTACAGTACATTAAACATAACAAATGGCGATGCGGAGTATCACTCAATTAATACGTGGTTACAGCGTAATATTCCTTCATTACGTAGTCAAATTATGTTAGGTGATACATGGACTGCAAGCGATATATTTGATAGCACTCAAATTAGAGGCGTCCGGTTATATACAGATAACGATATGTTACCGGTAAGCCAAAACAGTTTTTCTCCTGTTGTGCACGGCATTGCTAAAACTAATGCTACGGTTATTATTCGGCAGAATAATTATATTATTTATCAGACTGCTGTCCCGCAGGGCGCTTTTGCAATAACCGATCTCAATACCGTCAGTTCCGGTGGCGATCTCGATATAACTATTAAAGAAGAAGATGGTACTGAACAACATTTTACACAGCCTTATGCTTCTTTAGCTGTTCTTAAGCGTGAAGGGCAAACGGATATTGATTTTAGCATCGGTGAATTACGTAATGATGAACACCATAAACCGGGTGTAATGCAGGCACAGGTCATTCATGGTTTGCCAAAAGGAATTACCCTGTATAGCGGTGTTCAACTTGCTGAAGATTATTCCTCTTTTGCTCTGGGTATCGGTAAGGATTTAGGGCGTTTTGGTGCAGCATCTCTTGATGTAACACATGCACAGGCGCAGTTTGACAATGCCGAAAATGAAACAGGGCAATCATACCGATTTCTTTATTCTAAATTCTTTAATGATACCGACACGAGCATCCGCCTTGTTGGTTACCGTTATTCTACAGAAGGTTATTACACTCTGGATGAGTGGTCTTCGAGATATAATAATCAGGATGATTTTTGGCAAACAGGAAACAGACGTAGTCGAGTTGAAGGTACATTAACGCAATCCTTTGTACAAGGATACGGTAATGTTTATTTGACATTAAGCCGTCAGGAATATTGGCATACAAATAATATTGAACGTTTAATTCAATTTGGTTATAGCAACAGTTGGAATAGCATATCATGGAATATATCATGGAGCTATTCTGATATGTCATCCAGTCGATATGAAAGCAATATTACTAAGGATAATGACACCGAACAAATTTATATGTTGTCACTTTCTGTTCCTTTATCGGGTTGGTTAAATAATTCATTTGCGACGTATTCAGTTACCCAAAATGATCATACCAATAGTTCCCATCTGGTTGGCTTAAGTGGCACTATGCTGGAAAGAAATAATATCTCCTATAATTTGACACAATCATACACTAGTGATGATGATACTGCAGGTGGCAGTCTTGCGCTGACCTATGATGGCACGTATGGCTCAGTCAATAGCAGTTATAATTATGATCGTAATGTACAGCGTTTAAATTATGGTGCCAGGGGGGGAATATTGGCACATAGCGAAGGTATTACTTTTAGCCAGGAACTTGGGGACACCGTTGCTCTTATTAAAGCTCCTGGCGCGTCTGGCCTTGATGTTGAAAATACCACTGGAGTGGCAACTGACTGGCGTGGGTTTACCGTCAAAACACAACTTAGTCCCTACAGTGAAAACCGTATTGCTATTAGCAATAGTTATTTTTTGAATGAAAATGTCGAGTTGGATAACTCTGTAGTAAATATTGTACCAACACGTGGTGCAGTGGTAAAAGCTGAATTTTTAACGCATATCGGTTCAAGAGTGTTTTTTACTCTTTTACAAGATAATGGCAAGCCTGTTCCCTTTGGTGCAATGGCTTCAGTTGATAGTGGTTCGGTAGGTATTGTGGGTGATAACGGTGAACTCTATCTTTCTGGTTTATCTGAGCAGGGAAAAATAAAAATAGTATGGGGAGACAGTGCAACTAAAAACTGTACGGTTGACTATATAGTAAATGAATCAGAAGGTGATGCAGGATTAATTCAACAGGATGCTATATGTCATTAAAAGGATATTATATGAAATATATTGTTATATGGGTGGTCGGAACGATTGTTGCATTGATATGTCTTGACGTATCGGCGGCTCCGAATGGTATTTGTACGGCAGATGGTGGTACTCATACCACTAGATTAACATTCCCAAATTATCAGATAGTTGGGTATCAAAATGCCACAGGTGAAATTTTTGAAAAAGATATCAATAACAATGATTCCTTTATGGCACATTGTCATTGCGATACAAGAACAGTGGGGCAATTTGAAAGTATTTATTATACCGCTGCAATAAATAATGCACTACTTCCAGCGGGAGTTCACGCAGGTATTAATTATTATAACTTGAATAGTTACCTTGATGTTGGGATCTCTTTTTATGTCCTTAATAAAGGATATCACAACGTCCCATTCGAATATGTGAAAAATGATCCTGGTGATGGCGCTGAAATAGATTATTTATGTGATCGTGTAGAACCATTGGATATAACAAGCGGCACAAATGCAAAAATTTATTTTTACGTTAAAAAACCTTTTATTGGCAAGACAGTTATTCCCGAAACTTTGATAGCCAGATTGTTTGGAACTATTAGCCGGGATACTCCTGTTGATTATTCTCAACCTATGGTCAATGTATATATATCTGGTGATATCACTGCACCACAAACGTGTGAGATAAACTCTGATCAGGTCATTATATTTGATTTTGAGAAAATCCCTGCCTCTGAGTTTTCTTCTACAGCAGGATCATCGTTACGTAGCAGAAAAATCACGATGAATGCTGATATAAAATGTACTGGTGGAGTCTATTCATGGGACAAAATCAATGTTTTATTGAATGCTAATGCCGTAGGTTCCGATACATCAATGATTCAGACAACAAATCCAGATGTTGCCATCAAAGTGTATGATAAATACGATCAAGAAGTAGACGTGCATGGCGGTGTTATGGAGCCTGACTTTACTGCTTCAGCTTTTGGCGAAAAAGAAGGTCATCTTTTATTTTCAAGCGCACCAGCCAGCGCCACTGGTACAAGACCACAACCAACGCCATTCAGTGCAACGGCTACGCTAACCTTTGAATTTTCAAATTAATTTCACAGACAACGATTGTTGATGACAGTCGTTGTCATATTTGCTCAATGATTCTGCTTTTGATGATTAAGTCATCATAAAAAAGACTATATAAATCAATAAGTAAAAAGACAATCCCGCTTGTCATAAAACTGTCATATTCCTTACATATAACTGTCACCTGTTTGTTTTATTTTGCTTCTCGTAGCCAACAAACAATGCTTTATGAATCCTCCCAGGAGACATTATGAAAGTTATGCGTACCACCGTCGCAACTGTTGTCGCCGCGACCTTATCGATGAGTGCTTTCTCTGTGTTTGCAGAAGCAAGCCTGACAGGTGCAGGTGCAACCTTCCCTGCGCCGGTGTATGCCAAATGGGCTGACACTTACCAGAAAGAAACCGGTAATAAAGTTAACTACCAGGGTATCGGTTCTTCCGGTGGCGTAAAACAGATTATCGCCAATACCGTTGATTTCGGTGCTTCAGACGCGCCGCTGTCTGACGAAAAATTGGCTCAGGAAGGTCTTTTCCAGTTCCCGACCGTGATTGGCGGCGTGGTGCTGGCGGTTAACCTGCCGGGTCTGAAATCCGGTGAACTGGTGCTGGATGGTAAAACTCTCGGCGACATCTACCTGGGAAAAATCAAAAAGTGGGATGATGAAGCCATCGCCAAACTGAATCCGGGTCTGAAACTGCCTTCACAGAACATTGCTGTAGTACGCCGCGCAGATGGCTCCGGGACTTCCTTCGTCTTCACCAGCTACCTGGCGAAAGTGAACGAAGAGTGGAAAAACAGCGTTGGTACTGGCTCTACCGTAAAATGGCCGATCGGTCTGGGCGGTAAAGGTAACGACGGTATCGCCGCGTTCGTTCAGCGTCTGCCGGGTGCGATTGGTTACGTTGAATATGCTTACGCTAAGCAGAATAACCTGGCGTACACCAAACTGATCTCCGCCGACGGTAAACCGGTTAGTCCGACCGAAGAAAACTTCGCCAATGCGGCAAAAGGCGCAGACTGGAGCAAAACCTTCGCTCAGGATCTGACCAACCAGAAAGGCGAAGATGCATGGCCGATCACCTCTACCACGTTCATACTGATCCACAAAGATCAGAAGAAACCTGAGCAGGGTGTAGAAGTGCTGAAGTTCTTCGACTGGGCGTACAAAACTGGGGCTAAACAGGCGAACGACCTGGATTACGCCAGCCTGCCGGATAGCGTAGTTGAACAGGTTCGCGCTGCGTGGAAGACCAATATTAAAGACAGTAGCGGTAAGCCGCTGTACTAATAAAACTCCAGGCCGGATAAGGCATTAACGGCTTATCCGGCATTACAAAATGACTTTGTAAATGCGTTTAACTGAAGAGTAACTTATGGCTGCAACCAAGCCTGCTTTTAACCCACCGGGTAAAAAGGGCGACATAATTTTCAGCGTGCTGGTAAAACTGGCGGCGCTGATTGTGCTATTGATGTTGGGTGGCATTATTGTCTCTCTGATCATCTCCTCATGGCCGAGCATTCAGAAATTTGGTCTGGCTTTCCTGTGGACCAAAGAGTGGGATGCACCGAACGATATCTACGGGGCGCTGGTGCCGATCTACGGTACGCTGGTGACCTCGTTTATCGCGCTGCTGATCGCCGTTCCGGTGAGTTTCGGTATCGCCCTGTTCCTGACCGAGCTTGCGCCAGGCTGGCTGAAACGCCCGCTGGGGATCGCCATTGAGCTGCTGGCAGCCATTCCAAGTATCGTTTACGGCATGTGGGGCCTGTTTATCTTCGCGCCGCTATTTGCCGTTTACTTCCAGGAGCCAGTCGGCAATATCCTATCGAATATCCCGATTGTCGGCGCGCTGTTCTCCGGCCCGGCCTTTGGTATCGGTATCCTCGCGGCAGGCGTGATCCTCGCCATTATGATCATTCCGTACATTGCGGCGGTTATGCGCGATGTGTTCGAACAGACACCTGTGATGATGAAAGAGTCGGCCTATGGTATCGGCTGCACTACCTGGGAAGTTATCTGGCGTATCGTTCTTCCGTTCACCAAAAATGGTGTTATCGGCGGCATTATGCTGGGGCTGGGGCGCGCGCTCGGTGAAACCATGGCGGTGACCTTTATCATCGGTAACACCTACCAGCTCGACAGCGCCTCGCTGTACATGCCGGGCAACAGTATCACCTCTGCGCTGGCCAACGAATTTGCGGAAGCGGAATCTGGCTTGCACGTTGCCGCACTGATGGAACTCGGCCTGATCCTGTTTGTGATTACCTTCATCGTCCTGGCCGCATCGAAGTTTATGATTATGCGCCTGGCTAAGAATGAGGGGGCACGCTAATGGCTATGGTTGAAATGCAAACCACTGCGGCGCTGGCGGAATCCCGCCGCAAAATGCAGGCGCGTCGCCGCCTCAAAAACCGTATTGCGCTGACGCTCTCAATGGCGACGATGGCCTTCGGCCTGTTCTGGCTGATCTGGATTTTAATGTCCACCATCACTCGCGGTATCGACGGTATGTCGCTGGCGCTGTTCACTGAAATGACGCCGCCGCCCAATACGGAAGGTGGTGGTCTGGCGAACGCCCTGGCGGGTAGCGGCCTGTTAATTTTGTGGGCCACGGTATTCGGTACGCCGCTGGGTATTATGGCGGGGATTTATCTGGCGGAGTATGGCCGTAAATCCTGGCTGGCAGAAGTGATTCGCTTTATTAACGACATTCTGCTCTCTGCACCGTCGATTGTGGTTGGTCTGTTTGTTTATACCATCGTGGTGGCGCAGATGGAGCACTTCTCCGGCTGGGCGGGCGTAATTGCGCTGGCGCTGTTGCAGGTGCCGATTGTTATCCGTACCACCGAGAACATGCTGAAACTGGTGCCGGACAGCCTGCGTGAAGCGGCTTATGCGCTGGGTACGCCGAAGTGGAAGATGATCTCCGCGATTACGCTGAAAGCGTCGGTATCCGGGATCATGACCGGTATCCTGCTGGCGATTGCCCGTATTGCTGGTGAAACCGCGCCGCTGCTGTTTACCGCGCTCTCCAACCAGTTCTGGAGCACGGACATGATGCAGCCGATCGCCAACCTGCCGGTGACGATCTTTAAGTTTGCGATGAGCCCGTTTGCGGAATGGCAGCAACTGGCCTGGGCCGGGGTATTGATCATTACCCTGTGCGTACTGCTGCTGAACATTCTGGCGCGCGTTGTTTTTGCGAAGAATAAACACGGTTGATATTGCTGACACGGTTTTCCCCTCACCCTAACCCTCTCCCCAGAGGGGCGAGGGGACCGATCGAGCGCCTTTTTGACTCTGTACACGGTTAACACTTTGCCGGATGCGGCGTGAGCGCCTTATCCGGCCTACGGTAAGCCTGATTAGCGAAGTGCATCAGGCACGATGAGGAAAAGATTGCAATGAGTATGGTTGAAACTGCCCCGAGTAAAATTCAGGTTCGTAATTTGAACTTCTACTACGGCAAATTCCATGCCCTGAAAAACATCAACCTGGATATCGCTAAAAACCAGGTTACGGCGTTTATCGGGCCGTCCGGCTGCGGTAAATCGACGCTGCTGCGTACCTTCAATAAAATGTTTGAACTGTACCCGGATCAGCGTGCGGAAGGTGAAATTCTGCTTGATGGCGACAACATCCTGACGAACACTCAGGATATCGCCCTGCTGCGTGCGAAAGTGGGCATGGTGTTCCAGAAACCGACGCCGTTCCCGATGTCCATCTACGACAACATCGCTTTTGGTGTCCGTCTGTTTGAGAAGCTCTCTCGTGCCGACATGGACGAGCGCGTACAGTGGGCATTGACCAAAGCCGCATTGTGGAACGAAACCAAAGATAAATTGCACCAGAGCGGTTACTCTCTCTCTGGTGGTCAGCAACAGCGTCTGTGCATTGCGCGAGGAATCGCCATTCGCCCGGAAGTGCTGCTGCTCGACGAACCGTGTTCGGCGCTCGACCCCATCTCCACCGGGCGTATTGAAGAGCTGATCACCGAACTGAAGCAGGATTACACCGTGGTGATCGTCACCCATAACATGCAGCAGGCTGCGCGTTGTTCCGACCACACGGCATTTATGTATATGGGCGAATTGATTGAGTTCAGCAACACGGACGATCTGTTCACCAAGCCAGCGAAGAAACAAACAGAAGACTACATCACCGGTCGTTACGGTTGATTCAGGAGTGCGTTATGGACAGTCTCAATCTTAATAAACATATTTCTGGCCAGTTCAATGCCGAACTGGAAAGCATCCGCACGCAGGTGATGACCATGGGCGGTATGGTGGAGCAACAGCTTACTGATGCCATCACCGCCATGCACAACCAGGACAGCGATCTGGCGAAGCGTGTGATCGAAGGCGACAAAAACGTCAACATGATGGAAGTGGCAATCGATGAAGCCTGTGTGCGCATTATTGCTAAACGTCAGCCGACGGCGAGCGACCTGCGTCTGGTGATGGTGATCAGCAAGACCATCGCCGAACTGGAGCGTATTGGCGACGTGGCGGACAAAATCTGCCGTACTGCGCTGGAGAAATTCTCCCAGCAGCATCAGCCGTTGCTGGTAAGTCTGGAATCTCTGGGGCGTCACACAATCCAGATGCTGCATGACGTACTGGACGCGTTCGCGCGCATGGATATTGACGAAGCGGTACGAATTTATCGTGAAGATAAAAAAGTCGACCAGGAGTACGAAGGTATTGTTCGTCAGCTGATGACCTACATGATGGAAGATTCGCGCACTATTCCGAGCGTACTTACCGCGCTGTTCTGTGCGCGTTCAATCGAACGTATCGGTGACCGTTGTCAGAATATCTGTGAATATATCTTCTACTACGTGAAAGGGCAGGATTTCCGTCACGTCGGCGGCGATGAGCTGGATAAACTGCTGGCAGAGAAAGATCCGAAAGCCTCACGCTAACCGTATGCCGCATCAGGCAATCTGCGAGTACGTAATCTGACCGGTGAGATATATCACCGGTCTCTTTATTTACTGAGTGATATCCCAGCCGCGAGCCTTCCAGAGTTCCGGTAACTGTGAAAGATGGGTAAAAGTAGTGACTTTCGGATGAACGATCGGCTTATTGTGCGGGTCAGCGCAGAAGTAAAACACTTCCATACCGGCATCGATTCCTGACTGCGCACCGGCGCTGGAGTCATCAACCAGAATGCAGTTTTCAACGTTCACATTCATCGCTTTTGCCGCATGGAACATTAACGCCGGATCGGGTTTCCAGCGTTGGATATCGTAACCGCTGAACAGTTTTTCCGGGAAATAGTGCAGCATATTGAGTTTGCCAAGCGAATGTTGCATTTTGCTGACTGGGCCGTTAGAGACGACGCACATCGGCACGTTAACGCTCGCCAGTAATTCGTTAGCACCCGCAATCACCTCCAGTTCGCTATCAAACAGACGCGCCACTTCCGCACGATAAACGTGCTCGGCATCGGCACGAACCATTTCTACGCCCTGTTCTTTGCTAATGATGTCGATGATTTCGTAGAGTTTTACGCCTTTAAAACGGGAAAAAATTTCTTCCAGGTCAACGTGAATGCCAAATTCCCTGAACATCGTGACATAGGCGCGAGAGCAAATGACCTCGCTATCGACCAGCGTACCGTCACAGTCGAAAAATACCGCTTCTATCTGGGGCATGTCTTTCCTTTATCGTTAGTTTAACGTTTTCGTCATGCAGATTGGCGCGACGCAATCGTTGCCGTATAAGCAAATACAATGAAAAAAAGTTATCTTCAGCCGTCCATATTGTCTCATTTTGGTATACGATAGCGACGGATTTTCCCTCCTTGTTCGGAAATAGATAATGAGTCAACAACACACAACCCAGGCTTCTGGCCAGGGGATGCTGGAACGCGTGTTTAAACTGCGCGAACATGGCACGACGGCACGAACCGAAGTGATCGCTGGTTTTACCACCTTCCTGACGATGGTTTACATCGTTTTTGTTAACCCGCAAATTCTTGGCGTCGCTGGCATGGACACCAGCGCCGTCTTCGTCACCACCTGTCTGATTGCTGCGTTCGGCAGTATTCTGATGGGGCTGTTTGCTAACCTGCCAGTCGCGCTGGCTCCCGCTATGGGTCTGAATGCGTTCTTCGCCTTTGTTGTGGTGCAGGCGATGGGCTTGCCATGGCAGGTCGGGATGGGCGCCATTTTCTGGGGCGCGATTGGTCTGCTGTTACTGACGATTTTCCGCGTTCGCTACTGGATGATTGCTAACATTCCAGTGAGTCTGCGTGTGGGGATCACCAGCGGTATCGGCCTGTTCATTGGTATGATGGGGCTGAAAAACGCAGGTGTCATTGTCGCTAACCCGGAAACGCTGGTCAGCATCGGTAACCTGACTTCTCACAGCGTGCTGCTGGGTATCCTCGGCTTCTTCATCATTGCTATTCTGGCCTCGCGCAACATTCACGCGGCGGTACTGGTTTCCATCGTGGTGACGACGCTTTTGGGCTGGATGCTGGGTGATGTGCACTACAACGGCATTGTCTCCGCGCCGCCGAGCGTGATGACGGTAGTGGGTCATGTGGATTTAGCCGGGTCATTAAACCTCGGTCTGGCAGGGGTAATTTTCTCTTTCATGCTGGTCAACCTGTTTGACTCCTCCGGTACGTTGATTGGCGTAACCGATAAAGCGGGTCTGGCGGATGAGAAAGGTAAATTCCCGCGCATGAAGCAGGCGCTGTATGTCGACAGTATCTCTTCTGTTACCGGTTCCTTTATCGGTACATCTTCCGTCACGGCGTATATTGAGTCCTCTTCTGGTGTTTCCGTTGGCGGTCGTACCGGTCTGACGGCAGTGGTTGTCGGCCTGCTATTCCTGCTGGTTATCTTTCTGTCACCGCTGGCGGGAATGGTGCCTGGCTATGCTGCTGCTGGCGCGCTGATCTACGTGGGCGTACTGATGACCTCAAGTCTTGCTCGCGTGAAATGGCAGGATCTTACTGAATCCGTTCCGGCGTTTATTACCGCCGTGATGATGCCGTTCAGCTTTTCGATTACTGAAGGTATTGCGCTGGGCTTCATTTCCTACTGCGTGATGAAAATCGGCACCGGACGTCTGCGTGATCTAAGCCCGTGCGTAATCATCGTTGCGCTGCTGTTTATCCTGAAGATCGTATTTATCGACGCCCACTAAAATCGATAACTCGTTAAAAAACCCGCCATGAGTTACCGCTGGCGGGTTTTTTATTTAGAGTTTCACCCGCTGAATAAACTCGCCAAATGCGGTCAATTGTCCGGTCAGATGATCCAGTGTTCCTTGATCAATCACTTCTCCGGTTTGTGGATCGACTTTGTTCTGAATCACACCGCCCATAAACTCCGGTTTGTTCATTACCATCGCGTCGAGAAAAACCAGAATCTGGCGCAGGTGATACTGGCAGCGCGCGCCGCCAATCACGCCCATTGAGCTGGTCTGAATCAACACCGGTTTACCGGCCAGCGGTTGATCCGGCAGGCGAGATAGCCAGTCGATGGCATTTTTCAGTCCGCCCGGCACGGAGTAGTTATATTCCGGCGTGACGATCACCACGCCGTCAGCTTGGCGAATTTGTTCCGCCAGAGTTTCAACTGTCGCTGGAAAACCTTCTTCCTGCTGTACGTCAGCGTCATACAGAGGAATGTCGGCAATGGAAGGTAACGCATTGACTTCCATACCCACAGGGGCAATTTTCGGCAGTGTACGTGCAACCATGCCATTAAATGAGCCTTTGCGCAGGCTCCCCAGTAACGTAACCACCTTCAATTTTTCAGACATGATGACTCCTGTGGTTGTCTATCAATTTGGCGAAAAAGACTTCACGGTAGATAGCTGGGCAAAACGCATCATCCGGCTGGTGGGGTTGTTGGCGCGACTGTGAATATCCGGCAGACTTTTCCAGCCTTGCTTACCATCTAACTCCCAGACACTGAGCTTCTCAATCGCTGGAGTGACCGCCACGGACCACACCAGCACGTCCTCTGCGTCGCATAACGCTTCTACATGATTTACATGGGCACATTTCAGGCGTCCGGCAATGGGCAGCAATTGCAGATCGCGCGGGTCGTCATTCAGTACATCGCCGGTAAGTTTTAGCACGCTTCGGCGCAAAGTAATGAGTTGCGCTCGTGCTTCATTAGGATCGTTCTGCTTACTGATCCATAACGATTCATTGCTGGAAAAAATAGGGTTATCGGGTGCATGGGGACTATGAAACCCGCGTGTTGCGCGCTGTAGCTCCATATCGAGACCACACTCACCTTCGGTTGTTAACGCTACGCCGACCATATTTCCGGCATAGGATATTGAAAATGATGGCAAATTTTTATCGAGGAAAACCGGCTTTCCTTTAGCCTGGGTGACGATCTCTGGTAATTCGCTTATGCCATACAGCATAGACATCAGTTCTGCGAGTAAACCTCTGGACGCCAGAAAACGACTTTGACGATGAGGGGGAAGATTTCGGGCTTCTTGATGACACCGGGAGGGGAGACGAACAGATATCAAATGTCCTTCCGTTAAAATCCCTCGGGCAAAGTGAGTCGCCATTTTTCGCTCCATGCTTAATGGTCCATTATGAATACAAGAGTAATCATTTGCTGGAACTATGGACAGACTAAAGTGGCGAAAAGTTCGATTCGGATAAGTTTATTACATGTTTTTTACATTTTATCGTGAAATGTGGTCGCATTTTATACGATTTTATTATGCTATCGAGGCGTAAATATTTTTAATGGTTTCCCGTAACCAGACGATCTTCGGGTTATGGCTATTCCGTTTGTGCCACAGCAGAGTAAACGGTACTTCCAGCTTTTTTTGCTGGCTTTCATCAAACGGGAGAGGAAGAGCAACCAACGGCAGTTGGTGGAGCTGATTGTAGTACTGACAGTAGCGTGGCGCGGTCGCCATTAGCAGATTGTCGGGCTGCGCCGCCATAAATAGTGCCTGCTCAAATTCTGGCAGACTCATAGCAATCGTGCGTTCTCGGCCTAGCTCCTGTAACACATTGTCCAGCGCCCAGGTGTCGCTCTGTTCCCAGCAAATGCTGATATGCGGATAACGCAGAAAGGTGTCCAGATCCCACGCTTCACGTAGTGCCGGATGATCTTTGCGTAGCCAGACGCAGGGCACATCACTAAACAGCACTTCATAATCAATGGATAACGGCAACGAACTTAGTAGCTCCCGCGAACGGGGATGACTTTCACGACCGGAAAAACCGATATCCACTTCGCCACGGGTAATCGCATCCAGCGAATCGTAATCCCAGTTGCGTAATTTAATAGTCGCCTGCGGGTAACGCTGGTAGATCTGTTTCGATAACGCGTTAAACATGATCATCATCAGCGGCGACTCCGCCGCTAACTCAAACTTAAGGCCGCGCGGCGTTTCATGATGCGGTTTATCCAGCAGCAGGTTGCTCATTTGCATCCATTCCGCCAGATTTTGTTCCATGCTGACCATCAGCGGCGTGGGCGTCAGACCCAGCGGTGAGTTCACAAAGAGCGGATCATCAAACCATGCCCGAAGTTTTGCCAATGACTTGCTCACCGCCGAAGGCGTTACGTTCATCCGTTTCGCCGCTTTGGTTACGCTGCGCTCCTGCATCAGCAATTGCAGACAGAGCAGCAAATTGAGATCAAGCGTGGTGATGGATTTCTTCATGAGCGGTAACAGGGCGTCCAGGTGTGACGAGCATAATCAGCAACAGGCTCACTATGCTACAGGCAATCAGAATCCCGATCAGCATATTCCATGCGCTGAGACCAACCACCGCTGCCAGCCAAATCCACAGTGACGAACCGCAAACCTGCGCGATGCCTAAGGTCGAACTGGCCACGCCTGCGCGTAATGAAAACGGCCCTAACGCCTGACTCATTGCCACGCCGAAGCCTACCGAAAAACCGGCGCAAATCAGCGTGATGCCAAACAGAGAAATCACGTGGGAAGGTGAAATGGCAAGGGTGATACCCGCCGCCAAGAATAACACCTGCGAGGTGATCATCAGCGTTCGCGGCTTAAAAATTCCCAATGCAAACGGCGTGGAGAACGATACGGTCATACTGACGCCTGCGGTCAGCGCCATAATGGTGGCGTATTCTCCGCGCTCAAAACCCATGATTTCCATCATCAATACAGGCGACGTATTCACGAAGGTGAGGATCACCGAAACGCTGAGGGTGGTGATAACAACACGGCTGAGGAAAAAACGGTTAAGCAGCGATTCAGTATCTTCTCGTGGTTTGTCCGAAGCGGCAGGCGCGGCAGGGCGCGTTTCTTTTAAAATAAATAAAGACAACATCAGTACTGCGAAGCCCATCATCGCCATTACCCAGAACAGGCTTTGCCACGGGAATTTAAGCATAATCAGATGCCCGAGTACCGGCGCTAACACCGGAATGATGCAGGTAATGCCGTTGAGTAACGACAGCACTTTTGCCCGACGTCGATCATCCAGCGTGTCGCGCAAAATGGCGAACGCCACCACGTAACAACAGCCCGCGCCAAGTCCCTGTAGCAATCGTCCTGCAAGAAATAACGCGCTGGTTTCAGCCAGTGAACAGAACACCGAGGCGATAATAAATAGCACCGCGCCGGGTATGGCGACCGGTTTTCTTCCTGAACGATCGGCCACTTTACCGGCAAATAACATCGCTACCGCCATTCCCGCCAGATAAACGGAAAACGCAATATGTAACTGCGCTTCGCTGGCATTGAGGTCGGCGGCGATGCGCGGTAAACCAACGAGGTACATATCAATCCCTGCGGGATAAAGTAAAACCAGGGCAAAACTACAAATTAAAAAGCGGGACATGGGTTAAAGCGTCCTGATAGTAAGGTGACGCAAAGCATACGTGGTGAAGGAGGATCAGGCGAGTTGCCATTTGGACAAAAGAGATTTCCTGAGAGGCAAGAAGCCAGCAAAATAGCTGGCTTCTTGAAGGGATCAGCCAAATTTAGGTAACACGTTAAAGACGTTACCGAACCAGCATAAAATCACAGTTATACCAAAGAGGATAACAATCGCCGGAATGAGATTGCCGCCCCAAACCGTGAACATCTGGTTGGGAAACTTCTTACGGGCTTTGATTGCCAGTACCGCAGGGATAATGACCGCCCAGATGGTGGCGCACAGCCCGGCACCGCCGATCCCGTAAATAAAGCCATTCGGGAAGACCAGATACAACAACGCGGGTGGCAGGAAGGTTAACAGCACGGTTTTGAAGCGCCCGCCGTGGGAGTTATCAATCTTAAACAGATCCGCCAGATAATCGAACAGTCCCAGCGTGACGCCAAAGAACGAACTGGCGACAGCTAAGTTAGAGAACACCAGCAGGCAAAACTCGATAATGCCATGTTGTTTGGTGCCGAGGAACGATTTCACCAGTGAATCGACGTTGCCGCCGGAGGAGATAATCGCTTTAAAACTTTCACGCGGAATATTCCCCATCGTGCAATACAGCCAGAAGAGATAAATCACCAGCGCCAGCAGCGAACCGAAAACCACGCTTTTGATGAGCTTATCTTTGCGTTTGCCATAGCAAATAATCAGGCTGGGAATATTGCCGTGGAAACCAAATGACGCAAGGCACACTGGCAGAGCCATAAAAATGTACGGGAAGTAAGACGTCCCCGCAGTCGTGCTGGTGGCATCACGTAGAACGGAATAATCGACCTGGAAGAAGAAAGAGCCAAACACAATGACAAAGGAGATAATCTTCAGCCCGAGGAACAATGACGTGATACGGCTGGCGGCTAACGAACTTATCCATAATACGCTGGCGACGAAAATGGCCGTGCAGATCCCGACAATGCGAGGATTGGCATGGTAGCCCAGATTCATTGATATCGTTTCGCTAATGATCGCGCCGTTAGCGGAGATATAGGCGTAAGTGAGAATATAGAGAACGAAGGCAACGGTAATGCCGCTGATAATGTTCCAGGTGTTACCGATTAAATCTTTAGTGATGGTATTAAAACTGGAGCCGACGGGATAATTTAAATTTGCTTCTAATAAAAGTAACCCAGAATGTAGCATTGAAAACCAGGCAATGATAAGGATAAAGGCACCCCAGAAAAACCAGGCACCGGCAAGATCAACAGGTAAAGCAAACATACCTCCACCGATTACTGTACCTGCTATAACCATAACACCCCAAAATGCAGAGTGTTTTTTTTCTGCTTGTTCAGTCATGATGCCACCTTTAGAGGAAGGCTATTTTTGTTATTGAGGATGTAGGGAATGGAGTGGCTAACATCCTTATAGCCACTCTGAGTGTATTAATTAAACTTCTTTCAGTTTTGCGGTGAAGTGACGCAATACTTTCGGTTCGTAGGTAAAGGTTAACCCTTTAATATTTGCTGCGTTCTCTTTCACATGTTTGAAGGCTTCAATAATAAAGTCCATATGTGTTTGAGTATAGGTTGCGCGTGGAATGGTTAAACGCAGCAATTCTGCCGGGCACGGCAGTTGTTTACCGGTTTTCGGATCGCGGCCTAACAGGAAAGAACCAATTTCTACCGCACGGATACCGGCGACTTTATACAGCTCGCACGCCAGCGCCTGTGCCGGGAATTGATCTGCCGGAATATGCGGCAACAGTTTACCGGCATCAACGAACGCCGCGTGACCGCCCGCCTGCTGGCACACAACGCCAATCTCTTCCAGACCATCGACCAGATACTGCACCTGTGCAATACGATAGGCCAGCCAGTCATGATTCATGCCATCATACAGACCCACAGCCAGACGCTCCATCGCGCCACCTTCCAGACCACCATAAGTCGGGAAGCCTTCCTGCACCACGCAAAGGGTTCTGCACTCGGTATAGACATCGAAGAAGCTGTCGTCTTTCACGCACAGCAGGCCGCCCATCGGCACCATCGCATCTTTCTTGGCGGACATTGCCAGCATATCGGCATATTTGTAGGTTTCGCGGGTAATTTGCTCGATAGTCCAGTCTTTGTATTCCGCTTCACGTTGCTTGATGAAATAGGCGTTTTCAGCAAAGCGCGCGGAGTCCATCACTACAGGAATGTCATATTTCTTCGCAATGCTGTACATCGCTTTCATATTTGCCAGTGAAACCGGCTGACCACCTGCGGAGTTACTGGTGATGGTAGCAACGATATATGGCACGTTATTCGGGCCAACTTCCTCAATACCGCGTTCTAATCCTTCGAGGTCAAAGTTACCTTTAAAGTCGTAACGCACGCCCGTATCGAAGGCTTCTTTGATATAGACGTTACGCACGGTACAGCCGTTAATCTGGCTATGCCCCTGAGTGGTGTCGAAGAAATAGTTCGAGAACGCTACCATTTTGCTGCGATCCAGCCCTTTTTCCTGCTCGCGTTTTTTAATCAGTACCGGAATGTAGATTTGCTCTGCGCCACGCCCCTGGTGAGTCGGAATGGTGTATTGATAACCAAAGATATTCTTCACTGACTCGGCTAATGCGTAGTAGCTGCGGCTGCCGCTGTAGGCTTCGTCGCCGCGCATCATCGCTGCCTGCATACTCTGCGTCACCGCTCCGGTGCCACTGTCGGTCAGTAAATCGATAAACACATCTTCGCTATCCAGCAGAAATGGGTTCATACCGGATTTAATAATCGCTTCTTCACGATAAGCGCGAGTGGTACGTTTTACTGGCTCAATAACACGAATGCGGAACGGTTCAGGGAGGTGTTTAAAGTTTTCCATTGCATAATCCTTCATTTATTTTAATTGCAGTGATCCCTGTGAATATTACATTTGCAACATCTATTAATTCGCCAGATATATATGCAAGAGCCATCATTTACTAAAACAAGTAAATAAATGAGAGATAGCCTTTGCAAAAGGCAAAATTAAGATATAGCAAACAAATAGATCACATTGAATCTAATTCGGTTTGGTTCTGATGATGGCTACAGAAGGGCAAATTAAGGGCGGTGATCGACAATTCTGTTGTCAATATTAAACCACTTTGAGGTCACACATATATGTAAGGTATTCATAATGCACTTATCCTCGAAAGACACGACGTTACAGTATAATACTCAAGATTTTTGTCTATTCTGAAATTGTTTAAATGTGAATCGAATCACAAACGATTACGAAGCAATATTAAATGCTTTTTTAAGAAAATAAGTTACGTGAGAAGGTTAAGGTTTATAAAAAGGGTTGAGTAATAATAAGAGTGCTAACAAGAAAGCAAAGCCGCATCAGGCAATCAGGATGCGGCTTTGTAGGTACGGGTTACTTACCGATACAGAAGCTGGAGAAAATTCGCCCCAGCAGATCGTCAGATGTAAATTCCCCGGTGATTTCGCTTAAGTTTTGCTGTGCCAGGCGTAGTTCTTCCGCAAGCAATTCACCCGCCCATGCACCTAACAGTTGCGCTTTGCCCTGTTGCAGATGTTCCGCCGCCTGTTCCAGCGCCTGTAAGTGACGACGGCGCGCCAGGAAGCCACCTTCCATGTTGGTGTCAAAGCCCATGCTCTGTTTGAGATGGTTACGCAGCACGT
>ERZ1034901.1044-NODE-1044-length-19890-cov-8.790421_pt1 | contig 19890 bp, 19 predicted proteins | sample MGYA00520628_ERZ1034901 | MGnify/ENA primary metagenome ERZ1034901 (study PRJEB33766, sample SAMN09781783) | gut metagenome | biome: gut microbiome | host: Homo sapiens | place: Madagascar | study: EMG produced TPA metagenomics assembly of the PRJNA485056 data... | reverse complement strand
GCAGCAGTGCCTGCGCCAAAGGTGCGGCCATCCCGCCGCCACTTGCCTGCCCGGCGCTGCTGCCCCGGGCAGGCAGGCCCGTCATGGCTTCCGCCAGCGTGCGCCGGTCCAGGTTTCCGCCCCAGATCCGTTCCAGATGGTCCTTCTCCAGGTCGGTCTGCGTGCGGCCCGCGGCCTCTTTGCCTTCCAGCTCGTGCAGGCGCGCCCAGCCTTCCTCGGGAATGTTCACGGCCGTCACCGCAAACTGTTCCAGGCTCAGGCCAAACTCTGCCAGCGCCTGAGCCAGCGGGCCGCGGATCTCGGCCCCAATGGCCCCAAGACTTCGGTTAAACTCCACAATGGTGTGGCGGTTGAGCGCCCCGGCCAGAGTCTGCCGCAAGGGGGCCAGCACCAGCTGGCGCAGGCAGGGCTCCAGATCCTCGTCCGAGAACACGGCCTGATAGGTGCCCACCATCGTTTCCAGCGTCCGCAGCGGGTCCGCAATGCGGTAGGCCAAGCTGCACGAGGCCAGCGCCTCCATGGTCAGCCGGTAGCGCCGCTCCTCAAAGGGGATCGGCCCGGTGCCCAGCTGCATGAATTTCGTTCTCTGGGTGGACACAAAGAACACGGTCACGCTCACTGGTGCTTCCCCACCGGTCATCAAATTGCGCAGCCGTACGAAGAAGGGGTCCACCCCGGTCATTAATTCGTAGCGCCCGGGCCAGTACGGCCCGACCACCTGCCCGTTAAGGGCGACAAAGGCCTGGGTTCCGGCCGGCACCAGCAGCACACTGCCGTTTACCACCGTCCGCCCCGGGCCGCAAAGCTCCGGCATCACGCGAATCAGGCTGCTTCCGCCCGGATCACGAATCACCCGCTGCAGCATGGGTACACCTCCTGTTGATTCAGCGGCCCGCCTGTTTCATAAGGGCAACGGCCCTCAGCGAAGCCACATGGTAAATGTTCCAGCATCCCGGCAGGCCGCGCAAGGCCTCGTGGATCGCCCGGCCCATCTGCGCATCGGTACACGGCGGCTGCATCTGCCCGTAGGCCATGCCGCCCTGCGCGGCACCGCTGCGCAGATGGCCGGTCAGCTCTGCCAGTGAGCAGGCGCTGTGCCCGTGCAGCCGGTAATAGCTGTACGCCTCGGTGCGGCAGGCGGGCAGGCCCTGCCCGGCAAACCCGCTGTGGTCCCGCGAGATCTGCTCGTCCGTCAGGTTGAAATACCGGTAGAGCATCGCGCCTTTTCCCGGCTTCTCCCAGGTCACATCGCAGTGCACCGGTTCGCCGTTCAGCCAGACCATCGCCCAGCAGTGGCCCTCCGTGCGCCCTTTTCCGAGAACCTGCACACAGGTCACTCCAGCCCGGCGCAGGCAGTACAACAGCAGGGCGTTCTGCCCCTCGCACACCCCCCGTGAGGCCAGCATCGGCCCCACCAGATTGTGCTCCTGCTCGCTTCGGGTGTTCTGGTAGCGCAGCTGCCGGGCCAGCCGGCTGTAAATCAGCTCTTCCCGCTGCACCAGGCTCTTATCCGCCGTCCCGGCCATCAACGGCAACATTTTCTGCCGGAAGGCCGCCTGCAATGTCTCGATTTCCGCAGGCGTATACAGCATTTGCAGCCGAAGCTTCCCTTCCTGCCCGCCGCGGTATAAGAAGGTCATCTGCCGCCCGAGGAAGAAGTACTCCGGCCGGTCATGCCGCAGGGCCTTGCAGGCAGCAAAGGCGTCGTCGTATGACCGTTCCCGCTCCTCCAGCGTCAGCGGAACCTCGGCGCGGTAATCTCCCCCAGCCAGGCGACGGTCCAGCTCATCGTAGAACCGCCTCGCCTGCCCGGGCGGCAGCCGGTCCCTGTAAAAACAGCGGCCCAGGGCGCGCGGCTCGCTCATGTCAGCCCTCCTCTTCCTTCGGCCTGCCCGGAATCGTCAGTGTGACGCGCACTTTGGTGCAGCGGCGCAGCTTTCCGGTAACACAGTGGACGGTGCCTTTTGACCCGTCCATGCGCAGGCAGCGGCTGGCCAGCTCCATCAATGCCTCCACCGGGAACTCCGGCATGGGGTGCTCCGTCTCCGCCGGGTGCGGCGCTTCTTTGGCCGCGGCCTTTGCGGTGCGGCGGCACACGATCACCTGGGCATTCTCAAAGTTTTTGCCGATGCTGGCCAGCATCTGGCGGCGGATGGGGTCGCACACAAAGATGCACACCGGCGCTTTGGCCGCCCGGGCTTCTCCGCTGCTGCGGTCCGTCCCGGACCAGAACACGCCCAGATCCGGGTGGGTGTGGCCCTCCAGGCAGTATTCACTGGGCCCGTACTCCAAAAACGGGTCCACCACGCACCCCTGGGCATCCCGGTTGAAGCGCTTTTCGTCCCGAAGGTACTCGTCCCGGTAATACTCCAGAAAGTCCAGCCCCGGGTTGTTCTCCCCGTTGGGGCCAAGGCCGGAGGCGGAGCTTCTCGTCCGGTTCATGGTGTGCACCTGCAGAAAGTGACTGACCACCACATTCACCCGGCCGTCCTTCTCCAGGAAGAAATGCCCCAGCCCGATGTATTTCTGCTCCAAATGGTTCATGGGGGAACGGCGGCCGTAGCTCACCATCATGGTCAGTTCTTCGGCGGCTTCCGGCAGAAAGAACACATAGTGTCGGCCCTTGCCGTGGCGCTCTGCCTGAAAGCTGCCGCAGTTCTTCTCAATCACCGCGGCGATCTCCACCGCGCTCAGCACCGGATACGTGCGGGACGGCGTAATGGGGCGCGGCGGCAGCGGCGGGCAGTTCGTTTTCACTTCCATCGCATGTTCTCCTTTGCTTGCGGGCCTTGCCCGGAGGTTCTTTAGCTGCGGCGCGGCAGCGGGGGCGGTGTGCCCGTGCCGGGGACCGCGCGGCGCACCGGAAGCGGCGGCCGCTGCGGGGCCTCCAGCAGCTTGGGCGAAATGGTGGGAAAGCGCCCGCTCGCCACACCGTCCCGGTGCCAGTCCGCCACATCGCCGTTGGCCATGGAGTCATAGCGGGTCACCGCCGGGTCGTGGATCATATCCTTCACCAGCTTTTCCGCCACCGTGAGCATCGAGCTGGTATAAATTTTCCATTCGTCAATGCAGGCGGCCCCGCTGCGGAATACGTTGGGGCTGGCCAGCCGCCGCTTTGCCGGGTAGGCAGCTTTCACGCTTTTCAGCGGATAGCCCAGAAACACCGCCACCTCCGCGCTCATGGAGGAACAGCTCTTGGGGGAAGCGTCGTCCCGGTCGGTGAGGTAATGGCTGGGGGCGTGCACCGTGATCCGGAAACGAAACTCCTCGCCCGGCTCACAGGCCACCTCCTCCACCGTCACATACCGGGGGTTGAACATACCCCGCAGAACGTTCCAGTCGTTGCGGATGGCCTCGCGGGATTCCCCGTCCGAAATGGAAACGGGCACGCTGCTGCCCCGCTCGTCCGTATAAGTCGTGCTGTATGCCATGCTTCTCCTCCTTTTACTCCAAGTGCTGCACCCGATGCATCTGCTCCGGGTCGCCCCGCAGGGCAAACGCAAGCGTTTCCCGGCTGCCGTTGGCCTGCGTGCAGAGCACCTTCAGATGCGCACCCAGTGGGTAGCCCAGCTGAAACAGGGTCCGTTCTTTCAGCTCCGGGTCGCTCTCGGGCGAAAATGCATAAAGCACATCGTCCATTGCGAAATCCACGTCGTACCGGGCCGGGCGGCCGACGGCGCGGCAGGCCTCACAGCGCAGATCCTGCAAAAAGGTGCGGCCCTCGTGCCGCATCACCTTGATAGGCGCGCCGCAGACGTGGCACAGGTCGCTGCGGATGAACCCGGTGTAGGTGCGCTGTTTGTAATTCAGCCAGTGAACCTGCAGCTCAAAGGCTGCCTGACCCAGCCGGGCGGCGATCTGCTCCAGCGCCTGTCCCAGCGTAAGTTCCAGCACCGTGCCCTCCAGCCAGAGGATCTCCTTCGGCGGCTGAACCGCACAGCCCGGGCAGCCCCGCTTCGCCTTGGGGTGGGTCACGGTCAGCTCCATATTCGGATAGGCGTAATAGGTCAGGCGCCGGTTCATGGCCTCTTTCACGCCGATCACCTGCGCGCGGAATTGCTCCGCCGTCAGGTTGGCCGCATGGCTGCTGGCCAGCCCGCTGGTGCGCACCGGCACCGTCTCACCGTCCACCGCGCGCAGCTGCGGCCCACTGCAGGAGGTGCGCACTGCACCGTTTTCCAGCCAGCGCTCGTCCATCAGGCAGCGTAGGCAGAACTCTCGGCCGTCCATCATGACACTGCGCGCCATTTCGTCCTGCGTTCCGTCCATAATCACCACCGGGCGGCGCTCCGGCGGCAGCTGCATCCACAGCTCGTTGAACAGGGCCTTGGCCGCGTAATTGTCCAGGCACAGCACCACCACGTCGTAGTCCGCCAGCGCCTCCGGGCCGATCCTGCACAGGTCCGTGTCCACCCCGTTTGCGGTGCAGCCCTCTTCCAGAAACGGCTGCACCCGCCGGGCCACGCACCGGGCCTTGTTTTGGCCCACATCCTCCGGCGTGCGCACCAGGCAGCTGTGCTTGGCGGCATTTTCCAGCGTAAAGGTGTCAAAGTCGAGCAGGTCCAGGCTGCATCCCATTTTCACCAGCGCTTCCGCCACGTTAGACCCCACCGCGCCCGCGCCGCAAATGAGCACGCGTTTTCCGCCGAACAGCGGCCGATAGGCCGACAGCTTCAATGGATTGTACAGACGATCCTCCATCATTTCCTCCTGTTTTGTTTCCGTCCTCGGCGACCTCAAAGAATGGGCCGCCCGTTGGGGGCAATTCGATGGCCGTTCGGGCAGCGATAACATCCGGCCGTTTCATTCCAGAAAATTTTCTGGGGCTGCCCGGGCAGGTTCCGCGCCCGGTCAATCGGGCAGCACGGGAACTGATCCGGCCGAATGCCCCGCGGCCCCGCGCCTGCCGCCGGGAGGGTGCGCCGCACCGCCGGTTCCGACCGCGAGGGCCGGGCGGTTCGCGGGTTCCGGTGGTTGATCGGCTCTTCCCGCCGCGCCGGGCGTACGTTTGCCGGGGCGGCCAGTCTCGGCCGATTTCCCACAGGCTGCCGAAGCGCCGCCGGGCGGCTCGCGCTGCCTCTCCCCTGCGGCAGAGGCGGCGGCTGTCTGCTTTTGGGCGATGGTTTGCTGCGGCGGTTCAGGGCCATCCAGGCAGCCCCACCGCCCAGCAGCAGAATCGCCCCCGCTGCAATGCAAATCCAGTTCAGCATGTACGATTCCTTCCTCGTTTTGCGGTGTTTGTCCGAAAATGATTAAGCCACGCCGCCGTCGTCCGAAATGGTCAGCACATCGCCGTTCATCAGCCCCATGCCCTCCACCGTCTCGTTCTCATCGCAGCTTTCCACACCGGTGCGCTTATTCACAAACACCAGCTTGGCCGCGTCCCTCCGGATTCCCAGATCCTGCGCATACGCGTCCAACAGCTGGCCCATGGTGTTGCCTCCCACCACCGGAACCTTGGCGTAGGTCACGCCGCTGCCCTTGTTCACCAGATCGATCTCCATCATGGTCTGGGTGGTGCTGTCCTGCATGGTCGCTTCGCTCGCATCAAATTTGTTCCGTTCCGTCATGGTTCGTCTCCCTTTCTGCATTCGTGATGTGGTTTTTGAATCCGGATTCCGCAGCTTCTTGTGAAAGCCTCGTGTCCGGATTTCTTTATGTCAAAACTCTCGCCGCCGGATGCATATTGTCGGATATGCGATGCAACTTTTCAAAATTTGCGGCAATTGGAGGAATTGACGCGAAACAGCAAAAGCCGCGGTGTCTGCACACCGCGGCTTTTCTGCTTTATTTTATAGGACATATGGTACGATAGGCACGCACAGGGAAGGCTTTGCTGCATTGGCATTCCCCTCGAGAGGATTTGATTGGTGTTATCGCATTAATTGTTTACGTAATTACTTGCGGAAGCTTGAGCGGCGGCCGAAATGGCAGCATATTAGATTCACATACGATATACTTTCTTTCCTTTGGAGCGTTCAACCTCCAAGAGTCACCCCTGCGTATACGGGGGAAAGCTTATAACAGCAAGGTTATTTTTAACGGCGAAGGGATCACCCCCGCGCATGCAGGGAGAAGCTTTGATGGCCTCCTGTTTTTGCTCGTACGTCAGGATCACCCCCGCGCATGCGGGGAGAAGTACCCGATGGTCACGGTCTTGCCGCCGCTGGTGGGATCACCCCCGCGCATGCGGGGAAAAGTGGCCCGAATGAAATTAACGGTGCCGTGATTTAGGATCACCCCCGCGCATGCGGGGAAAAGCCCCGTTTTTGCCCACCGTGTTGCGGTCCAAAAGGATCACCCCCGCGCATGCGGGGAAAAGATTGTGAGGTAAGCATATGAATTTTCTTAGATGGGATCACCCCCGCGCATGCGGGGAAAAGTCCAGCTTTGGTTTTCGCGGGCCGTCACCACTAGGATCACCCCCGCGCATGCGGGGAAAAGTCCACGCCCAGCACGGTCACGCCCTCGCGGATGGGATCACCCCCGCGCATGCGGGGAAAAGTCGTTCCAAAATACGCTGCCGTCACCCTCGCTGGGATCACCCCCGCGCATGCGGGGAAAAGCACCTCTCCATAGCAGCCATTTCGGCTTGCACGGGATCACCCCCGCGCATGCGGGGAAAAGCGCTCACCGCGTCCACCTCACCGCCATACACGGGGATCACCCCCGCGCATGCGGGGAAAAGGACCACATCATCTCCGTCCGCTCCTTTTTCCAGGGATCACCCCCGCGCATGCGGGGAAAAGTTCTGGTAACCGTTTATCAGAACGTTGCCGATGGGATCACCCCCGCGCATGCGGGGAAAAGCATGGCCAGCAGGTCCTCCAGGTTGGCGGCCTGGGATCACCCCCGCGCATGCGGGGAAAAGCAGGTGATTATGTGGTTACACATAATACGGAAGGGATCACCCCCGCGCATGCGGGGAAAAGTAATCCGGACAATTCCGCTGTGACCCACACCAGGGATCACCCCCGCGCATGCGGGGAAAAGTGAGCGGGAGTGAGAGACAGGCCGGTCAATGTGGGATCACCCCCGCGCATGCGGGGAAAAGTGATATTTGGAGACGTCTACAACTGCGTGTTCCAGGATCACCCCCGCGCATGCGGGGAAAAGTGTGCTGGTGGCCGTCTGGACGATTGAGCATGGGGATCACCCCCGCGCATGCGGGGAAAAGTGCCTTCGGGTCGCCCTGAAAGCTCTGCCGGAAGGATCACCCCCGCGCATGCGGGGAAAAGAAGGTATCAAAGTCCAAAAGCTGTTCTCTAATGGGATCACCCCCGCGCATGCGGGGAAAAGTTGCTGTGTGGGCTGTGGAGCATGGGTATTACAGGATCACCCCCGCGCATGCGGGGAAAAGCCAGACGTATAAAAATCATACGTCCACACCAAGGGATCACCCCCGCGCATGCGGGGAAAAGTCGCCCTTGTCAATGGAGTACTGGCTGTAACTGGGATCACCCCCGCGCATGCGGGGAAAAGTGTCCGAATCATGCCACTTAAAGCCCGGCAATGGGATCACCCCCGCGCATGCGGGGAAAAGAACGTTTTTGATCTTCATTAATTTGCTCCTGAAGGATCACCCCCGCGCATGCGGGGAAAAGCATACCGCCGATTCTGCAAAACATGAAATTTCGGGATCACCCCCGCGCATGCGGGGAAAAGAACAGTCCGATAATGCGGACTTGGCTTCGCTGGGGATCACCCCCGCGCATGCGGGGAAAAGTAGCTTGCCCGGCATCAACGGCCGGAGCAGTTGGGATCACCCCCGCGCATGCGGGGAAAAGTCCCGCTCTGCGCTGTAAATCCGGGTGGACAAGGGATCACCCCCGCGCATGCGGGGAAAAGCAGGGTGCGCAGCGGCGAGCGGAAGGGCAAAGGGGATCACCCCCGCGCATGCGGGGAAAAGAAATGAACGAATTTAAGAAATCGCTTGACGCAGGGATCACCCCCGCGCATGCGGGGAAAAGAAAAGGCTTTGAGCCTTACGGACAAGGCACACAGGATCACCCCCGCGCATGCGGGGAAAAGGCAGGGGGAAACCGTCGGTCTTCCCTCGGAGTTGGGATCACCCCCGCGCATGCGGGGAAAAGGTATCGGCATAATAGCTTTCAAGCGTTGCGCCGGGATCACCCCCGCGCATGCGGGGAAAAGGAAAATCATAGTCAAAAAATCTAAGCTTAGCAGGGATCACCCCCGCGCATGCGGGGAAAAGTTTGCGGCATCCTGTGCAGCCGTTGCCAGCTCGGGATCACCCCCGCGCATGCGGGGAAAAGACTAAAAAGATCCCGTATCACCGACTGTTTTCGTTGCGTTCCGCTCCATTTTCGTTTAGTTTCGCATAAACTTTCTGCGTCAAACGGCAGTCGGGCACCGCCCGGTGCTCTACCTTGTCTGCCAGCGCAAAATGCTGCGCCAGTGCAAGCAGTTTATAACTGGACAGGCCCAGTATTTTTCGCCGTGCAAGAGGAAGGAGATCGATTTTCCGGTTGTCCAAAACCGGTTTCATGTTCCGAATGCAGGCCATACGCAGAAATTCCAAATCAAATTGCAGGTTGTGTCCCACCAAAGTATCTTTGCCTACAAAGCGCAGGAACGCCTCCAGCGCATCCGCGGCGTCCATACCGCCTTCCAGTTCTTCCTGTGTGATGCCCGTCAGGCGGGCAATTTCTGCGGGCAACGGCGTTTCCAGCCGCACCAGCGCCGAAAACTCCTCTCCTGGCTGCCCATCCCGGACCCGGACCGCGCCATACTCCACGATTGCATCCGTTGCCGCATGCAGTCCTGTTGTTTCAAGGTCGATCACGGTATAATCCTGCTTTCCGGGCGGTCGGGCAGCTCTTTGCGCCATTTTCTGTGCCATCTGATACTTTGCCGCCTTGCTGAATCCCGGTTTCAGCTCCAACGCCTCGACCTGGGGCTGCGCTTGCGGAAGCGGACGGCGCATCAGCTTAATGCCGTCGTAATCCACCACTTCCCAGTTAGTATTATGGGTGCGGAATTCCATCTTCTGCTCGCCGGCCGCTGTATAGACCATCGTCGCCTGTCCATTTTTCAGGTACTGGCAGACCCGATCCCAGACCGCATCCCGCACGCGGCTGCTCACGTTCCCCACGTAGACGCCGGTGTTGATCTCACACAGCCATTTGGACAGATCTCCCCGCAGGCGCGGCGGGCAGCTGGTCATCGTCAGAACTACAATGGCTCCTCACCCTCTTCCCAGGCAGCATAGTTGATGCCGTTGGACACCGTGCCGAGGTTGTTGTCCCAAAGATACACGGCATCCGGTTCTTCCATCTGTTCTCCGTCGCTCAGCAGCAGCCAGCGAATGTCATGCACCATCCGTTCCAGAATATGGTGCTCCACCATGGCATCCCGCACACGGCGGCGCACAACGGCAGGCAGGTCTTCCGGTGCCTGCGTTGCAACCTCAAATGCGATGGGAATGGTCACCTCGGCCTTATACAGGTCTGCAATGTCGTACACAAAAGAACACTCATGGCCGACATGCACAAACCCCAGCCCTGGTGCGCAGCCCAACGCGACAATGACCGCATGCGCCAGCCCATACAGGCACGCATGCCCGGCCGACAGCGCCTGATTGACCAGGTCTCCTGACGCAAAATCCTCCGGGCGGTACAGCCGTCCACTCCATGGCACGCCGGTTTCTTTGGACGCCTTGCGGTAGACGTTCCTCACACGGCTGCCCTCCCGGCCGCGTAGCTGCTGCATCGTAAGGTTGGAAACATCTTCTTCAGGGAAACGCAGCTGATACATCTTACGCACCACGTCCAAATGCTTCCGTTGGTTGCTGACAAGTTCTGCCTGCCGAATCAGCATCCTGGAATGGGTGGTCAGCGGGCGTCCGTGGGCGTAGTAGCGCACGCCGTGCTCTCCCACCCAGACAGCTCCCACGCCGGTATCGCCCATCAGCTCCATAGCGCGATGGGTCACGCGGGTGCCAGGCCCAAGCAGCAGCACCGAGATGCCCGCCGCCGGGATCTGGACGACGCCTTTTTCGTCCGTCACGGTAATGGCACCGTCCTGCCGCCCCAGCGTACAGTGTTCCAGATACAGAAACGTCATCCGGTCTTTTACCTGTGGCAGTGCCTGCAAATCAGGCCGGATCATGCCCGGAAGTTCATCCATGGCCAGTTCCTCCGCGCAGGATCGTCATCAAGCCAAGGCCGTAGGCTTTGCCGCGGCCGATGCCCTGACACAGCATCTCCCGGAATGCTTCCGGGTCTGTCACCTGCAGAATGCCCTCATAAGTCACTGCCAGCAACGTGACCGGCCGCCTGCCCTCCTTGGCAAAATGATACGTCTGCTTCCGGGTCATGCGGAATGCACCTTCCGGAATGGCAAAGCCGTGTTTTTCCGCCTGTTCCAGCAGCCATTCTTCCTGCTCCACTTCCAAATAACAGGGCTTCAGTGTACCGCGTGCCAACGGGTCGGCTGGATTTTTCTGGCTGCGGGTCGGGTTTGCGGTCAGGCGAAACTGCCAGCAGCTACCCGGCGTCACACGCTCCAGCAGCGGCTCATAGGTGCGCGTTTCCGGCGCCGCACCTGTTCCGAACTGCGCGCACAGTCCGGTCAGATCCGGGACATCCTCGCTCAGCAGCAGCAGGTACAGTTTTCCGTTCAGTGTGTCCAGCCGCCACAGTCTGCGGCGGCGCCCGCCGGGAAAGGCGCTTTCCACCGCACCGTGAAACTTCTGCGGCGAAGCCAGTGCGATCATTGTATTCCGGCGGGTCGCATCCAGTTCTGCACGGGACAAATACATCCCACATCACCTCAATTCTGCCATTGCATCGTGTTCGGTCGGCTCCGGCATCTCCGGCCGGTCGATCGTCCATTCCCGCACCGGGCGGAATCCATACTGCCGGTGCACCGGGCTGAACGACACCGCCAGGTCCCTTTTGGGCACCGTTGCAGCATCGGCCGGGTCGGCGTCGGCCACAATGCGCAGGGGAGCTTGCCCATTTGTCTGCACCAATGGCGGCTCGGCCCGCAAAACGTCCAGCACACTTCCCTGCCGGATGCCCAGGCACAGCGGCAGGGTTGGCGGGCAGGAACGCCGCCCCAGATACAAGGGATAGACCGGATGCCGCAGGGCCACTTCCAGCTCCTGCAGCAATGCCTCGTCCTCGCTTTCCAGTCCGGCCAGGAAAACCGCGTCCTCCAGGTAATGTCGGTAGGTTACATACGGTGCCTTTCCTTTCAGGCGGTCTTCCTCCCGGTTTGCGGTGTGAAAATCCACCAGCAAACCGCCCTCACGGTCGGCTCGGACGGCAAACCGCAGGCCGTTCAGCCGGGCAAGGCCCGCCGTATCGTCCCGGCGCAGCCCCAGCGCCGCCGCCAGCAGGCCGATGACCCCGCTTTTGGTGGGTTCCCGGTCGGTCTTGCGGGTTTCAAATTTGGAGTCCGACCCCCATGCCTGCAAGGGCGCGGCCAGCCGAAGCAATAAGGTTGCCATGATCACACCTCATTCCCGGACAAATTCTCCTTTACAGCCTGTTCCAGCGCCGCCAGCATTGCCTTCAGAGGCATAGGCTGTGCCAGTTCTTCCAATCCGATGCCCACCGTGAAGCTCTGTTCCGGTGCCTCTGTAAATTCGGCGTAGCATCGCTTGGCATACTGCTGCAATGCCGCCTTGGACGGTTCCACATAGCCCTCGGCACTCCGGCGCACAGGCTTTTCAAATGCACCGCAGAGGTTCACCGGCTGGTCCTGACGAAGGGCAACGTAAACGGCATCCGGCAGGGTGCGGTTTGCAAAGCTGTTCTGTTTGCCGGTGGGCATCGAGCGGATAAAGGCCTCCGCGAATGCCCGGACCGTCTCCGCCGCCTGCTCTGCCCCCAGTGTGCGCGTCAGTTCCAGCACATTGACCGTGGCATAGCGGTACAGGGTCGAGGAGTTATACTCCACAGTGCCCAGATGCCCGGCACCGGCATTATCTTCCGGCGCGCAGTCATCCACCGCGGTAAAATAGTCAAACTCGTTCTGCACGGCATGGGTCGAAATGCTGTGCGCCACCTGTGCCGCAGCGTCATAATTCAGAGACGGGTCATCTGCCACCATACGGCCAAACAGCGCCATGTCCGCAGAAGGTGCCGCTTTCAGCGCATCCTTATACTGTTTTTTGTCCTTGCAGCCTTCCACCGCCAGTTTCGCCAGCGCCTGCGCCTGCGCCTGGCTCAGGAAAAACAGCGCCTTGGTTCCCTTGTCATCGCTCTTGATGCCTGCATCCGCAATGACCTTCTGTGCCAGCTTGAGGGCATCACTGTCCGGGGCAAGGGCAGCAATCTGCTCTGCCACCAGATCTGCGCCCTTCTTGGTGCGGTGTCCGGTCTCAATTGCGCCGCTCATCTCATCGCTGAACATCACGCGCATGGCATGTTTCCATGCCTGAGAGGACACCCGGGCGCGAACAGCACCGCCATAGGCGGCCGTTTTGGGGCTGCCGGTATCATCCCGATTGACACAGCTGGGCGGCACTGTCTGAAGAACATGCAAATCAACATACAGGCGTTTGGTATCCATCTCAATTCTCCTTTTCTTTCTGTTCACTTTTTTCAATGGTGTAAAGCTCACGTCCCCACTGTAAGCGGACGTTCGGGGCACTCTCCACAAACTGCAGCCGATACAGATCCACTGCCAGCTGCGGGTAATCCAGCGGAATTTTCTCCCGCCGCAGCAGCTGGATCATCCCCCGCAGATGATGGGAGATTTCCGGCATGGAATCCGCCGTTGCCAACGCATTGAAGCGCCGAAGCACGCTGCTCTCGGTCCAGTCCTGTCCGGCGGCGGTTGTTTCCGCCAATCGGCGCACCGCACCGCCCAGCGTTTTGCCCGGCTGGTTCATCAACCCTTCTGCCCGGTTCGCGCCCTGCTGATGCAGCGCGTACAGCGTCAATGCCAGATAGATCGCCCATTCCGCTTTTGAGGGACCATCGGTCCCCCGAAGTTCTTCCGGCATCTCCGCCAGGAAGCTCCCCCACAAGGCAGGCAGTTCGCCCGGCTGACGGCCCACACCCCGGCGCAGCTCGGCCAGTTCTGCCCGCCACTGCGGCTCCGGCAGGTTTTGCATCCGGTACAGCTGCTGGGCCACGCAGTTTTTTACATCCTTGGTTTTCATGTTGTCCCTCCTTCATCTTTTTTCACATACAGGTTCCACAGTTCATACAGGAAGCTGTTGTAGGCCTTGGGGGCCGTGTACAGATAGCTTTTTTCCTTGTTGTTTCGATCGGCGATGCGATGCCCGACAAATGCGGCCGTACCTGCCTGCTCCACCATCTGTCTGCCCAGTTCTTTCGCGATCTGATGCGCCTGCTCCTGCCATTGGGCCATCTTTTCGTCCTGGTCGTCCATCTCCGGGTCAATGCTCTGCAGCCACCGCCGGAACGGCTGGTCGATTCGGAAATAGAACTGCGCCCGGGCGGATTCAGAATCTGCATCCCCGCCGCCACCTGCGGCAAGGGCAAGGTTCTGCGCCAGATGGCCTACGATCTTTGCGGCCCGCTCACAGTTCTTCACCTCATTGTCAATGCGAGTCTGCCATGCACGCCTCAGTTCATTCAGCAGTTCAAGTTCCATCGAAAGCTCATCTGCGTAACAGTCTTTTATCGAGGCGCTTTGTGCACCGTATTCCACGCCAACTGCGCAAACCTGTAATATTTCTTTTTTGGGCAAAATCTTCTGGCTTTGTAAATAAGTATTCCACCAGATCACACCAGGCTCATGACCGCTCATTCCGCTAAGGGAAGAAAACTCTCTCCACAGCTGTTTCGTCATATCATGCTTTCGCGGATAATACGATATCAGCCCTGTTTTTTTGTCTTCTTTTTTATTCCAGAGCGTCATCGGTTCTGCAAATGCATTCGTGGAATCAAAGGAATCCCCTCCGAGCACAGTATACCGAACCACCTGATTTTCCTGACGCTCCAGAAGAATTCTTCGAAACTGCATCGTCATCAGCTCTGCAAAGTTGTCCGGGCACGCAACCTCCGTTCGTTCGCCGCTTCTTGCATCTTCAAGTTCCCAGTACGGAATATCCGGTTCCCAGAGTTTTGCTCCGTCTTTCAGGAACATCAGATTTCGCATCAGCGTTTCAAACAGGTTACTGCCTTTTACATATACCACACCGATTCGACCTAGCCAGCCCGGCCCCATAGACGGCAGCGGCCGATCCTTTGTTTTTTTCTTGGCCGCCGCGTCATCATAATTGTTCAAAGCCACAAGCCATCTCGCGGCTTGCGGATAACTCATGCTTTTCTTTCCCGTTCCCGTACAGGCAGAAAATAGGCTGATTTTATTCTCGCTTTCAAACACTTCTCCGTTCAGTTTTTTAGCGCCGAACGGACTGCCAATTTTCGCTTCCGGCACCTGCCAGAAGGGGCGCTCCGGGTGGAACAGCCAAAACCGATCCTGCCACTTGTTCAGATAGTCGCGGAGCGGCTGCTCCGGGAAGTGCCCCAGCTTCCACAGCTCGCCCCAGCGCAGCAGGGCCTTGTCCGTCGTCACAAGCGGCGCCGGGTCGCCCTTTGCATCCACGCGGGAGAACACCGTATGCAGTACTGCCAGCAGCAGCCGCAGCATGGCGGCGTCCTGCGTAGGCATTTCGCCCGCAAGGTCCACATATTCCTGCGCATGGAGCAGTGCATCCGTCAGGGAGACTTCTTTCACGGTGTAATCCCGCATCCGCACCCGGATCCACGGTTCTTGCAGCAGGTTAAACTCCGTTGCTTGCATCCTCTTCCTCCTTCTGATACGTCAGGCCGTTCTCGCGGTCGTAGTGCAGCACCTGCCCGGCAAGGTGTGCCGTTTGATGTTCATCCAGCAGCAGGATCAGTTCCCCGCGCAGCAGCGGGGAGAGCTGCCATGCCGCAAAGATTTTCCGATTCTCTGCTTCCAGTATATCAATGGTTTTTTGTATCGTCCACTGTTTGCTGAAGTATCCTGGCAGCCGCAGCTTCTGCCGGGCGATCTGCAATGCTTCTTCCGGCTGTGGGGGCTGGTCCACGGCCACATAGGGCCCGGTCGTTTCGCCCTCGCCGGGCAGGAAGCAGACGTTGCCCGCGCCATCCCGCATCATCACCAGCACATCAATGGACGGGTCTCCATCGCGCACGGCCGCGCGGGCGCCGGCATCGCTGGTTGCGCCCACATCGTTCATCCAGTCATCCAGCACATTGCGCCATGGCATTTCAACGTGCTCCTCCGGCTTTTTGATTTCAAAGGCCTCGGCGCTTCGCTGCTTTTTGGTTTGTTCCAGTTCATAGCTATCCCGCTTTTCATTGCTCTGTGGGTCTGCGGGCAGGTTGTCCGGGTCCCAGCTGTAAGCATCCTGCACCAGCCGGGCAATGTCCCCGGGCAGATACAGCTCCTTCGGCAGCAGCTTCCGGGTGCGCCAGAGCAGCCACTCGCCGTAGACCGCCGCACTGCCGCCGTCAAAATTCTCTGTTCCGGTATCTATAACCGCGCATCGGGCATATTCCACCGGCTTCGGGCGCACCCGGTCCGGGTGCCGGTGCAGCCGGCCGATCCGCTGCAGCAGCAGATCCATCGGGCACAGTTCCGTCGCCAGATAGTCAAAATCAATATCCAGCGACTGTTCCAACACCTGCGTGCCGACCACGATCAGCCGGTCGCGCTGTTCCGGGGTCGAGTGTTTGCCAATGCGCTCCATCAGGCGTTGTTCCTTTTCGGTGCGGTCCGGCATCAGGAACTGCGCGTGGAACACCAGAATTTCAAATTCCGGCAGTTCCTCCTTCAGGCGGGCCGCAATGGCCTGGGCTTTCCGCACCGTGTTGACGATCACGCCCGCACAGCCGCCCTCCCGCAGGGTGTGCTTCAGCGTTTCCGGAAGCTGTTCCTCCGTCAACGGCTCAATCTCGACCCGCCGCGGCTTTATATGCTGCGGAATGCTGTTCTGCTGCACTTTCTTTCCGTCCGTCCAGGTCAGCAGCGGATAGCCGCGGCAGGTTTTCCAGGGGGCATCCGGCAGGCTTTTCTGGTTCAGGTACGCTGCCACAAGCTCAGCGCGCCGCTTTGCGGGCAGCGTGGCCGAAAGCAGGATCACCGGCACCCGATACCGCCCCAACCAGTTCAGCGCCCGGTCGAAATAACAATTCATATACGCATCATAAGCGTGGCACTCGTCAATCACCACCACTTTGCCCGCAAGGCCCAGATGCCTCAGCATCACATGTTTTTGCTGCAAAGCTGCCATCAACAGCTGGTCCACCGTACCAATGACAAAATCGGCCAAAAGCGCCTGTTTGTTGCCCTGAAACCACTGGTGCACCATCACCCGGCTTTCCTGATCGTCGGCGTCGTCCTCCACTGGCACAGGCTCCTGCTGCAGCTTCAGGTAGTCTGCATTCAGCTGCGCCATGCCATGGGCCAGCCGAATGGAGTGTTCCAAGCCATCCGACTGTTTCTGGGCCCAGTCCAGCAGTCGGCTGAAGATGCCATTGGCAGTCGCCTGCGTGGGCAGGCCGAAGAAGATGCCGCCCTCCCCACAGCGCTGTGCCAGAACTTCTGCCGCCGCCAGAGCGGCCTCGGTTTTGCCCACGCCCATCTGGGCTTCCAGCACAAAAATCCCCGGTTCCTGTGCATTGTTCACTGCTTTCAGCATAGCTTGCTGCACTTCGTTCGGAAAAAATCTAAATCGTTCCCGAAATACGTCCGGGTTCGCCGCGGCCTCCTGCACTTCCCAGGGAAGGGTCGGTGAAAATTTTCGCCACGCCCGTTCTACGCGAGCCGGGTAAAGATTCTCATCTCCTAATTCCTCGACCGGAATCAACGGAAAATACCGGGGATTGCTGGCAATCCAGTCCGCCATGATGAGCAGACCAGTCAGAATAATTTCGCCTGGAATCGACAGCTCCGGCAGTTCTTCCGCGCTGGAAAAGCCGCTTTCCTGCTGGGCATAATCAAACAGTTCCTGCCAGCAGCCCCACCAGAACACTTTCTGGCCTTTGGGCCAGTAGTTGCTTTCATAGGTTCCATCTTCCAATTGATCTTCTACACGCGCTGTCTCCTGCGGCTTTCCATGGTGTGACCCAACAATGGAAGCAAGCCCCGTTGGGCAGTGCAGCTCCCGCAGAATCGCCTCCCCGGCCAGTGCATGGTGCGAAAACTTCTTTGTCTGCTCATTCCAGCTAAGCCGCGTATACGCTTCCATCCGATGTTTCGCTTCCGGCAGCAAATTCAGAATCGGCCCGGAAAAAGCCAGGGTCATTTTGCCCACATCGTGCACCCATGCCAGAAAAGCCGCGGTGTTGGTCAGCAGTTCCTCGTCCATTCCCAGATTCTGCCGCGTGCTTTCCGGCAGCCACTGCTGTACGAGAAGCTGCATAATTCCTGCCGTATCCTTCAGATGCATCCAAAGCGGCAGCCACAAACTGCTGTTGTTCGGATCGGTTTTTCCTGCAAAAAGCCGCACCTTGTAAGACAATTCCGCTTGTTTCATTGTTCCGCCTCCAGCGTGTCGTTTCCTGTACAGGCAGTGGTTTCTTATAAGCAAAGTATAGCAGATATTTAGTCCTATAAGTGGTATTTTTATGATTTTTCAAGTTTTTTCTTTCCGTTTTCTTCGATTATCTCCGCAAATGCAGGGGAATAACGCCATCTTTCGATTCGTTTTCAGACTTAGACCTGCGGCAATGGACAGACAATTTTATATTTATATAATAATACAAGGCAATAATCACCACAATCTTTTTGCGAGATTTTGCTGTTTCATGAGTGCCGACCTGCAATGCTCCCGCCAAACGAGTTGATTCATTTCTTGATTTTTTAGCGAGGATTTTGGTGCCATCCGCATCTTTTCAAAGCAATTCGGCAGAACAATTGTGTTGATAATCGCAAACAACCTATCACCTATATTCTTTAGCGTTTATTTGTTATATCAAGCATTGAAGTGAAACGTATATCTACTGCAAAAAGCTCTCACAGAAATTGACCTGTAAAGCTATTGCTCACTTTTGTGAATCAAGGACAGTGAATGGATCCATAACCGCCCTGTACAAGTTTACTGCCTAATCCATCTTACACCAAGAGTCCTGCACCATGATGTGCATAGCTTTTTTCTCTTTCTGCAGAGCCTATATCTGGCCAGAAATATAAAAAGAGCGGCCCGGCAGCGTGGGAAATGCTGCCGGGCCTAATTTTGAAAAGGTAGCGTTCGAGTACCAAACAGGAGAAGCTACTGGCGTTAGTATACCGTCTCACAAATGAAAGATCCGTCGTTTTCTGTCGTGTAGACTGTTTTATTTTTATAAAGTTCCCCGCTCCGAGCAGGTCATCCGCCGCGGGCTGAAGACCCTGGCCGCCCAGGGCGTGGGTGCCTGCACCTACCCCAGCGGCCATGTGGATACGCTGGAGACCGTGGTGCGCCGCGCCATGGTGACCGGCATCAACCAGACGGCCATTGACATCTCGCTGCACAACGCCCAGCGGCTGAACTGCCGCTTTATGGAGCTGAGTGCCCACAGCGGCGCCCGTACCGGCGACGGCGGGCCGGACTACACCAACCACAGCTGGTGGCAGGGGCAGATCGTGAGCCTGGACGGCGAGCCCGGCTACCTGAGCCTGAAGGACATCGGCTACGGCGATGTGAAGGGCTTTGGCGGTGCAAACTGCCGCCACAACTGGCACCTCTTCTGGCCGGGCATCAGCACGCCCGCCTACACCCCCGAAGCGCTGGCGGAGTACAACGCCCCGAAAATCCCCTGGAAGGGCCAGCTTCTCACCGAAGAGCAGGCCCGGCAGAAACAGCGGGCGCTGGAGCGGCAGATCCGCCGCGCGAAACGGGAATGCATTGTGGCCGAGGAATGGGGTGTGCCCAGCGAGGAAAGCGCTGCAAAGGCCCGCCTGGCCCGCGCCAGGGCACGGCTGAATGCGTACCTGGAAGAAACCGGCCTGAAGATGGATGAGGGACGGACGGAGGTGGCGAAGGGCATAAGTACTGCATCCGTTTCAGACCGTGGAAAAGGGCCTATCACGCAGATTACAGATTCTGCGATTGACAGTGTTCCATGTGTTTCAGTCCCCGGATTCACGGATGAACAAAATCTGCAGTTTCAGAATCTACATAAGGAACTACTCCGTACAGCTCGGAAGGACAATAGCTGCTTTGAGACAGCTTTTATTGTTTCCAACGATTTAGAAAGGAAAAAGGTTGTTTTTGGAACCGAAACGGAGATCTTCATTCCACCACTCTCAACCGGTCTGAATAGCTGGATTCTGCATAATCATCCAAGAAACAGTAGCTTTTCCACTGAGGACCTTGCAGCACTTACAATGCCCGGATATTCTGGAATCACAATTGCAAAAAACAACGGTGGTATAGAAATGTTGACGAAGTCTACAGGATGTGATATTCTCAAAATGCGCAATGAAGTGCGCCGACTTTTGAAAAAGAATTTCGATGTAAAAGACGCCGATGTTTCAAAGATGATTACAAAATGGACAGAAAAGGGATGGGTTAATTGGACAAGCATGGAAAAGATTCCGTAACGGCTTCAGACGTTACAGAGGACTTCATCAGCAAGCAGGGCATAGTCTTAGACGGAGACCCAAAGAAATTCGCAGAATGGTATCTTGAAATGACGAAAGACCTTGAGCCATTGGACGATATCGAAGATGATGACGATTAACCACGATGCACCCGCACCGTGGTTTTTTCATTCTCATTTCGCCCGCATGAAGGCAGCATGGGCACCCTCGCAGCAGGCAGTACATACACCGCCCCAAACCGCCATAAACGGAAAAATCCACCCTCCCGCATCACTGCGGAAAGGTGGATTTTCTAAAAGAGAAAGCCGGCGCCTACCTATTTTCGCAGGTCGTCTCCAACCAACTATCTTCGGCACGACAGAGCTT
>ERZ1034901.1038-NODE-1038-length-19980-cov-73.819172_pt1 | contig 19980 bp, 13 predicted proteins | sample MGYA00520628_ERZ1034901 | MGnify/ENA primary metagenome ERZ1034901 (study PRJEB33766, sample SAMN09781783) | gut metagenome | biome: gut microbiome | host: Homo sapiens | place: Madagascar | study: EMG produced TPA metagenomics assembly of the PRJNA485056 data... | reverse complement strand
TAATATCAGCCACAGCTTCATACCATCCGCTCTTGCGTGCCATCTTCTTTGGCTTAGCAGGAAGTTTACCATCACGAACCGCACGAACAATCAATCTCTCTCGGTTGGAGTAGCCGCCATAGTCAGCAGCATTATACACATCTGCATCCCAATTATAGCCGTTGGCATCAAGCGCATCCGTGATAATCTTCATCGCATCCGAATCCTTATAACCCTTCACATTCTCAATAGTCACCACCTTTGGCTTTACGGCATTGATGAACTCGGCAGTACTAGCAGCAGTCTCCTTATCAAGTTCCACCTCAGCATGGTTACTCTTCGCCTGAGAGTAGTTCTTGCAGACTGGGCTGGCATGGAAGTACTCCACCTCGCCATCTATCTGCTCTACCAACTCCTTAGGGTCAACATCACGAACATCAGCAGTAACGATGTGCTGCCCGAAATTGTTGCGATATACACCGCTTATCTTCTCATCATACTCAACTGCCACCACTGGGTCGATGATACCCTTCAAGCCCTCTTCAACCAGTCCACCACCGCTAAAGTATGTTCCAGCCTTAATGAGTGAGCCATCCTTCAGAGAGAACTTAGGTTCCTCGCCAGCAATCTCTGCCTTGCGGTTCTCGCACAAAGCCTGAGCAATATGAATCATCTTCTTGTTAGCCATCTGCCAGCCGCTAGGCATATCATCAATGGCAGTCTTGATAGCATCATCCACCTCATCAGGAGTATTCAGACTCTTCAAGTCCTCAGCCATATCAGCCTCCCCACTCTCCTTTCCGTCAGCCATATCAAGGAGAGAGAAGGACACATCGCCCACGCCCAAGAAAATCTGGTCTTTACGAGCCACGTCCTCAGTAGATTCAGCGAGAGATTTTCTTCTTTCCTCAGGAGTCATGTTTAATCGGGCAGATACGTTGCGAGCTTCCACCTCACCAGCGAGTGACTTGTAACTATTGTAATCATCATTCTTCTGATAAGCATTATAAAGGCCTCTGTTCTTCTCAATCAGAGCCTTTGCCTCATCTTCCTTGCCTTCTGCTCGTAACTGCCTAATCAGCTTGGTTATCTCGTTTAATTTCTTCTTAACCTCACCTCTAACCAATCTAGGACTACCACCCTTGGCAAAGCCTTCAATATCCTGAATAGCGTGCTGAATCTCGTGATTCAATATGCCATTCATATATTTCAACTCATCAGCATGGATGGTTATGGTGTTGATTTTTGAATTATATTCACCATTTGAAGGCATATCGTTCATAATGGCATCCGTTTCAATACGCACATCTTTCAACTGGGGATAAGCCTTAAATAATTCAGGTGCATCAATCATCTTAGATAGTTTGCCGCCATTCCAGAGCATATCATCCTCATAACGCTTAACAATATGTCCACCGCCTACGTCCATCGTGTCCTTTATCTTGGCATCAGGTATTTCGTATCTCCACTTGCCATCAGCACCACGCTCCCAGCCAGTAGCCATCTTGATAGCCTTGGCATCCTTCTTCTCCTCTTCCATCTTGCGAGCTACAGAGAGGTTATCCATACGGAAGGTACGCTCCTCTTCCTTGTCAGCAGCAGCCGCACCACGCTCGCCAACGAGAGAGAATCGGATATTGTCGCTACTATTGATAGCTTCATTGAAAGCACGACTGCGGTCACCTTCCTTATTCGGGTCGTAGTCATACATTGGTAAGCCAGCATTCTCTATGCCCTTGCGTACATCTTCGCCCAAGTTATCAGGAACAACGGCAGCAGCAAACTCGTTTAGACGGAGAGGCCTGTTGTACTTAGTCTCAAAGTACGCACTCTTCAACTCTGTCTGTACTGCATTCTTCAAGGCATCCAGTTTCTTCATGAATGTAGGAGTAAGGGTAATACCATATTCTTTCTTGGCATACTTCTTAGGGTCAGCCTGCAATACAATATCGTGAAGTCTCTGCTCGCCATAGAACACATCATTATACAAGAACTTGGCAAGTTCATAATAAACCTCATTCCATTTCTCGTAAAATTCTTCCTTATCTTTATTAGAAGACAACTTATCCTTGTTGGCACGCATTTCGTCTGTAGAATCAACACGACTAGCCAACTTTGCGATAAAGCTACCAAACGAGGTATATTCGCTTCCATTAGTCTGCCCATCTGCTTCTTCCCTCATAACCTTTGAAACATTTTCAAGAGTTTCAGGCACATACTTTCGGGAACCATCCCTAGTATAGCCACGGAAGATACGGTTCTTCGTTCCGAACTCATCCAGTTTGTTCTCCTGCCATTTGATGTAATCATCATAGAGACCATTCTTGTTGACGTAATTACTAGCCTTCACCTTAGACAGATAGAAGTCATACTTCTTGGTGTCGTTGTGCTCCTTCACCATCTGTTCAACAACCTTCTTTACATCGGATTTCTTTGGTGTACCATTCTTGTTAAGAAGACTTGGCGCATAGTCACGCTCAAAGATTTCCTTAGTCTGTTTTCTTACTTGTGGATTGATAGGGCTAGCCTTAACGCCAGTCTCCTTATACATCTTTCTTCTTACCTCCAAAGAAACCTTTTCCCAAGTAGGATGGATGATGGCATGCTTAGCCAGACTTGTAACCTTTTCATTCAGTTCAGGGTCAGTCTTCATACTATTCAGAATATCCTCAGCAGTAGGATGGTCACTGATAATCTCTTTCCAGCGATAATCAATTCTAGAATCATACTCCTTAATATCAATACCCTTTTCCTTCAAGTACATCAACTCCCAAGCAGGAGCGTTATTGTCACTTAGGGCATCCTTTGCCTGTCTCTCAATTTCAGCCTTAGCTCCACTTGGGTAATCAAGGCTATCAACCCAGTCTTCAAACTTCCGATACCCCTTTTCACTCATTTCTCGCTCTACGGAAGGATAACGCTGAGTGTAGGCATCAGTTATCCAAGTACCAGCAGTCTTGCCAGTACGCTTATCCAAAAGGGCAGAAGGAGCGATGAAGGAAATCTCTCCAAAGTTGTCGTGACCAGTCTTGTTGGTATCAATCACTGCCAAAGAAGGATTGGCAAAGCCACCCAGCTTCAAAGCCTTTCTCAGTTTCTCCTCAGTAATGTTATGCACTCCTGCAAGAGTTTTCTCATCCTTCAAAGAGAAACGCACATCCTTATTCTTCTCATTGAATCTCTGAGACAAAGGAATCACATTACCATTATCATCATAGGTAACGGCATCAAGCAACTTTTTGTTGTTCTTGCTGTTCTTATAGGCGAAGTCTGTATCATTGATATAATCTTCCTCACGACCATAGCCCCATTCTGCAATATCGTTGCCATCAAACCACACATCATCAACAGGAACTTTTTGTTCGATGATGTTGTAATCGTCACCCCATCCATGCAATTTTGCATTATCAACAGCATAAGCACGACTTGGAGTAACCCAGTCACCATTTCGGAAAGAACCTTCCTTCACATCAGAAGGAACACTACGATACATTGTAATAGTCTTAGCTTTCTTCTGAATAGCATTACGAACGTTATCAATAGCCTCCTTACGCATAGGGTCAGCTGCACGATAAGATGCGGCATTAGTCAACTCCTCCAAGTTGCCGCCATCAATATCATCATTGATATAATCACCAAGAGTTGATTCACCTTCAAACTCGCCATTATCCCAAGCCTCCTTGCGTTCGTCCTTTGTCAAGAAGTAACCATTACCCCAAGGTGCAGCACCATTGAAGGCAGATGTACCTTGATAGCTGGAATCTGTGGAATAGCCAGCAGCATCGGCAGCTTCATTCACCATCTTCTGAGCCTTTTCCATATTGCCATCTTCCACCGCTTTCAAGTATTCTTCATCTTTCAATGAGAATTTTGTGCCATCACTATCAACTTTTTCGCCATTTTCCTTGGTAGTCTCAAAAGAATTGATTATATTTGCAGCAGATTTAAGCTCTTCATCTGTTATTGTGGTTCCAGAATGGTTCTGGAGTGCCTCGATAAAGTGAAGGGCTTTTTCTTTGTCTATATTTGTGGCTTTTCCTTGATTAAACCAGTTGATGACACCTCTTGCATCCTTCGGGAACAATGTAACTATCTTATTCACTTTCAAGACAACACCACCTTTTCTATTTTGATTCTCTGTCTGGATAGCTACAATAAAGTTCCTATCCTCTTTCTTTAACTCAGTTAATATAACCTGACCATCATTACGCCCATTTGTATTGTCAAACACAGAAATTGGGTTTGCAATAGCCATAGGAAGGCCTTTAACATCAGTTGCATCAAAAGGATGCTCATGTACATATCCTTGTTTTGATTTGCGCATCAGTTTATCAAAGTCCAGTTCTATTTCTGCATCAGCAATTCCACCAGCCTTTAAAAAGGAACTAGAGCGACCCAAGCGAAGAATCTTATCCTTTTGGTTAGGATTCTTCACTAACTCATCTAACCTCTGATTGAAAGCATCGTTTACCTTCTTCAACGAGAACTTGGTATGACTGGTAATCTGAGCATTGTTCTCGTCAAAGATAACATAGTTCATCTTGCCTTCCTTGTTGCCGCCAGTATTGCGCTGAGCGATAACCTTCACACCATCAAAACCATACTCCTTCAATGCGAGTGATGCAAGTTTCTGTGAATGTTGTAACCGAGCCAACTCTTCATAAAAAGTGCCGCCAGTCTTATACTGCTCCTTGAACAATCCGTATTTCTTTCCGTCTCTGTCCTCGAAATAGTCACGCACTTCATCGGAATCAACCAATTTGTAGCCATTGTCTTCAAGAATCTCTTTTCTAATATCACGCATTCTAGGAGTCATTTTTTCATCCCATCCGATGTAGTTTTTACCTGTATCATCAGGAATATCTACAGAGTAAAGGTTGCGCTTTGGCTTTTCTAAAGAGTCAAGTTTCTTCTTGGCTTCTTCCATAAGTCGATAAGCTTCCTTTTGCTTTACCTTGCATTCTTCGATACGCTCACGCTCATCCTTTATAGATTTTTCACCTCTCTCCACTCTTTGCTCATACACTTCAACCCAATGCTGAATGCCCTTTTCTTTGTACATTGCAAGTTTCTTCTTGTTGTTTTCCAAAGAAGGGATATTATACATATTAATATTCAACTCGCTATCAGCAATATAATTAGTAAGGTTCTTGTATTCCGTCTCGGCATCCTCATAAGCACGTTTGGCTACCGTGTATTCTGTATTTCTCTTAGCCGTGTTCGCCTTAGCATAAGCCTTGGCAATACCTTCCACCTCGCTCACATAGGTTCCCCAGCCATAAGCCTGAGCACCCTCACCACTACCCATGAAGGAGTGGTCGAAGTGGTCAAATGATGCTTGGGAGCCGTGATAGGTCTTGATGGAGAACTTTGTGTGCTCTGTGATTCTCATATCCTCAGGCTTGAAGATAACGTAGTTGGTGTCACCCTTTTTAGCACCACCGAAGTTACGTCCAGCCACGTACTTAATACCACTAAAGCCAACAGAAGATAGGAACTTGCTTATTCCTTTAGTTCTTTCAGGCAAATCATACTCTGTTCCAGTTAACCCAATATACAGAGTACTATTGTAAACATTTTCGCCAGTTCTCTCCAAAGACAGACCTTTGCTTTCTAACGTCTTAATATCTACACCAAGATGCGCCAACCCTTCACGAATGGCATCCTGCTGCTTTTTACTCAAAGGCTTATCCCAATCCAGATAGTTGCTTCCATTATCCTCAGGTATATCCACCTCATATAGATTATGGTATGGTTCAGCCAACTTCTTCATTTCATTGTAGTAGTCAATCTTTTCCTGCTCTGTAAACTTGTCATTCATGGCTATTTGCTTATCACCATGCAGGAATGACTCTAGTGTAGGATATTTCTTGGCGAACCTTGTACCATTAGAACGCTGTATGCGATAATATGCTTTAGAAGGGTCATTATCCATCAGAGTAGCATAGCTTTTTCCTATCTTCTTGGAAGATGTAACATATCCACCCCAACCGAACACTTGTGAGCCAGCACCCTCGCCCATGTGGTCGAAGTCAAACTCTGTGAAGTCAGCACCGCTACCATGATACACCTTTAGGCTAAACTTGGGAGCATCAGCTATCTCCTGATTGATGCTGTTCACAACATCATCAGTAACAATATCACCCTCCTGAATCTGCTGAGGTTCACGACCAGCATTCTTCACAAGTTCTGCTTGCTCTGCTCTGGTCAAGATACGGTTCACCTTCATAGCACCAGTAATCACCCAAGGGTCAGTCTCAGGGTTCGGGTTTGTACGATACATATAATATCCATCAGTAGGCAGATGTTTCAAGCCAGCGAGAGAATGCTGATACTTGCCCGAAGGATTGATACCCTCTTGGCGAGCTTCCTCCTGATAATCTACATCAGCAGCATACTCCACCTCAGCGAAGACGAAGTTCTTAGGGAAGAGAGTCTTGTTTCCCTCAGCATCCTTGCGGTTGAACTGGATAGCGTAAGGCACTACACCAAGATGCCAGCCTGGTCTATAGGCTAGCTTACCGCTACCGCCTTGCGTTCCCTTGCCACCCTGCTTAACCTGAGGTCTGCCAGTCTTGCTTTCTCCTGCAATAGGAGCCGCATCAGCATCGAGCCATACACCAACTGGAGTAGCAGCACCATTAGGGTTTGCTACCATAGGTGGATATAGTTTGCCATCCTTCAATACGAACACTTTATAGCCGATACCCTTCTTCTTAGGCTCAGGCTTTTGACGGAGAGAGAAGGAAACATCTTCGCCAGTCTCAGAGTTTGTCACCTCACCTTTGGCAGTCTTCACATAGGCTTGTTCGATGGAGCGGATGATGTTCTTGGTTACATCGCTATACTCTGTGCCATAGAATGCCAACTTAATCTTCTGCAATATCTCATGGATAGCAGCGAGCAGAGGATGAGACATCTTTATAGCGAGAGTGTGAGCCAAGTTGAGGTCACGAATCATTTCGCCTACCGCATCAGCAACAACCTCCTCAGCATAGTAATCTCTAGCACGTCCAGAGAATCCAGCACCAGAATATCTCTGCATGGTCTCATCTACTGCCTTGTCGAAGGCATCAGAGCCATAGGTATCAAGCACAAGCTGAGTCAACTCATTGTATGCAGCAGGGTTCAGGTTCTTGATTTGGTGAGTCATTTCATGGCCGAAGATAAACTGAGCACCTTCCGTTATGGAAGAGTCAAGAGTGATGAAGATGGTACGATGCACGTTGCCATCGGCATCCTTGGTTTCCTGAATCCAGCCGTTACCCAACTTATCAGAGTACTGCCATTGAATGTTAGCACCCATCATCTTAGCCAGTCTCTCGAAAGCCTTGCGAGTCTTCTCGCCCACGATATTATCCACGACCTTCACATCATCCACCTTATTCTTCTCCACGTCAGCATCACGCTCGGCAGTAGTCTGCTGTGTACCATTGTCTCTAGCAGAGAAAGGAAGGTCAGTCTGGTCTAGCTGAGCACCCAGCGGATTCTCTTCCGTTGCATCCTCAGGAACCTCAGGAGCATTTATATTCTCATTTGTCTGCTCATTTATCTTCTCATTCTCCTCATCATTCTCCTCATTAGAGTTCTCTTCCCCAGTCTTCTCCTCAGATTCAGGAGCCGTTTCTGTCTGTGATTCTGATTCAGCCTTCTGCTCATCAGCGAATGCAGCGTTTTCAGCCGCCTTCTTCTGCTCTTCAAGTATGTTCTCTGCCTGAGCGATACGTAGATTTTCAATGTAATTTCTTGCTTCCGATGCCTTAAAACCGCTAGTAATTATGCTGAGCATGGCATTGCGAATATCCTGAGTGTCGAGCGAATCAAGGTTAGATGGGCGATTCTCCCACAGACTATGCACAAGGTTGTCAATAGTAGTACCCTTGCCATCAGCAGCGAGCAACTGGGTCTTTGCAAAGTCTTCTCTGCTCAATCCTGTTTCCTGCTTAACACCCTTGGTTGTCTCTGTACCCTCATAGTTGAGAGAGTGAGCACCGAGGTTGCTAGCCACATACTCCTCAGCAGTAAGCGGAATCGTATCAGTCACATCAATGCCAGTAGCATCATACAGACGATGCAGCAGAGTTCCAACCGTCTCCTTATAGATTTGAGACACCGCCTCAGCATCATCCTTCACCGCACTCTTCAAGCGAGCGAACTTTCTTCTTGCCTTCTCAATGAGTTCCTTTCTACCCTCAGCAGTATCTTCCACCTTGGCAAGTTGTCGCTCATTATAGGCATCACGGATAGCGATAGCAGAGTCATAAGACGCCTGAGCATCAGCAATAGCCTTCTCCTTGGCATCCTTGGCAGCCTTCTGTTCCACGAAAGTCTTACCCTTCACGGTCATGTTGCTAGCCTTGTCGAGTGCCTTCTTTGCATCAGACACATATCCAGATACGATACTATCTGCATCCTCACCAAACTGGGAGTCATACAACTCAGCAGTCTGTGAGGCAGTCAGCTTCGAGAAGTCAGGATTGCCATCATCCAGCATAGACACGATGGTTCCATCTTCAAGAGTCATGGCAGGAGTAGCAGGAGTCTGTTCTGTTGCAGGAGTCTCAGCAGATTCAGGAGCAGCAGTCTCCTCAGCAGGAGCAGCAGTCTCGCCCTCTATTGTCGGAGTCTCCACCTCTATCTCACCTCTATTCTCTCCACTATTATCCTCTATCATTGAGGATTCAGGCATAGCTTGTTTGTATTCATCGAGTGACATAGAAGAGATTGTAGCCACATCTTCTTTGTTCACAGCATGAGGAACGAGAGAGCCATCGCTCTTCAACTCAACTACCTTAGCTTTAGCACCAGCATCACGGATAAGGAATAATCTAGAGTCTGGGTATTTAGTGTTACCATCCTTGTCGAGCACATCAACGAGCACCACGTTACCATTATCATTGAGAATCTGATTGAAGTCAAACGAAGGTTGAGTCTGTTCAGTCTCCTGAGTCTGCTTGGCAGCACGTTCTTTCTCCATCTGCTCACGCTCAGCCTTGGCAGCTTCCAGTCTCTTCTGGTCTTCCAAGTCTTTCATCTGCTGCAAGTCTGCAAGCGAATAAGGATTCTCCACCACGTTACCATCTATAGAGATAGCAGCAGTACCATCACCATAGTCAGCCAACACCTCATAGGTATGTTCAGTACCATCAGTATCAGTCACATTGAACTGGGAACCAACTTCAACGGTTCCATCAATGATGCCAGCCACTTCCTTGATAGCATTCTCTTTTGCATCAGCTACCGCCTGAGCCTTCACATCATCAGCAGGGAGTTCTTCACCCAGTTCAGAGAACATCAACACATCTGCATGTTCAACACTATTCGTTGTCGGGTCATAATAGAGAATCATATCATCGCTATTGCTTACATCAATGGAGCCATCATCATGAGTAGCAATATTACCACTGATAATATACACACCATAGTCTTCCAGGCCTCCTGATGCTTTGATAGTAGCGTTACGGACAGAGCCACGACTCTGGTCTGTATACATATCAACTTTCTGTTCTGCCTGATGAGCAGCGAGGTCAACCTTATCTTGTGCATCATCAACCACACCTTGGTATCGGGCAGAAGACAACTGGTAGTCATAGATAGCTTGGTCAAGTTTATCATCCTGCCCAGTCAGGGATTCCAGTTCCTCATCACTCATGGCAGATAACTGCTGCTCAGAGATACCCAATGCTGCTGCAAGAGTCTTCATCTGGTCTTCCTGCTGAATCTGAATATCATGCTTGTCTGCATCATCAGCATCATGTCCCTCAGAGTAAGCGTTATCAATATCCGTTTGATGCTGCTCCTCAGGAGTTGTAGGCTCATTAGTAATCTCTCTTGCATTCATTTCAGCAGTCTTGGCAATATTGTAGCCACGCATCTTCATCAGGTTCACACCATAGTTGACAGCAGCATTAATCTGTTCCTTGGTCATGGTATCTCTCTGACGGAGGATGTCAGCCAGCACACTACCCATCTGCTCGTTGGTTGCGTTGTCAATCTTATCCTTGATGTCTGCCCAGTTATCGCCAAGAAGGTTCTGTGCATCACTATCAGCCACGTTCACCTTGTTGCGGAATCGGTAGTACTGAGCACGATTGTAGATACCTTTTACTGGTCGGGAGCCAGCACCCATAGCATACATAGAACCAACAGAGATAGCCATACCACCGATGATGTCGAGTTGTTGTCTAGCATCAAGAAGGTCGCTCACCTTACCTTCACCATCCAGCAGGGCATGAAGAGGAATGCCAATTTCCTCCTCCATCACTTCCTCACCGAAACCATTGATACCGAGCTTCTCCATCCACTTCTTGGAATTGGTGTACCATCCACTCTTGCCGATATTCTTGAAGAACTCAGCAGAAGCATTCATACCATGTTTCTCCATGAAGTTGACAGCACCCTTCTTGATACCATAGTTGTGACCGAAGAGTTTTTCAGTATAGTTCTCTACCATAGCAGAGGTCATACCCTTATAGAGAGCAGTACCCATAGACTCGCCACCTTCATGCAGGAGATTTCCGTTCTCATCGAAAGTGCCAAACTTATAATCACCCTTCTCATCCTGATACAGATTACCAAGATGTCGCTGCATGATGTCAGCACCAGTCTTCAACGCTTGCTCAGTTCCAGCCATCGCATACGAGCCGATAACATCGCCAGCCACGATACCAGTGTTCTTCAAGATGGCAGCACTCACCTTGCCCATGCCACGCTTAGCTGCAAACTTCAATGCCCCACGACTGATACCCTTGGTAATGCCGCCATAACCGCCAGTCAAGAAAAAGTCAGCCATAAATGGGAGACTCTGCCCTGCAATCTTTGTCCAGCGATAGATGTTACCCATCTTCTCGTCTTCGAGAGCCGCAGCAGCATCCGCACCCAGTTTACTCTTCAGGAGCATCTTATCAGAACCAGAGAGAGGAATGTTGTTATCCATCTTTGTCTTGATACGCTCCATCTGCCCCATGGTAGCAAAGTCAGTCAGACCGAAATCCCAAGTCTTGGCAGTAAAGGCAGTATTGTCAAGAGCCTTCAAGGCATCCTCACCCCAGCTACTTGTAGGATATTGTTTCACCGCCTCCAGCGCACCAATCTGCTGCTTAACCAGAGCGAGAGAGGTTGCCAACTTATTGCTATAGTCACTCTGCTCAGCAGTTCTGCCGTTACTAGCACCGATGCTAGCACCATAAGAGAGCAGAGGATTTCCATGCAAACGATGGTCTTCCGCTATAGCAGCTTCAATCTCCTTCTTTCGGGCATAGGCATCAGCCAGTTTCTTGTCAAACTGCTTTTGAGCACCCTCCTCAGTGAGATAAGTTCCATTCTTATTGATGTCCTCCTGCAAGTCATAGTTGCCATTCCTATCACGAACATCCAAAGCAGATGGAATCTCACCAGTATCAACCGCATTCTGATAAGCAATATCCTGTGCTTGACTCTGCTCAGCTTCAGGAAGAGAATAAACATTCTCATTGTTCGAGGTAACGTATGCGCCAGTCTTTCCAGTCTCAGGGTTGTAAGAGAAATCATCCTTCACAACATTGTTAGCATCACCACCATAAGGAGTCTGATGTGTACCCAAATTCACACGACCGAAATCCTTCTGCTGTTTCTGCTTGCGTTGTTTCAGTCTGTTGTATCTGCCAGCATTATTCATTGTCTGCTGAGCACTAGCCGATATAGCTTGTGCCCCAGCCGAGAAACGAGCACGGTCAGCAGCACTCATAGGAACGCTACCGCCCTTCGCCCTTGATGAAGTCTTACTACGAGGTTCAAAGAGTGCAGAGTAAAAACGCTCATAAGTAGATGGAACATCAAAGTTCTGAGCCTTCAAGTTCTCATAGATAGCGTGTCTGTTGTCAGCACCGCCCTTTCCGTCTCTTGTCAGAGCACTCTCAAACTTATTGTAATCATCAGGCACATCATAGTTCTGTGCTTTCAGATTCTTATATAAAGTGTATAATGGTCTTTCTGCCATAATATATATATTTGTTTGTTACCAAATTCTTGTTACCAATTCTGTTACCACTTTACGCCAGTCTTCTTCTTGCCACCAGCCGAAGAACCGCCAGCCTTATGTGTTGTATGCTTGCCGCCACCAGATGATTTACCACCTCCAGTAGAACTACTTCTTCCTTTCAATATATCCATGATGTATCTCACATTAGTCTGAGTAACATTCTTGATTCTCAACTTTCTTTTAAGTTCATTAATCTTCTTCTGCCCCTCAGGAGTGTCCATCATGTCGTAATACTCATACCAATATCCAGCAGTAGTTTTGTTACCGCCCGAAGATTTCTGAGCCTTATTTGCAATACGTCCTTCTCGTAGTCTAGCTAGTGCATCCTGAGCAGCCCAATGACTAATCTGACCAGCAGCAAGCATCTTCTTAATCTTCAACTGATTATCTTTATACTCTGCATCATTGGTATATTTCAACTCACTAAGGCCAAGTCTTCTGTTACCTTGGTCAATTCTCTGCTGTCCTTGGTCATTCTTTACCTTGTTGATGTCGTTCTGCATATCGTGATACCTCATCTGCTCAGCGAGAGTCAGGTTATTCTTCCGAGCTTCCTCATCAAGAGCGAGTGCCCTCTGATACCCAGCTAACCACGATGCCCGATTCTTCTCTCTCTGAGCATCCATATATGCCTTACGTTTATTCACCACCTTAGTCATATCCGACTCAGGATTGTGTACCACCTTTGCACCTTTGGTAGCGAAGTAGATATTGGATAGCGCACGGAGACCATCACCCAGAGCAGCGATACGAGCCTTAGTACGCTCCTTCTTCTCTCGGTTCGCCCTCTGCTCAGCAGTCTCATTCAGTTCAGGATTCAGCATCTTATACATATCAGCATAAGATAACTGCTTAGGCTGAGGTTTAGGCTCTTCCTTCTTCACGATAGGGACGGATGGTTTATCCTCCTCATCACTTGGAGCACCCTGATTCACATCAACCCCATTGGCGATAGCTTGCTGAGTAGCGATAGTCTTAGCCCTAGCTGCCTTCATAGCATCATCAGTAGGAGTAGTAGCGTTCATCTGGTCAACCTTCTTGCCAGCCGCATCAAGTTGCTGCTGGGTGAAGACTGGAGCCTGAGTCTGTGCCACCTTCTGAGCGGCATCCACCCCACTCTGCTGCTTGTTGAGCACACTCTGTGTAGTCTTCAAGCCATTATTGTTTCGTAACATATCTGATGCTTTCATAGGCTATGCTTTAATCTTTTGAAGTTTAGCCCCAAGGCCATTCAAGTCACCCTCAGAAGGAAGAGCCGTAGCCTTAGCCTTCAAGCCAAGAACATCATTTGAGTCCTTAGAGATACCATTCAACTGCTCCTGAGTCACATTCATATTCGGTGCCTTCTTCGCACCACCAGCACCACTATCAAGCGATGCAGCGATGTTGGCAGCAGTACCAGCCACTCCTGCAACAGCATTGGCAGTATCAGCAGCCTTCTCAGCTTCAATACCCATCTGCTGATTATTCAACTGATTCTTTCTGTTCATATACTGCTGCTCTATGTTATCCTTTCGGGCATCATTTGCAGCTACAATCTGTGAGGTGGTATCAGCAAGAGTCTTGTTGTTCGCCTCCTTTACAGCAGTAGTGGAGTCTTCCGTACCACCCATCACCGCTTGTCTACCCTTCGCAGCCTTGTTTCTGTTCTTGATTTGCTCCTGCATCTGAGTGAGCAATCGAACGGTATCGGCACGTTTGGTAGGGTCTTCATTATACTTTCTATCATACCATGCCTGATTTTCTCTCTGTTGCTGGGCTATCATCTGCTCCTGCTTACGTCTCGCCTTGCGGTTAGCTACACCTCCAGCGATACTACTTGCAAGTCCAAGACCTGCCCCAATTAACGCTCCTAACATATATATGTATTTTAATTACTAATAATGTGGCAAAGTTAATAATACTAGCCGAAAATCATATTTTATCCGTTAATACTCGTGCTTCTGATTCAATTATTAACGGATAAAACTCGCATATAAATAATAATTAGTACCTTTGCGGCATTAATAGACAAAAAAAATATGGCAACAGAAAGAAATTCTAGAGGTCAGTTCGAGAAAGGACGAGCAAAGACTGGAGGTAAACAGAAGGGATATGAATCTCCTATCAAGAAGGAGTTTCGTGAACTCTGTGCCGATTTTTCCAGAGAGGCTTGGGATGATTTCATGGAAGCTTGGTATAAGTGCGAGCCTAAGGATAAGGTATCAACCTTTATCAAGATACTGGAGTTTAATTGTCCTAAGTTACAGACCGTCACTCTTGACGATAAGCGTGAGGTTCACAATGCACTCACCGAGAAGTTAAGACAGATGTCAGAAGAGGAAGGTTAAATTGAATTTATCATAATTAAGAAGAACGATTGTTTTTTTCATAGTTTTTTAGATTATAGGTTTTAAGATTGTTAGGATAACAAAATAGGGAATGCGTGAGCACTCCCTATTCTTTTATTCACTATCAGCGACTGCCTCTAGCCCTTCTATCCCCAGCCATGTCCGTCTTAGAACCACGATTAACCGATGATGGTTTATACCTGATTCCTGATTTCGTGTGGCTGGCATCCATACCCTTTCGTGAAGCTGCCCCATACTTCTTATCGTGGGCAGCGTTATGACGAGCCAATTCCATACGCTTAGCCTTCTGAGCAGGAGAAGACTCGAAACGAGTATCATATTTCTTCTTGCGCTCCCTAGCTGCTGGGTGAGTCTGATAATATCTAGCTGATTCAGATACCATTATGACAATCTATGTTTTATACCTAAATCATCCAATCTAACTGCTAATGTCGCTAAATAGCAAATCATCATAAAACGCTGAATGTAAAGAAGAAAGGCTTGACCAAAACCAACCTTTTTCTTTAGATTACCAAAGCCGCCTTTTATAAAAGACTTTAAATCTGCAATGCGACCATACAATTCATCAAACTCATTTTTTAGTCTTACCTTGAAATCATTTTCTTCAATATTATCCATATCTAAACAACTTTATTAATATATCTATCTCCAATAAAGTTCACGATGTTCCTTCTTCAACAAATCCCCAGTTCTACACCACCAGTCATTCGGACTCGCTTTAAGATATGCTTCCTCCTCAGGGCAGTACTCTTCATGAGTAAGGATAGGATGAGAGGTAGGCTTGAACTGATGCACACACAGCAAGTCTGCATGATTGCCGCCATAAATTCTTGGTGGCATAACATCTTTCGCCTGATGCCAAACCTTGTTGAGGTCAATGAGGTCAACCCCATCCAGTTCCTTCAGGGCATTATCAATCTTACCCATCACACGATTCAGGACTTCCGCCCTATCCGTGCCACCCTTCACAATTAACCACTTGGCATCACTCAGGGCGTCTCTAATCAACATATCCAGTTCCATAAGCCTACTTTGTTGTTGTGTTTATGATAGATTCCGCTAACTCTACAGCATGCTTTGGCACAAAGAATCGCTTAACTAAATCATCATGCAACTCTGTTGCCAGTTTATTGATTTTAGGGAGCAGATTAAGAATGCGAAGTTTTTCTGATTCGAAATTGGTAACCATAGTAGAATACTTGTTACGCAATTCAATCTCTTTTCGGCTATTATCTTCTTCCAAGTCCTTTACCTTCTTTTCATACACCTTCTTGAGTTCAGCCTTCATTCCGTTGTACTCGTTATCAAGCTTATTCTTCTTGTCAATATATGCTTGTTTTTCTAGGTTTCTGTCGTGGATGCTACGATTGACCTTATCTTGCATAGCCTGTTCGACTTTCAAGCGAACGTCCTCGAAGTTAACATAGGACTCAGAAGGTTCAAGGGTATGTCTTATCTCATTGTCCTTATTATCCTCTATTATCTGATGAGCAAACATATCATCATAGAGACTTCTTTTATGGATGAATCGTTCAATAACAACCGTCTCATTGCGAAGAATCACCTTTGCACCCTGTTTCAAGGACTCATTCAACTTTTTGAGTTCCTTTACTTGCTCTTCTAATTCTGAGTTGCGCTTACGTATAGCATCATACTCAGATAAATCAACATTTACAACTGCCATATTATATAATTTTTAGTTCAACATTTGTTTAACAATCACTTAATTATCCAAATATAATTATCGAAAATTAAAATGGATAGATTTTTGATTCCTTTGGATTCTAGGTTCCCCTTAACGCGCACGTATGTGAACGAATCAGAAAACCTAAGATGTCATGGATGAGTTCCGTCAACCCCCATCATCTAGTCACTTGATAATTCTACATCAGTTAACCTAAGCAGCATAAGGAGTAGATTCCCCTCCGCTCGTCTTCTGCTATTAGTTCCTACGATTTGCCATGCGGTCTTCCTTGCAATTTATAGACTCGATGAATCGGAAGGTATCTAGCCCATAGTCTTCCATCTTGTCTTGCCATCAAACTCAGGGGAATAAAAAAGAACCCCCGAGTGTTGGTTGCGGACAACGACTCAGAGGTTCATATCTTGTAGGCTTGCGCCTTGAAAGGAGGACTACTTTAGTCTGTCAACCACAACATTGACGGTGCAAAGATAGAAACTTTTTCTGAAACCACCAAATGCTAAAAAGTGTTGAATGTAAACGAAATTGAATTTTTAAGGAAATAGATATACATTAGGTATGCGAAATGATACAATGTTAATCTAAGTTAAAGTCTTTTTAAAAACTAATTGTGAATAAGATTTAATTCTTATCTTTGTTGTGGGCAAGTTAGTTACTTTACAAAGATTAACACTTCATTGTTGCTATTTTGTTACTCATTAAAAACAAAGAAATATATAACTATTTATAAATCAGGTATTTAACTAATAAAATAAATCGTATTGGAATAATAAAGATAGTAAATAGCCCGCTTTAATCAATCTGACACCAAATGTATATCAAATGTATATCTAAACTTTTAGTTATCAACACTTTACCTTTACGGAAAATTATTTTTCAGAAAGACAGATATACATTACCTATACATCAGATACGTGTTAGCTTTGTTACTATTTTGTTACCCAAAACTTGCGAGTAACAAAAAATATGCTTATCTTTGCAGCAGATTTATAAAAGAAAGGCTTATGGGAAGGAAGAAAACAATCGAAAAAGAACCTGTCACTATCAGATTCAAGGAACTTGCCAACGGAAACAAGAGTGTCTATCTAGACATCTACAAGGATGGCAAGAGAACCTATGAGTTCCTGAAACTCTACATCGTACCAGAAGTGGGTAGAGGTAAGGCAGAGGCAAGAAGAAAGAATGCTGAAACTATGGCTACCGCCAATGTTATCAAGGCTCAGAGAGTACTTGACATCAAGAACAGCATTTCGGGCATCATATCAGTCAAGAGCAAGATGAAGCTCATGGATTGGATAGACAACTTCAAGATTTATAAGATGAAGACATCGCAGTCTCCAAGCCGCATCGCAGCACAGATAGAATGCACCCGAAAGCAACTCATCGCCTACAAGGGAGATAATATCAAGCTATCCAGTATTGACAAGAAGTATTGTGTGGGATTCATTGAGTTCCTGAACAACACCAAGAAGAGCAATGGAGAGCCGCTTTCCAGCTACACCAAGATTATGTATTGCAACCACCTCAATGAAATGCTCAGCAGAGCCGTGAAAGGTGGGATGATATACAAGAATCCATTCAGCGAGGTGGATAAGCGTGAGAAACCGAAGAAACCCGAAACCAGCAGGGTTTTCTTGGATATTGAGGAGGTGAAGAAACTGGCAGAAACAGAATGCAAAGTTCCAGTTATCAAGCAGGCATTCATGTTCTCCTGCTTTTGCGGTTTGCGTATCTCCGACATCAGGAGACTGAAATGGTCAGACATCAGGGAAGTAACAAACGAGGATGGAACCAAGTCATGGCATCTGTCTATTATACAGAAGAAGACCAACAAGATGGTTTCTTACAAATTGTCAGGCAAAGCTATAGAATGGTTGCCTGTGCAGGACGGGAATGAGTTCATTTTCAATGGTATGGGATGCGAACAGACGGTTCTCACTCATATCAAGGTATGGGCAGCCAACGCTGGCATCAAGAAGGACATCACCTTCCATACTGCAAGGCACACATTTGGAACCATGATGCTTACACTGGGTGCAGACATCTACACTACCAGTAAGTTGATGGGGCATACAAGAATCGCCACCACCGAGATTTATGCCAAGATTATAGATAAGAAGAAGAATGATGCAATGGGACTCATTGATAAGTTCTTCGACAAGTAACAGAAAAGGCACCGAGATTTATTCCCGATGCCTTTTCTTTATATCATTTTTCCTTCATAATGTACGATGGTCTTATATTTAGACGAACCAATATATATATCAACGATATACTTATCACCATTCTTCTTTATTAAGTAAAAACTATCAGAAGAGCCATCTGTTAAGTCGCATTTTCTGTAGTTATCCACCAACTCAAAATAATCCAAATACTCGTCTGTTTCAACGAAATATATCTTTTCACCAATCGGAACTTTGTACCAAGTATAACCGAAAGAAATATAAGTTCCATCCTTCTTGGAGCCTATACGGAAATCTGTTTCGTTCTCTATTGCAAACTTATCAATCTGATGTCTAACTCCAGCAACCTCAATATAGTTGGAAGTCAATCCAACCTCTTCACCAGAATCCTTGCTACATGATACCAGCAACAAGACAAACATCATAAAACATAAAATCTTCTTCATATCTCACACATTTAAATTAATAGCATATCTTGCAAGGAGTTCTGCCCATATCCTCAGCTTCCTCTTCACTTACCTCTTCTATTTCTCCTGAGCAGCGAGAGAGACCACGGCAATCAGGGTCGCTATGATACTTGGTAGAAGTTTCCCCAGTACATATATATACAGAACAAGAAGTGTCTTTTTTAATTGGTACATTCTCTTTTCTCTCTGTTGCTACCTTTTTACTGCTAGATTCAAACAAGAAATTGTTGATGTTGTACCCATACCATATTCCTATACCTAAAAGCGATAAAACAATCGGTAATGGCAACTCTATTCCAAACAACCTTTCTAATTTAAGAGGTCTGAAAACCAAAAGCAATAAATACCAAAAACAATAAGATATTACAGCACCAGCCAATAGATATACGCCAAAGCATATTATCAATATAAACACTTGCCACATTCTACCACATTTTAATTAACCTACATTTACTTGTCTCACGCCACCGCCCAAGATAGACAATAGCTGGTCGTAGCGTTTCTCTAACTCTTCGTACTTAGCCTTCCAGACAGAATCATCCGTATCTGATTCATTAGGATGAATAGCCTCAGCCGCATAGCCTATACTAGTCTTTTCTGCTATACATTCGGCAGTTTTGCCTAACCCTACAGACTCAGCACCACGCATCAACCATTCAGCAGACACATCAGGGTATGCTTTCAGGAAGTTCTCTACCAAGGTTGAAGACAAAGTTTGCTCACCCTTAACTTGTCTAAGAACAGTGGACTGATTCATATTAAGCGTTTCTGCCAAAGCGTTTAATGATATACGATTATCATCAATATACGCCTTAATTCTCTGACACACAGTTATTTCCATACATTTTACATTTTTAAACTATACTTAAACTATGCAAATCGGGATAACTTTTTCCCAAAAATATTTGGTTAGTTATGCAGAAATGCCTATCTTTGCACTCGTAAATAACAAGTTGCTTAATTATTAAAAGCAAAATTACAACAAAAAATTAAGATATGCAAGTAAAAAAGATAAAAATTATCAAAGTTTCGCTTGAAGGACGAAAAAAACTTGCTGAGCGGTATGGTTGCTGTAGAGAAACAATCTTCAACGCTCTTGCATTTAGAAGTCAGAGCAAGCAATCCGAAGACATCAGGCAGGCTGCATTGAATGAGTTCGGAGGTGTTGAGACCGATAAGGTTATGTTCTACTAATAATAAAGAAGGAGGAATCCTATGAATGAGATTTCAACTATTGTAGATGGTGACAGAATGACATCACTACAGATTGCAGAGATTA
>ERZ1034901.1027-NODE-1027-length-20250-cov-43.751473_pt1 | contig 20250 bp, 20 predicted proteins | sample MGYA00520628_ERZ1034901 | MGnify/ENA primary metagenome ERZ1034901 (study PRJEB33766, sample SAMN09781783) | gut metagenome | biome: gut microbiome | host: Homo sapiens | place: Madagascar | study: EMG produced TPA metagenomics assembly of the PRJNA485056 data... | reverse complement strand
ATTTGTCTGTTGTGGGCCCTCGTCCGGAGCGCCCGGAGATCGCCGCACAGTACTGTGAGGAGATGCCCGAGTTTGCACTGCGGCTTCAGGCAAAGGCAGGTTTGACCGGTTATGCGCAGGTGTATGGCAAGTATAACACCACCCCCTACGATAAGCTGCAGATGGATCTGATGTATATTGCCCATCCCAGTCTGATCGAGGATTTGAAAATCATGCTGGCAACCGTGAAGATTTTGTTTATGCCGGAGAGTACTGAAGGCGTGGCAGAGGGTGCGACTACAGCGATGGGGCAGGAAAAGTGTGAGGAGAGCAGTAAATGAAAAAGGCAGTCATGTTGATCAACGATACGACCTATGCATTTAATCTGCGTGGAGCCGTTATCGAAAAGCTGATTGATGAAAATTTTGAAGTGGTAATTGTCGGTCAGCTATTAAAGCACCAGGATAAGTTAAAAGCAATGGGTGCTAAGCTGATTGGCGTTGAAACTGGCCGTCATGGCACCAATCCCATCTCGGATCTGCAGTTGATGCATACCTACAAGAAAATTCTGAAAGCCGAAAAGCCGGACGTTGTTCTTACCTATAATATCAAGCCGAATGTGTACGGTGGTATGGCGTGCCAGCAGTTAAAGATTCCGTATCTTCCGAATGTAACCGGTCTTGGTACTCCGGTGGAAAATCCCGGCCCTTTGCAGGCACTAACCACCCGGCTTTACAAGATGGGCGTAGCCGGTGCAAGATGCATCTTTTTCCAGAACAGCGAAAATCAGCGCTTCTTTGAGACGCACAAGATGATGCCGAAGCATGCGAAAATCCGGTTGCTGCCGGGATCTGGTGTGGATCTGGAGAGCCACCCGGCGTTCCCGTATCCGGAAGAGGAAACGGCGCACTTCCAGTTTACATCCCGGATCTTGAAGGAAAAGGGCATCGACCTGTACCTTGCTGCGGCCAAACGGATCCATGCAGAGTACCCCAACACGGTGTTCCATATCTGCGGCGGCTGTGACGATCCTGCCTACGAAGAGATCTTGAAGCAGGCACAGGAAGCTGGAGATGTGATCTATCATGGCCAGCAGAAGGATATGATCCCATTCCTGAAACAAGCAAGCTGCATCGTGCATCCGTCCTACTATCCGGAGGGAATGAGCAACGTGCTTCTGGAGGGTGCGGCCAGTGCCCGGCCTATCATTGCCACAGACCGTGCAGGCTGTCGGGAAACGGTGGAAGATGGAGTGACCGGATTCCTGATCCCCATTCAGGACGAGGAGGCTCTGGTCCATGCGCTGGAACGGTTTATGCAGATGACTCCGGAGCAGCGGAAAGCCATGGGTCTGGCCGGTCGTGCAAAAATGGAACGGGAATTCGACCGAAAAATCGTGGTGAAAGCGTATTTGGAAGAGATCCAAGCCATTGAGGGATAAAATGATGGACTATAAGAAAATAATAAAAAGCCGTGCGGTACGGATTCGAATCATGCAGGCACTTAGTTTTGTACCGGATAAAACCATGCTGGGGATACAGTACCGCATTAAAATGGGGCGAAAGTTAAATCTGAAAGATCCGAAACGCTATACGGAAAAATTGCAGTGGTACAAACTGTATTATCGGGATCCGCTGATGGCGCAATGCGTGGATAAGTATGAAGTGCGCAAATATGTGGAAAGCTGTGGTTTGGGGAATATCCTCAACGAATGCTATGGGGTATATGAGACTCCTGATGAAATCGATTTTGAAAGATTGCCAGATCAGTTTGTCCTAAAAGATACACTTGGCGGTGGAGGAAACGGTGTAATTATCTGCAGTGATAAATCTACGTTGGACATTCCGCAGGCAGTCAAAACAATGCGCAACTGGGTCAAACCTGTGCCGGGAAAACATCCCGGCCGTGAATGGGTCTATGACCAGGGGAAAAATCGGATCATCATTGAAAAGTATATTCCTTCAGACCCTGACAAGGGCGGGCTGATCGACTATAAATTCTTCTGCTTCAATGGGAAAATTGCTTATGTGTATGGCATAGCAGACCGAAGAGTAGGCCAAAAAGCTGGGCTTGGTATTTTTACGCCAGAATTTGAGCTACTTCCATATACACGTCTTGACGAAAAGCCGTTGGAGAGAACCTTAAAAAAACCGGACAACTACGAACAACTTAAACAAGTGGCAGAAAAACTGGCTGCGCCGTTTCCACACGCCCGAATTGATCTGTATGACCAAAATGGGCAGATACTGTTTGGTGAAATCACCTTCTTTGATGGAAGCGGATATATGAAGTTCGGACCGGATGAATTTGATTTTATGATGGGAAATGCGTTTGAGCTGCCGGGAAAAAGGAGCAAATAAATGTCTAAAGTTATTATTGAGCAACTCAACGGTGCACAATACCCTGCGGCAATCAACGATTTCAATCCGGGGAAGATCTACCCCGAATATCCGTTTGAAAGCGAAGCAGTTAGTGAAGAACCCAATGATGCCTACGAACTGATTCGGAATTGTCTTAAGGATATGGGACTTGATGCTGAAAACTTTGGAACAAGTCAATGGAACCCGCTGAGGACATATATCAAACCCGGAGATTTTGTAATCGTTAAGCCGAATCTGGTGATGCACGAAAATGAAAACAAAAGCGCAACCGAAAATTCCTTTGAATGTCTGATCACAAACCCCGCGTGTATCCGAGCAGTTTGTGATTATTGCTTAATTGCACTCAAAGGAACTGGCCGTTTGATGATTGGCGATGCACCAATGCAGGGTTGTGATTTTGATGCATTGTTGAAAAGAAGTAGCCTTCCCAAAGTAATTGAATTCTATAAAGCACATGGCGTTTCGGTGGAATTAAAGGATTTCCGGCAATATCAGTCTCAATTTAATGCCAATAGAGTTATTGTTGACAAAAAATATAACGACACCAAGGGAACCGTTGTTCACATGGGAACAAAATCTCAACATATGGGTTCAACGTCAAACGGTATTTATCAAGTCAGCGATTATGATAAAGCGGACACAGCAACGTTCCATCATGATACGGTACACGATTACGAGATCAACAGTGATATTCTGCAAGCAGATGTTGTTATCAACTTCTGTAAACCCAAAACACATCGGCTTGCTGGTATAACGGCAGCTATGAAGAATATGGTAGGCATTACCTATAACAAAGCATGCTTGCCGCATCGTTCTGCCGGTTCGGTAGAAGAGCATGGAGACGCCTACCTGCATAAGAGTTTTTTGAAGCGAGTGGCAGATGATGCACTGACACGCAAAATCCGTGCAGAGAATGCTGGTAATTTTGCTTATGCCACGTTGCTCCGTTATGTATATGGTGTTTCGTTGGTTCTGGCAAGAAAATTTGGCAAGGATACATATTATATCGGGAGTTGGTATGGAAACGATACGATTTGGCGAACCATATGTGACCTGAACTGCATTGTTCGATATGCCGATAAAAACGGTGCTTTGCACGACGAACCCCAGCGTCAGGTACTGAACTTTGGTGATATGATCATTGCCGGAGAACGAAACGGTCCGGTTAGTCCGTCACCCAAAATGCTGGGTGCAGTGGTTGCCAGTGATGATCCGGCTGCGTTTGACGTTACCCTTTGCAAGCTGATGGGATTTCCGTTTGAGCGGATTCCTTTGGTAAGAAACTTGATTACGGGAAAAACGATTGTGCCTTATACGATCCCGGAGGTCATACTGAACGGAAAAAAGCCCATGGCGTTGGATTATATCAAATTACCGGAAGAATGGAAATTTGAGCCGCACGATGCGTGGAAGTAATTATGGAGGATATATGATGAAGTACAAAATTGGAATCATTGTAACATGGTTTGGATCTTTGCCGGACTATTTTTCGGCATGGTTGAAGAGCGCCGAAGCGAATAAAGATGTGGATTTTTTGGTGTTTTGCGATCATGATGTAAAAAGTGCCAGCGAAAATATTCATTTTCAAAAAATGTCGTTCGAAGAGACGATAGCACTGTGCGAAAAAAAGATGCACAGAAAAGTGAACTTCGCAAATGCGTATAAGTTCTGTGATGCAAGACTCTTTTTTGGCGTTATATACGAAGACTATCTAAGGGAGTATGATTTTTGGGGTTACTGTGACATTGATTTGATATTTGGAAATATCCGACATTTTATCACGGATGAACTGCTGAATCAGTATGATAGGTTCTTTCAGTATGGGCATCTTTGTTTATACCGAAACAATCAAATGATGAACCATTTATATGAACTTCATGGTGGTATCTATTCTCTGCAGGAGATTTTTGTTGGAACAGCCAAAACGACACCGGAAGAATATTCTGGTGCTAATAGAATATGTATTAAAAACAATATTAAATGGTATACAAATGTCGTTTTTGCTGATTTTAATGTTTGGTATAGTGATAGTTTGCAACTCTATCATGGAATAAAAAATCACGAGGAACAAATTTTTGTGTGGAAAAATGGCACTGCAAAAATGATATATAAAGAAAATGGAAAAATTGGTGAACAGGAATTTATTTACTGCCATTGGCAAAAGAAAAAACCTGTGATAGAGGGTGATCTAGACAACTGCGATGCTGTTATTATAACTCCGAAGTCGTTGATGGCAGTTTCAGAGATCGATTATGAAAAGTTGAACTTTAAGAAGATAAATCCTCCGGTTTCTCCAGAAGCACAAATTCAATGCCAAAAGAATTATCATCGTATAAAAATTAAAGAATTTCTTTCGGCAGATTTTGAAACAAAAAAGATTTGGGTTAGGCAAAAGATATACCACATGCTGGATCACCAAAATATCTACCAATAAAATTGGGAATCACAACAATTCTTGGGTGAAAAGAGAGTAAGTGAAATCTATGGCTTCTACAGTAAAAAATACTTACCGGAAGAAATTATCAAATGAGTATAAGTTTGCAGCTCCAAAAGAATTTATTAATCGGATGGATATGGGAACCCCGATGGAGCGAGAGTATCGCAATGACTTTATGCGTGACCGTGACCGTGTGCTGTACAGCAGTGCATTTCGGCGTTTAGCGGGAAAGACACAAATATATTTGGCTGGAACAGACGACCATTGCCGTAATCGTTTGACGCATACACTGGAAGTATCACAGATTGCTCGAACGATTTCCTGTGCATTGGGATTGGATGAAAATCTGACGGAGGCGATTGCTCTTGCGCATGATCTGGGGCACACTCCTTTCGGACATGCTGGAGAACAATACCTTCATCAGATTATGACGGTACACAGTCCGGTAAATCGTGCTAAAAGCATAAAGGAGTCACCGTTTATTGATATCTCGGAAAAGCAATTTGAAGGCTCTTACGGCTTTAAGCACAATTTACAAGGCGTCCGGCTGACCGCAAAACTTGAAAGCGCTTATGGTGCGTACGGCTTAAATCTGACAAATTATACTTTATGGGGGATTGCACATCATTCAAATCTGCAATATCGAAAAGGGACGTTCGATAATATGTCTCTCACGCCAGATTATTTAAAGGAATTTGAGGCATATATGTGCCATGCAGATGGAGTACATGAAGCATGGTCATTTGAAGCATTTGTTGTTCGAGAGGCAGACGAAATTGCGCAGTGGCATCACGACATGGAAGATGCACTGTACAGTGGCGCCATGACAGCGATTGGTGTATGCACGGCCATTCAGAGTCAGCTTTCGCCATTTTTAACCGAAGAAGAATTGGAAGAACTTGATAAAATCAAAAATAGTTTTCGACAGGTCGCAGGGCAATCCCGTGTAAATAAGATGATTTTAGCGGAGCTATCGCATATTGTCGTGGATGCCTTGGTAAGTAAAATTGTAGAGACATCAAAGAAAAATTTGCAGTACTTGTGGGACAACTATGTGAAGAAAAATTATAAAGCAACTGACGTATACCGGTTTTTTGAAAAGAATTGCCATAAGTCTTTGAATACCAGAGAAGAAATCATAATCGAAAAGGCTATAGGATATCAGCTCTTTGGAGAGGTAGACAAAAATATACAGTCATCGCTTCGAGAATATCCCAGTACGATTCGCAAAAATATCCATCATTCAAAAGAAGTCGAACGAATGAATGCAAAAGGACAATATGTTATCAAAAAATTATTTGAAGCGTACTCAAGCCATCCGCAGCAACTTCCGAATAACGTGATCAAAGGATATCTCAGAGACATTGGACTTGAAAAGGAACTCAAAGAAGCTGAGGTAGATGGGATTGGTGCAGTGCGTTCTCTGTTTGATGATGAGATCAAAATGAGAAATAGCGGTCATTATGACAAACGAAAGTCGATTCTGTTGATGCGAGGGATATGTGACCATATTGCGAGTATGACAGATCGATATGCACTAAACGAATACGCAAAACTGTATCAGTAAAATGTAAACATATAGGGGAGACTTATGCGGATCTTAATTTGTGCATTTACTTATTGGCCGGCGGTAGATGGTGTGCAAAATGTGACAGAATATCAAGCTGAGGGTCTGGCTGCACGCGGTCATGATGTCACAGTGCTGACAGGATACTTGCCGGAAAAGAATCTTCCAGAGGAAGAAGAACACAACGGTGTACATATCCGACGCTTTGCAGCGTACACCGAAACAATGCTTCACCATGGTGATAAGGCTGCATATCAAAGATTACTAAAGGAGTATGCAGCCAAGGTGGACGTTATTATGACGGTATGTCCGGAAAGTTGGTGCACAGATTGGGCAATCCCGCTGGCTGGACAGTTGGACTGTGCGATGGTCATGATGACGCATGGCATCCATGATTTCCGCTGGTCTACGTTCAAGGACAAAAGTATGTATGGCGTTGTGCGCAAGGTGTGGGGTGACTTACGCTGGCCACCATATTTTGCGCAAAATTGGGACAATATCCGCTGCTACGATACTGTCATCCAGCTGCATGAAAAAGATTTTGCTACCCAATATTTTGAAAAGCACGGCGTGAAAGGACAAAAAGTTCTTTACAATGCTGTGGATGACGCTTTCTTTGCCGATGACATAAAAAAGAAAAAACAAATTATCAATGTAGGAACATATTGCAAGAACAAAAACCAAATAAAAGCGTTGGAAGCTTTTTATGCAGCGGCGTTGCCGGGTTATAAACTCGTACTGATTGGCAGCGCATGCAACGGTTACTATGAGCTTTTGAAAAAGCGTACAGCCGAACTGTCTCAGATTTACGGCCCGCGTGATGTTGAAATTCTAGCAGCAATTCCCCGTGAAGAGACGATTCGACTTGTAAAGCAATCGCAGGTCTATTTGTTGACAAGCATCAGCGAGATGTTTCCGGTCAGTTTGATTGAAGGAATGGCAGCTGGGTGTGCATGGGTTTCGACTGATGTTGGAATTGACCGTTATCTTCCGGGTGGAAAAATTGCCAACACGCCACCGGAAATTGCGGAGGCATTGCGCTACATCACGGCAGAGGAAAACTATGCAGGCCTTGCTGAAGCAAGCAGAATTTTTGCAAAAAAGAACTGCAGCAAACAAACCCAAGTAGATAAACTGGAAGGCATTCTGAGCGAGGCCATTGAAAACCATAAAAAGGGGTAAAGTACAATGGAAAACAATCCGATAAAAGATGCATATAGAGCATTGCGCTGCAGTTTGCGTGACAAATTCATCAATAAAAAACGCTGGGGCTCATGGAGTGAGCCGGAAAAGAACAGTTTTGCGATTTTTGCAAGCGACTGCACAGGTGGGATGCTCTGTCATGATATGCACAAAGAGTTTAACTCTCCAACAGTCAATATGTTTTTCTCGGCCTCAGACTACATTAAATTTTTGAAAGATCCTGCGGCATATATGGACTTGCCAATGCAAGAAATACAGCAGCAGGAATTTGCATACCCTTTGGCAAGGCTTGGTGATCTGACGCTGCATCTGGTACATTACGACAGCGTTGCCCAGGCACAGAAAAAATGGAATATCCGTAAAGAACGCCTGAAAAAATCGGGGGGGGGTATGTACTGTATTATGAACGACCGAAACGGTTGTACAGAACAGGATCTATTGGATTTTGACGCCCTACCGTATGAGCATAAGGTCGTGTTCACACATGTGCCGCACCCGGAAATACAGTCGGCTTTTTATATTCGAGGGTTTGAAAAGCAGGACTATGTGGGAACAATGACAAAATTTGTCTCACCGGTTTCGATTCGACGGACAATGGATCAGTTCGATTTTGCAAAATGGATTGATAGAGGAATACAAAAGAGGTAAAAAGACGCACGGAATGTTATATTGCTTATACTTTGTTGTTCTGTTCTCGAACTTCCTATGTATATGGACAAAAAAAGAGTCGAAAGTTGTTACATGGATAACCTTTGTGACTATATGGATTATCTGGTGTGGAAATTCAGATGGGCCAGACATGGTTAATTATCTATCTAGGTATAAAACTATATTAAGTCAGCCGTTTGAACTGCAAAACATAGCGCAGAGCCTTTTTTTTGTGTCTTTGTGGCTTGGAAAAAAGTGTAATTTGACTTTTTACGCATATAGAGGAATTATGACTGCTGCATTACTTTTATTAGAAGTTAAGGCAATTAGACGTCTAACTGATAAGGTGAATGTTGTTCTTTTTTTCTACTTGACGACAGAATTTTTTGTCGAAGGTGTGCAGCTTCGTAATTTTTTTGCACTTCCCTTTTTGTTATGGGGAACTGTTTTTTTAGTAGAAAAAAAAGCACTGTGGCGGGTAAAGTTTTCGGTGGCACTTATGCTTGCAGTTTTGTTCCACGTTAGCTTTCTAATCTATTTTGTGTATATGCTAATTCCGGATGATTTATATGACATAAAAAAGGTGAAATCACTGACACTTTATGCTGTATGTGCATTTTTGTTCTTTTTTGTTGCTCGCTCTAACCTTGTGGTTGTGTTGAATGTTTTGATGAGGGTGGACAAAACAAGAGCTACAGGATTTTCACAAAGTCAAACGAGGTTTGGTGCATTTGTTCCAGTTGTGCTTCAATTATATGCGGTTGCATTTCTATATTATATTACAATGGAAATTTCAAAAGTAAAAAAAATAGTAGCAGGACAAAATGAACAAATCCAAAATGATGAAAGGAAAACACTAACTTTTCTTTGGTTGTCTACTATAACGTGTTTCTTTCTACCATTATCGTTGATGAACTTGACATATTACCGGTTGATTAGAAATATTTTGCCGATTACCTTTTGTGGCATTGCTATCGGTAGCAGGTATTTAAAACGGAGGACGACCTTTATGGCAGGGACTATTGTATATGTCATATTGTGGATATGGGCGGAGTTTTTCGTTTTTAGCGGTTATGAGAATATAGTGATGCCTTTGTTTAAATACAGACTTTTTTGAGTGTTGAGGTGCTAGTTATGAAAATATCAGTGGTAATGTCAACGTTTAATGGCGAAAAATTTATAGAAGAACAGATGAAATCTATCCTTGAACAGACAAAATGTGCAGATGAAATTGTGGTATTTGATGATAACTCTTCTGATAGATCCTTTGAAATCGTAAAGAACTTTTCAAAATGGTATCCGCATGTGTCCTTCATCATTCGCAAGAACGAGAAGAATTTGGGTTGGCGAATTAATTTTAAAGATGCGATTTTAGCAGCAAGTGGAGATTTGATTTTTTGCGCAGATCAGGATGATATTTGGTTTCCTAATAAACTCGAGAAAATGAGTGCCATTATGAAAGACCATCCGGACATTGAAGTACTCGGTGCCGATTTTAACCGGATAGATCAAAATGGGAAAATCATTTCTTCACGATTTCTTCATGAACGAGATGGATTGAATTGCAAATTGAAAAAAGTCGATTTTGATAAACGATTTATGGTTACAAAAAGTCCGGGATGCAATCTTTGCTTTACAAAACAAATCCAAGGACTTTTTAATTCTACCTGCTGGACTGAATTCCTTCCGCATGATGAATTTATTTGGGTTATGGGAGAACTTCGTAATACCGCATGGATAACAAGTGAAGTGTATATGTCACACCGGGAACACGGCAATAATGTAAGTGTGAGATCGGAATTGTCTGCCACAGAAAGAGCAAATGCGTTGGCGAAACTAAGAGAATCAGCAGAGCACTATTGTGAAGTGGCTAAAAATGATAATCTTGGATTACCGGAGTATAGAAAAATCATGGTGGAGTTTTCTAAACATCTAAATGAGAGAAACTCATTTATCGCTCATCCGACATTTGAAACGTTTTTTGAGTTGATTAAACGGGTGAATTACTATTATAATATGAAATCTTTTGTGTGTGATATAGTACAAGGTTTTGGCATTTTGAAATAAACAAAGCGAGTTGAGATGATAAATTAATAAGATTTAGCGTTTATAAGGATAAATTTCGCTTTGTGTAATTAGCGAGGTATGAGAAAAGGTGAATTTAAAAAGGGGCATTACAATAATATTCGGGGCAAATATTATTAATATGGTGTTTCAAGTTCTCACAAACTTTTTATTGCCCAAATATTTGGGAGTGGACTGTTATGCAGAAATAAAAACATTCCAGTTGGTTGTGTCATATAGTGGTGTCCTGCATTTTGGATATATTGATGGTATGTACCTTAAATATGGAGGAAAAAAGATTGATAGGGAAAATCGTCACATATTAGAATCTGACTTGACTACATTTTTTATATTTCAGGCTTTTTTGATGGGTGTGCTATTAATCACCGCGTTTTACCTGAAAAATTCAAGAATGGCTTTGGAAGCAATAGCGGTCTTTCCGTTGAATGTGATAAGCTGTTTCGGATTGCTCTTCCAAGCAACGGGAGAATTTAAAAGCTATGCACAAATTACAAGTATTACCACAGTTTTGACTTTTGCCATAAATATGGGACTACTTGTATTTCATTGCTTTAGTAACTATGGAGTCTATCTGGTTTTGTATGTCTGGATTGATTTTATCATAATGACTTTGTGTTTTGTGGCATTTTACAAGCTTGCGCCAATTAAAATCAAATTTAAGGCGTTTTGCTTTTCGGCCTCTTGTTTGATCGGCAATATAAAAAATGGATTTTTCCTAATGCTTGGGAATTTTTCGTCATCAATACTGACGGGAATGGATAGGTGGTTCATTAAATTTTTAATGGATAATACGGCGTTTGCTATGTATAGCTTTGCCGTGAGTATGGAAAACTTAATGAGTGTTGCTGTTACGCCGGTTTCCACAACGTTGTACAACTATTTATGTGAGCATGAAGACAACGAAGCATTAAAAAGTATAAAAAGAAAAATCATCTTATTTTCAGTAGTGATTGTAGCTTGTGCTTTTCCAGCAAAGTTTATTCTTGAAGACTTTTTAACGAAATACATTGGTGCAGTTGATGTGATTTTTTATTTGTTTTGCGCGCAGATTTTTTACATTGTTGTAAAATGCTTTTATGTCAATCTTTATAAAGCACAAAAACGTCAGAAAATATACTTTATAAAACTAGTTGTCGTTATTATCTTTGGGTTTCTGTTTAATGCAGGATTGTATATGGTTACCCATACAAAAGAGGCGTTTGCAATAGGCACAATGCTTTGTGGTGTGCTGTGGTATGTCCTTTCCGAAATTGATTTTTATATGTTACGCTCTACATGGAAAGAAAACCTCTTTTTGGGATTGGCGGCTGGAAGTTATTTAATATTGGGACTCTTCGCAGAATCACTGTTAGGATTTGTGATATATGTGACATTGATTATAATATATGGCTTTATATTTATGAGGGAAGAACTAAATGAATGTGTACGGATAATGATAAAAATAACGAAGAAGGAGTGATTATATGATAGTGTTCATCACCGGTTCATCCGGTTTTATCGGCTCCAACCTTGCCAAGCGTATCCTGACTACCGAGCCGGATACCAAGGTCATCGGTCTGGACAACATGAACGATTATTATGACGTTCGCATCAAGGAAGCTCGTCTTGCAGAGCTCCAAAAGTTTGAGAACTATATCTTTATCAAGGGCAACCTTGCGGATAAGGCGCTTATTAACAGCATTTTTGAGCAGTATCATCCAGATATTGTAGTCAACCTTGGCGCGCAGGCTGGTGTGCGATACTCCATCACCAACCCGGATGCCTATATCGAAAGCAACATGATTGGCTTCTACAACATTCTGGAAGCTTGCCGCCATTATCCTGTGGAACATCTGGTGTACGCTTCGTCTAGTTCTGTCTACGGCAGCAACAAGAAGGTACCCTACTCCACCGATGACAAGGTGGACAATCCGGTTTCTCTGTATGCTGCTACCAAAAAGTCTAACGAATTGATGGCGCACGCCTATTCTAAGCTCTATAATATTCCCTCTACCGGTTTGCGGTTTTTCACCGTGTATGGCCCTGCTGGTCGTCCGGATATGGCATACTTTGGTTTTACTAACAAGCTGGTGAACGGCGAAACTATCAAGATTTTCAACTACGGCAACTGCAAGCGGGACTTTACTTATGTGGATGACATCGTGGAAGGTGTTGTCCGTGTGATGGCAAAGGCTCCGGAAAAGAAGAATGGCGAGGATGGTTTGCCCATTCCTCCCTATGCAGTTTACAACATCGGCAATTCCAATCCGGAGAACCTGCTGGACTTTGTGCAGATCCTGTCGGAGGAACTGGTGCGTGCCGGTGTGCTGCCTGCGGACTATGATTTCGAGGCTCACAAGGAGCTGGTTCCCATGCAGCCCGGTGATGTGCCTGTGACCTTTGCTGACACTGAGCCTCTGGAGCGTGATTTTGGCTTTAAGCCTCATACTCCGCTGCGCGATGGCCTGCGGAAATTTGCTGAGTGGTACAAAGAGTTTTATATGCAATAAAGAAAGGTGAAAGACAATGAAAATCGCAGTTGCAGGTACCGGTTATGTTGGTTTGTCCATTGCTACGCTGCTGTCGCAGCATCATGAGGTCATGGCAGTGGATATTATTCCGGAGAAGGTTGATCTTATTAACCACAAAAAGTCTCCCATTCAGGACGAGTACATTGAAAAGTATCTTGCAGAGAAGAACTTAAATCTGACGGCAACGCTGGACGCTGAAGCCGCCTACAAGGACGCAGACTTCGTTGTAATCGCAGCACCTACTAACTATGACAGCAAGAAGAACTTCTTTGACACTTCTGCAGTAGAAGCAGTCATCAAGCTGGTGATCCAGTACAATCCGGATGCCATCATGGTCATCAAGTCCACGATTCCGGTTGGCTTTACAGCTTCTGTGCGTGAGAAGTACCACTGTGATAACATCATCTTCAGCCCGGAGTTTCTGCGGGAGTCGAAGGCTCTATACGACAATCTGTACCCGAGCCGCATTATTGTAGGTACCGATGTAGACAATGTTCGTCTGGTGAAAGCTGCAAATACCTTTGCCGGTTTGCTGCAGGAGGGTGCTATTAAGGAGAACATCGACACCCTGATTATGGGCTTTACCGAGGCAGAGGCTGTCAAGTTGTTTGCCAACACTTATCTGGCCTTGCGTGTCAGCTATTTCAACGAACTGGACACTTATGCAGAGATGAAGGGGCTGAACACCCAGCAGATTATCGAGGGTGTCTGCCTTGATCCTCGCATTGGCAGCCATTACAATAACCCCAGCTTTGGTTATGGCGGATACTGTCTGCCGAAGGACACCAAGCAACTGCTGGCTAACTATGCAGATGTACCAGAAAATCTGATTGAGGCCATCGTAGAATCCAACCGCACCCGAAAAGACTACATTGCTGACCGTGTGCTTGAGATTGCCGGTGCATACGAAGCAAACGAGGCTTATGATCCCGGCAAGGAGCATAGTGTGGTGGTTGGCGTATATCGTCTGACCATGAAATCCAACTCTGATAACTTCCGCCAGTCCTCCATTCAGGGCGTTATGAAGCGCATCAAGGCCAAGGGCGCAACGGTTATCATCTACGAGCCGACTCTGGAGAATGGCAGTACATTCTTTGGCAGTGAGGTCGTGAACGATCTTGAAGAATTCAAGAAGCGCAGTCAGGCCATCATTGCAAATCGTTATGATAGCTGCTTGGATGATGTGCAGGAAAAGGTCTACACCCGTGACCTGTTCCGCAGGGACTAATGAGTATAACAGCAATGTGCTCAGACACACGGCTGTAAAGATGGGTGTGTGTAAAAGAGGTATGGTCCTAACAAAAAATGCTGAAAAATGATGGGATGATAGATATGTTTAGGAGAAAAGTTGTATGATTGATTATTTAGTAGTAGGTTCTGGCTTATATGGTGCGGTCTTCGCTCATGAGGCTAAAGCCCACGGCAAGAGCGTTCTGGTCGTGGACAAGCGTCCCAATATAGCAGGTAACGTTTACACTGAGAACATTGAGGGAATCAACGTCCACAAGTACGGTGCTCATATTTTCCATACTAATAATAAAAAGGTATGGAACTACATTACACGGTTTGCGGAGTTCAACCGATTCACAAATTCACCTGTGGCAAATTACAAGGGCGAACTGTTTTCGCTACCTTTTAATATGTACACATTTAATAAGATGTGGGGTGTTGTGACGCCAGAAGAGGCAATCTCCAAAATCGAAGAGCAGCGCAAAGAAATCAATGCTGAGCCAAAGAATCTCGAAGAACAGGCAATCTCTCTCGTAGGTCGAGACATTTACGAAAAGCTTATCAAGGGCTATACCGAGAAGCAGTGGGGGCGTGACTGCAAGGACTTGCCGACGTTCATCATTAAGCGGCTACCCGTGCGCCTGACGTTTGACAACAACTATTTTAATGCACTGTATCAGGGCGTTCCAATCGGTGGCTACACCAAGATGATTGCTAACCTCTTGGACGGCATCGAGGTTCGACTGAATACCGACTATCTCGAAAATAAGGTGGAACTTGACACTTTGGCAGATAAAGTTGTCTACACAGGTCCCATCGATGCTTACTTTAATTTCAAACTTGGTACGCTGGAATACCGTTCTGTTCGTTTTGAAAATGAGTTGCTGGACAAGTCTAATTTCCAAGGTAATGCGGCCGTCAATTATACTGACCGAGAGACTCCGTGGACCCGCATCATTGAGCACAAGTGGTTTGAATTCGGCAAAGATGAGAACGGCGATGATCTGCCCAAGACTATTATCAGCCGTGAGTACAGCAGCGAGTGGAAACCTGGTGACGAGCCGTATTACCCCGTGAACGACGCTAAGAACGGAGCACTCTACGCCGAATACAAGAAGTTGGCCGATGCTGAGTCGAAGGTTATCTTCGGCGGTCGTTTGGCTGAATATAAATATTATGATATGGATCAGGTTATTGATGCTGCACTGGAGTGCTGTAAAAACAACCTTGAGTGAGATGAATTTGATAGTGGCTATTCTGACCAGCCTGAAGATGATGGAAGTCATGCTGGCCAAGAAACTGCCTATGAGCAAGCTGGCTGAGCCTTTGAAAATCTACCCGCAGGTGCTGGAAAACGTCCGTGTGACTGATAAGAAAGCTGCACAGAACGACCCGGCGGTGCAGGAGGCCGTCAAGGCAGTGGTTGAGGCACTGGGCGATATCGGTCGTATCCTTGTCCGTGAGTCTGGTACGGAGCCTCTAGTGCGCGTAATGGTGGAAGCCCCTGACCACGACACCTGTCAGAAGTACGTCTCTCAGGTCGTGGAGGTTATCAAGGACAAGGGCTACGCTGTTTAACACATATTTTGCTGATAGATATTTCTTGCTATCCAATATTTGTAATGCTATACTTGTATTATAAATACTGAATGGAGGTGTCCTTTATGCCCCGTCCCAAAGGTAGCAAAAACAAACCCAAAACCGTAAAAGCGACTGTTGACTTCGCTGCACAGATTACTGAAAAGCAGTCTGCAAAGGAAGCTGTCACTGCCGAGATTGCATCCATTACTGCGAACATCGATACGCTGAAAGCTGACCTAAAAACCAAGAAAGCAGAGCTGAAATCTATCGACAAGGAAATCGTCAGAATCGAAGCTAAAAAGGTCAAAGCCGAAACCAAAGCAGCAGAATCTGCAAAGAAAGCTGAAGCAGAGGACGTGCTGAAAAAGCTGTTGGCCAGCGGTGTGAGTGCAGACGAAATTCTCGCAAAGCTGAAGTAATTAAAAAAATCCTGACGCAGAGGTTGACGGAAACATCTACGTTGCAAGCAGTGCGAACTGGTACCAACTCGCGATTTTTGAATCGGATTTTTTTAAAATCCAAATTCAAAATGCTTGTTGGGCTGTGCCCAAACCCCATTTGTTCTGCATCGTGCCGATGCAGGCTACGCGTTTGTTCCAAACACTTTTATAACAAAACGAAGAGACAGACCAGAGTTCTTCTCCAAGGAAGGACTTTGGTCTGTCGTCGTTTATTGGGACTTTGTTTTCGGCGCTGTTCTTTTTGTCTGTGCGACCCGACCACATTGCTAGACAGGGGAGCAGATATTTTGCCATCAAAGCCACAAAGAGAAATGCAGGGAAGAGTACAATCTTTTTCAGCACAGACATTAATATTAAATACGAGCCTTACGCCTTATTATAAAGATATCGGCTACTGTGGAGCAAGGATATCAACTGTTATGTAAAACCGCAGCCCTCCGACTGCGGCAAAAAATCAAAGGTTGGATAGTTGCGAAAGGATTTGTTTGCTGATGCTGATCAGTTCGTCCAGCCGGGCACGCAAGTCCTCCAGGTCGGCGGCATAGACTTGACCGTTTTCGTTGGCAGCTTTGGCGTACTGGTTCAGGTTGTTGCTGCACATCTGCAAAAGATATGCCATCCGCCGTAGCTGCGGCAGATCAAGGTGCAGACAATATCCGTCCAGAGCCATCTTACGCAGGTAGGAACCAATGCTCAGAATGCCGCTGGATTCCATTTTATTCCGGATTCGTTCCAACTCCTGCTTGCTGACCCGGAAGTGAAGCTGCTGGTCACGACGGTCATTCATCGGGCATCACCGTGGCGATTCCCTCGGGATAAATGGTACGGGTAGAATTGTTGTTCATAGTCTTTTCTCCGTTTCGATAAAAGAAAAAGACCCCATAGGGTCTTTCGTTGCGGTTCAACGTTCATTCTGCCGCTGTCGTTTGCGCTGCCATTGTTCCAGCAGCTTGATGATGGTGTCCTCCATCTGTTTGGGGGTGTAACTGCGGGGAAAATACTTCCGCAGGGTTTCATTTTTGATGACAACCTTGTCCAGTTCGTCCTTCTTGGCTTCGCCCATGACTGCAAAGGCAGCATCATACGAGAAGTGATCCTCCAGAGCCAGCTTCTTGAGCCGTTGTGTTTGGGAAAGGGACGGTGCATTCTGGGTGTCCTGCATAGCTTCTAAAAAATCCCGCTGTTGGGCTTCGTCCAGATAGGACAACTCCACAGCGGGATTGAATGCAATTTTCTTTTCGTCCACCATGTCAAGCAGCTCAGGGATAAGGTTGGTCAGACGGATAAATCGGTGAACCTGACGTTCACTTTCGTTTGCGTCTACGCTCACTTGCGATACGCTCCACAACTTCTCGCCAACTTGGCGAGAAGTTAAATCTGACCTAGCACCCTGTTTTTTTAGGGCTTCCAGTTTCATTTTGTAGGCGAAAGCCCGCTCGCTTGGTAAGATGTTCTCTCGTTGGAGGTTTGAGTCCACCATGAGCAAAACAGCGGCATTATCGTCCATGTTGCGGACAATGACCGGCAAGGTTTCCAGCCCGGCAAGTTGTGCAGCGTGCTGACGGCGGTGCCCGGAGATGATCTCGTAGCCGCCTTCCGGGCGTGGGCGGGCAATCAGCGGGGACAGCACACCGTACTGTTCCACGCTCTCTACTGTGCGCTGCATGGATTCATCGTCCAGCACTTTGAATGGATGGTTCGTGAACGGGTGCAGTTCCGCAATGGGAATCTGCTGCACCTGTTCAAGCTGCTGCTCCTGCCGGGATTCCTCGGTAGAAAAGATGTCATCTGCACCTTTTAGCGACACGTTTAAGCCGCCTTTCGTCATTCGCCAACACCTCCTCTGTCAAAGACTGGTAGTTCGCCTACGGTACTGATTTCCGCAGAACGTGCGGAAAGGGGAGTGGTCTTGCCGGTGTCGCCTTTCGGGTCGACGATGGCAATCGTGGTTGCTTTCTTTGAAATTTCTATCACCTCCGTATCGCTAAGTCGTGGTTGGCTTGGTTCTGATAGGAAAGCTGCATCGTTGTTGGTGCGTTGTACAGAGAAGCCAGTAGGTATTGCTTCATGTTTCGGATGGGGCTACTATTCTCTGCAAGGCACTTCAGCACAAAACGGATGTGGTCGGCGTTCAGCTTCATAAAACGGCTGCGTACGACCTCGATTGGCTTGTCGTCCCCGGCAATGTGCAGCAGCTTGCGGTTGGTGGCGCAGGTGTCCACAAGCAAATCTACGATTTGGTAGATGGTGTCCTCGTCGTCCGGGCAAAGACGGAGCAGGAGGTCTACCTCCAAAGACTGCGAAAAATATTCTTCCAGCTGGGTGCATTTGCTCATCCCATCCGCTTCTTCAGAATAGAAAGGATCAGTCTCACTCATTTCAGTATTATTCTTATTAGTCTTATTTGCTTGCGGTTTTGGCTGTTCCAGAATTGCGCTTTCGGCAGCACCAGAATTGCTATTTGGGCAATTCTGTACTTGCGTTTTTGGCAGTCCAGACGAAAAATCCTTGACGTAGATCAGGCTGGGCCTGCCCAGACCACGGCGTTTGCGCTCGACGAGGTCGATGCCCTCTAGTTCCCGGAGCAGCTTGACCGCCTTGTGTTCGGCGCAGCAGAGGGATTTCTGCACTTCCCGGACGGTGTAGATGATATACACCCGGCCCTGCTCGTCCCGCCAACCGTTTTTCGCCGACAGGCTCATGCGGTCCAGCAGGATGCCGTACAAGATTTTGGCATCTGTGGACAGATTTTGAAACCGCTGCTCCTGAAACAGCGCCTTTGGAATACGGAAGAACGAAAACAGCTCTCCGACTTGTCCGTAGAAATAATCAAGTGTCATATGATTCTGTCAAGACTGGAAAAATAGCGCGGATACATCAACATCATTGAAAAATCCTCCTTATAGATAATTCGTGCAAATAAAAAAGCGCAACTTCGATTTGTGAAAATCGAAATTGCGCGATGTAACTTAGCAGGGGATAAAAGTCATTTGCCGGGGTCGTTTGACCACAATTTGACCACAATAGAAACGAAATTTCCTGACATCAAATGAAATAGAATGAAAAAACGGATTCGGAAATTAGTGATATAGCGTATAGTGTGTGCCGTTTTGACCAATGTGTCCGCGAGTGAAGCACAATGGGGTTCAAGAGGCCGTGAGTTCGATTCTCGCCACTCGGACCAAACAAAAATAATCCGAACTTGTTTCCGATAGGAGATGGGTTCGGATTATTTGTTTTCTTCGGAAAATTAGCGTTTGCGAAGCAATGAAAGCCCCAGTGGGGCTTTTAAGCGACGGAACGGTCTGCGTTAGCAGATGGAGGGGCTTTGCCCCGACAAGTTCCATGCAGGTGTCCGTGGAAGATGAAATCATAGATTGACCGACATAAGCTACGACATGATTTCAGGAGGAAACGAACATGAAGTACGATGCAAGAACCTGCCATTTCAACATGGATACCGGGTGCGTGGAACTGCTGCTCCGGGATGGGAAAATGATCTCTATTGACTGCACCGGAGTTGAGGATGCGCTGGATGTGACCAGGGCGCAGCAGACGGAGCTGGATTACCTTATTTACAATGACCCACTGGGCTATGCTGATTTGATTTTGAATGGTGACCCGGAGGAATATTTGAAGAATATGGCTGGAAGCCATGGACTGGAAATCTAAATGAATGCTGGACAATACCATTTTTGAGCTGGTGTTGTCCAGCATTTTTTGGTGTTGCCCGATCAATTTTAATGGAATCTTTATACTTCTACAATTTTCTTTACGGCTCTTTTATCTATTCCATGCTAATCTTTATGCACACGGATAGGTAAAGGAGCTTTTATGATTCAATATCCTCGTTACAGGCAGCACCGTTTTTCTTCTTTTCAGGTCATTATTGCAGGTTTTGCGGCAGTTGATCTGGTGGGCGCATTGCTTCTGATGCTTCCGATCGCTGCACAGCAGCGGTGCGTCACACCGTTCCATGAGGCGCTGTTTACTTCCACCTCTGCCCTTTGCGTGACCGGCCTTGTGGTACAGGATACTGGCAGTTACTGGTCGGCATTCGGGCAGAGTGTGATCCTTCTTCTGATCCAGATCGGAGGACTGGGCGTCATTACAGTGGGTGCTGCCTTTGCGCTGCTTTCCGGGCGAAAGATCTCCCTCAAGCAGCGCA
>ERZ1034901.1021-NODE-1021-length-20387-cov-6.404830_pt1 | contig 20387 bp, 17 predicted proteins | sample MGYA00520628_ERZ1034901 | MGnify/ENA primary metagenome ERZ1034901 (study PRJEB33766, sample SAMN09781783) | gut metagenome | biome: gut microbiome | host: Homo sapiens | place: Madagascar | study: EMG produced TPA metagenomics assembly of the PRJNA485056 data... | reverse complement strand
TTTCTACTTCAATGACCTTTGTAACAACTTTATTCAGAAAATATCGGTCATGGGATACAATCAATACCGCTCCAAAATAATTCAATAAGTAGGTCTCCAACCATGCAATGGAATTCAGATCCAGGTGGTTGGTAGGCTCGTCCAGCAGAAGAATGTCTGGTCTGGTAAGCAAAAGCTTACTGAGAGATACGCGAGTCTTCTGACCACCGGACAGCGTGTCTACGGGCTTGTCAAACTCATCTTCTGCAAAACCGAGACCTTTTAATACACCGACAATCTCGCTTTCATAGGAGTATCCGTTTGCCAGTTCAAAGGCGCTGGTCAGATTATGATAAGTATTCAACCGGCTTTCCAGTTCAGCGCCGATCAGATCTTTTAACTCTTTTTCAATCTCGCGAATCCGTGCTTCCATGGCAATGACATCGGCCTTGGCCGAACGTACTTCTTCGTAGATTGTATTGCCGGATATCAGTTTCTGATGCTGGGACAGATAACCGAGTGTCTTACCTTTTGTAAGGGTGATCGTACCGCCATCAGCTGTAAGATCGCCGACGATCATTTTCAGAAGAGTAGATTTGCCGGCACCATTGATACCGACAAGGGCTGCTTTTTCATGATCTTCTATATGAAAAGAGCCATTTTGTATAATAACGTGTTCCCCAAATGCTTTGGAAACATCATGACATGATAAAATCATGATACACCTCCATAATTCTCTGTGTATCATTATACCGAAAAAAACAGAAAAAACAACTAAAGTTAATGAAAGTTCGTACAAAAGTTTGACTTTGTGTTAACAATCCGATATAATTATTCCATAATATTATGGGTAGGTGAACAACAGTGGAGACAAGAAAGATTTCTCAGGCGGTAATTCGCAGACTTCCAAGATATTACCGATATCTGGGTGAATTATTAGAAGATGGTGTCGAGCGTATATCATCTAATGATTTGAGTAAAAGAATGAAGCTTACTGCATCACAGATTCGACAGGATTTGAACAACTTTGGCGGATTTGGTCAGCAGGGATATGGTTATAATGTAAAGTATCTTCATACTGAAATTGGTAAAATCCTTGGATTGGAGAACAAGCATAATTTTATAATCGTTGGTGCAGGTAATCTGGGACAGGCTTTGGCAAATTATTCACATTTTGAAAACCAGGGATTTATCCTGAAAGGTATCTTTGATGTGAATCCTACGCTGAGAGGTATGTCAATTCGTGATGTGCCGGTTCGTATGATGAGTGAGATGAAAGATTTCATCAAAGAGAATAATATCGAGATTGCAGTCCTTACAATCCCGAAGGAATGCGCAATTGATGTGGCGAAGGATCTGGTAGATGCTGGTATTCAGGCCATCTGGAATTTTGCGCATGTAGATCTGAATGTACCGGATAATGTAATTGTAGAAAGTGTACATTTATCAGAAAGTTTAATGAGATTATCTTATAATATCAGTCGATATAATGAGGATCATGCAGACAAATAACAGACAGAATAATGGCGTGTAATGCGGGCTGTGAAAGCAGACTTCTTTACACGTCGTTTTTTTTCGATGAGCTGCATCTAAAGCAGAAAGGAAGTATATGCAATATTTATTAAATGCGGAACAGATGAAAAGTGCGGATAGTCATACCATACAGGATCTGGGAGTTTCATCCAGAACACTGATGGAACGGGCTGCCGCGGCCTGTACTGATTATATAGAAGAACAAAAGTGGCCGCTGACACATGCTTGTATTGTGTGTGGATCAGGAAATAACGGAGGCGATGGCTTTGCTATTGGAAGTATTCTGAAAGAGAAAGGCTGCCAGGTAACAGCAGTATTTGCCGGACGGATGACAAGCCGAACAGAAGAGTGTATATATCAGATGAATAAGTTCGAACAGCGTGGAGGAACGCTTCTCACAGAATGGCAGGATAATGATTACAGCATTGTAGTTGATGCATTGTTTGGTGTAGGATTGAATCGTGAGATTACAGGACACTATCTGGAAATGCTTCGGTATATGAATATGTCACCAGGGCGGAAACTTGCTGTTGATATTCCATCCGGTATCTCAGCTACGGATGGACGTGTGTTTGGTGAAGCGTTTCAGGCAGATGCAACCGTAACTTTCCAGGAACGAAAGCTGGGCCTGTTTCTGTTTCCCGGTGCATTGTATACCGGAAAAGTCTGCGTGGCAGATATCGGAATTGACAGTTTTACGGTAAAGGAACAGCCGGATACTGCATATGCATTAGAAATGAGTGATATTGCCAAGCTTCTGCCCGAGCGTCCGCCATATGCTCATAAAGGTACATTCGGAAAATTATTATTAATTGCCGGAAGCAATGGAATGGCAGGAGCTGCATTCTTAAGTGCCTGTGCTGCTTATCGCATGGGAGCAGGACTTGTACGCATTTATACCACTGAAGATAACCGAAGTATTTTACAGCAACTGATTCCAGAAGCTATTATCACAACATATACGGAATATGACGAAGAAAGTCTTCTATCGGCACTGGAGTGGGCTGATGCAGTCTGCATAGGATCAGGACTTGGAAGATCTGATGTAGCAGATCTGATTGTAAATACCGTTTTGAAAGAAATAAATGTGCCATGTCTGATTGATGCGGACGGAATTAATATATTGGCGGCGCATCCGGAATGGAAGGACCGGCTGGCAGAAGGAAATTATGTACTGACCCCACATCTGAAGGAATTATCCAGATTAACAGGACGGCCTGTCAGCGAGATACAAATGCATCGAAGAGAGGTCCTGGAACAGACAGTAAGAGCTTTAGATGTTACCCTGGTACAAAAAGATGCACGTACTTTTGTGGGAGCGAAGGGCAGAAGAATGTATGTGAATCTTACCGGGAATGCTGCAATGGCAAAAGCAGGTTCCGGAGATGTGCTGGCCGGGGTTATCGGCGGACTTGTGGTGCAGGGGTGTGATAATTATGATGCCGCTGCTCTTGGAGTTTATCTCCATGGACTTGCGGGAGATATTGCAAGAAATGAAATGGGGTGCTATAGTGTATTGGCGAGGGATCTTGCTGATACACTTGGATCAGCAATCCAAATGACAGAAAACTGGAAGGCGGAAAAGTGATGAAAGAATATACAAGAGTGTGTGCCAGAATTGATCTGGACGCCATAGAATATAATATGGATCAGATGCATGAAACGGTTGGTGATGCAACTAAGATCATGGCTGTTGTCAAGATGGATGGCTACGGTCATGGAGCGGTACCAATTGCATGTGATCTGGAGAAAAAGGACTATCTGTGGGGATTTGCTACAGCCACACCGGATGAGGGCGTGATTCTGCGTGCGAACGGTATCAGGAAGCCGATACTTGTGTTGGGCCCTGTTTTTCCATCACAGCAGGCAGAAGCGATTGAACATGAGATCCGTTTCACCTGTTATACGAAAGAAATCGCAGAGCAGATTTCTGAGACAGCAGTAAAGCTTGGAAAGACAGCATACGTCCATATCAAATTAGACACCGGAATGTCGAGACTTGGATTCCAGATTGATGAGGAGAATGCAGATACGATCGCAGAGATTGCAAAGCTTCCGGGTATTGAGATGGAAGGAATGTATACACATTTTTCCAAAGCAGATGAAACAGACAAATCTTATGCCCATAAACAGTTGGAGCGCTATCTGTGGATGTGTAAAGCACTGGAGAACAGAAATGTCACATTTAAGCATTATCACTGTGCAAACAGTGCGGCGATTCTTGATCTGCCAGAGACCTATATGGATATTGTAAGATCAGGTATTTCTACTTATGGTCTGTATCCATCAGACGAAGTAGATCAGCAGCATGTGCATCTGAAACCAGCTATGGAACTGATCAGTCATGTTTCCCATGTAAAATGGGTAGAGGCAGGAGTTCCGGTAAGTTATGGCGGTACGTTTGTGACTGAACGTCCGACCAGGATTGCAACTGTACCGGTGGGATATGGAGATGGATATCCGAGAAGTCTGTCTAATAAAGGCTTTGTATTAATCCATGGCAAGAAAGCCCCAATCCTCGGACGAATCTGTATGGATCAGTTTATGGTAGATTGTACAGAAATTGAAAATGTGGCATATGGAGACCGCGTGGTACTTATCGGTCGGGACGGAGACAATTACCTTCCGGTAGAGACGCTCAGTGATCTGTCCGGTCGTTTCAGCTATGAATTTGTTTGTGACCTGGGTAAGAGAATTCCGAGAGAATTTCTGAAAGATGGAAAAGTTATAGAACAGATTGACTATTTCGCATAAATATATCGAATGAAGAACTGCAATAGAATACATCTGAAAAAAGATGGAAATACTGTTTTTATCAGAAATATGGAGAGTGAAAACAGGTGCAGGTAAAACGTGGAGATATTTATTATGCTGACCTCAGCCCGGTAGTTGGCTCGGAACAGGGAGGCATCAGGCCGGTGCTGATCATACAGAATGACGTAGGTAACAGATACAGTCCGACTGTCATTTGTGCAGCGATTACATCCAGAATGAACAAGGCAAAGCTGCCTACGCATATTGAGATTGATTCCAGACGATGTCAGATTATGAAGGATTCTGTAATTCTGTTGGAACAGATAAGAACAATTGATAAGCAGAGGTTAAAAGATATGATCGGTCATCTGGATAAAGAACGAATGAGAAGCGTTGATGAAGCGATAAGGGTCAGCCTTGCGCTTCATACATAAAAAGGAGTATGGATATGGAAGAACGAAGTTTGTTTCATCGGATGAGACAGATATTTCGAGAAGAAGGAGAGACAGAAGAAGTCGGAAGTCAGGCAATGAAACTGATCCGCAATATTGTCCGCTATCTTGATAAGGATGCAAAAGACATTATGACACATCGACGTGATATTGTGGGTATCGATGAAGAGGAAACACTGGAAACTGCACTCAAGTTTATGCTGGGAGAACGTTTTTCCAGATTCCCGGTATACCGGGAGGATATTGATGAGATTATAGGAACCATTCATCTTCGGGATGCTATGACCTGTTATTTTACCGAAGCCAACCGCAATCGTCCGATCAAAGAACTGAAAGGGTATATCCGTCCGGTAGATTACATACCTGAAACCAAGAGCATAGATACACTGTTTCGCAGAATGCAGGAAGGAAATAACCATATTGCAATCGTCATTGATGAGTATGGACAGACTTCAGGGCTGGTAGCTATGGAAGATATTCTGGAAGAAATCGTAGGTAATATTATGGACGAATACGATGAAGAGGAAGAGGATATCGAAGTACAGGCAGATGGATCCTATGAAGTCAATGGCTTTACTGACCTGGAGGACCTGGAGGATCTGCTGAATATTCATTTTGATAAGGATGAGTATGAGACGTTAAATGGATTTCTGATCCATCAGCTTGACAGAATTCCCGGAGAGGATGAGCACAGCACAGTACTTTATGATGGATATCTGTTTACAGTGCTGGAAGTAGACAATAATGCGATTCAATCAGTAAAGATTGAAAAAATGTAATATGCATGATAAAATAAAATGTATGCGAACTAATAGAAGATAAGGAGAGAAGAAGATGTCAGGACATTCAAAATTTGCCAATATTAAGCATAAAAAAGAAAAAAATGATGCGGCAAAAGGTAAGATTTTTACAAAAATCGGTAAAGAGCTTGCAGTAGCGGTAAAAGAAGGTGGAAGCGCTGATCCGGCTAACAACAGCCGTCTGCGTGATGTTATCGCAAAGGCTAAATCTAACAATATGCCAAATGACACGATTGAGAGAAATATTAAAAAAGCTGCAGGCGAAGGCGGATCAGCAGATTACGAACATATTACATACGAAGGTTACGGTCCGAATGGTACGGCAATTATAGTCGAGACACTGACAGATAATAAGAACCGTACAGCATCTAATGTTAAGAGTGCATTTACAAAAGGTAATGGTAACGTAGGTACACCGGGATGTGTATCTTTTATGTTTGACCGTAAGGGACAGATTATTGTAGATAAGGAAGAATACGATGGAGATGCCGATGATCTTATGATGCAGGCACTGGATGCAGGTGCAGAAGACTTTGCTGAGGAAGATGACAGCTTTGAGATTCTGACGGATCCAGATGATTTCAGTGAGGTGCGTGAAGCACTTGAAGAAGCAGGGATTCATATGGCATCTGCAGAAGTAACCATGATTCCGCAGACTTATGTAGAACTTACTGATCCTAAGGATATTCAGAATATTCAGAAAACCCTGGATCTGTTGGATGATGACGATGATGTACAGGATGTATATCATAACTGGGATGAATAATTAGAAACTGATCTGATGTATGGATAAAGGATAAAAGGAGGCATCGATAAGATGAGTGATTACAAGATTGAAACTAAGTGTATTCAGTCAGGATATGAACCGGGTAATGGAGAGCCAAGAGTTCTGCCGATTTATCAGAGTACAACATTTAAATACAATTCCAGTGACCAGATGGGAAGACTTTTTGACCTGGAAGAGAGCGGATATTTTTATACACGGTTGCAGAATCCGACCAATGATGCAGTAGCTGCGAAGATCTGTGATCTTGAGGGTGGAGTGGCAGCGATGCTTACTTCATCGGGACAGGCAGCTAATTTTTATGCGATCATGAATATTGTGGAAGCAGGAGATCATATTGTATGTGCATCTGCACTGTACGGCGGTACTTATAATCTTTATGCTCATACCATCAAGAAGATGGGCGTTGAGGCTACTTTTGTTGAGCCGGACTGCAGTGAGGAAGAATTGAATGCCGCGTTTCGTGATAATACAAAGGTCGTATTTGGTGAATCTATTGCAAACCCTGCACTGGTTGTTCTTGATTTTGAAAAGTTTGCCAAAGCAGCACATGCGCATGGGGTACCATTTATTGTAGATAATACATTTGCTACACCGATTAACTGCCGACCATTTGCGTGGGGGGCGGATATTGTAACACATTCAACTACCAAATATATGGACGGACATGCGACCTGTGTAGGTGGTGTGATCGTAGACAGTGGTAATTTTGACTGGGAAGCTTACGGTGACAAATTTGCAGGACTCACTACACCGGATGAGACCTACCATGGTATCGTGTATACACAGAAATTCGGCAAGGCTGCATACATAACAAAAGCTACATCACAGCTGATGCGTGACCTCGGTTCTATCCAGGCACCGCAGAATGCATTTTTACTGAATCTGGGACTCGAAACATTACATCTCCGTGTACCTCGTCATTGTGAGAACGCATTGAAAGTTGCGAAATATCTGCAGGGACATGAAAAGGTGGCCTGGGTTAACTATCCGGGACTGGAAGGTGATTCTCAGTATGAACTGGCTCAGAAATATATGCCAAACGGAACATGTGGTGTGCTTACATTTGGTCTGAAGGGCGGACGTGACAGCGCAGTGAAGATGATGGACAGCCTGAAAATGGTTGCAATCGTAACTCATGTGGCAGATGCAAGAAGCTGTGTACTGCATCCGGCAAGTCACACACATCGCCAGATGAATGATCAGGAACTGATGGAAGCCGGGGTACAGCCGGATTTGATTCGTTTCAGTGTAGGTATCGAGAATGCGGATGATATTATCGCTGATGTAGAACAGGCACTGGAAGAGGTATAAGAATCCTGTATACATGAATAAGAACTATATAACACTTCCATACTAAAGGGTATGGAGGTGTTTTTATATGCAGAAAAATGAAGAAAAGCAGGAGAAAAAAGCAGAGATCAAAGAAACCGGTTCCCTTGATCTTGATGAAAGCCGTGCGCACCACAGAATTAAATTAATCACAATCATCGGAGAGATAGAAGGACATGATGCGGTCAGCGGAAGCACGAAGGCAACCAAATACGAGCATTTGCTTCCCATGCTTGCGGAAATAGAAGACAGCTGTGAGATAGATGGTCTGCTGATTCTGTTAAATACTCTGGGTGGCGATGTGGAAGCAGGACTTTCGATTGCAGAAATGATCGCGTCTCTCAGTAAGCCTACAGTGTCGTTGGTGCTCGGAGGAAGCCATTCGATCGGTGGTCCTCTTGCAGTAGCAGCTGATTATTCTTTTATTGTACCAAGTGGAACCATGATCATCCATCCGGTAAGATCCAATGGAATGTTCATCGGGGTAGAACAGAGTTTCCGCAATATGGTAAAGACGCAGGATCGGATTACGGCATTTCTCTCAAAACATTCCCATATGACACAGGAACAGATTGAAGAATTGATGCTGAATCCAACACAGCTTGTCAAAGATGTGGGAACAATGCTGGAAGGCCCGGAAGCAGTTGCAGTCGGTCTCATTGATGAAGTGGGAGGATTAAAAGAAGCACTGGCGAAACTGCATCAAATGATCGATGAAAATGGAACAGAAAATGGATAATTAAATAATGACAGTCTCTTGTAAAAATGATATACTTTAAATAGTATGTGTATCTATACTTTGTGATGTTATACCTATAGATACGATGCGCGAAACAGGGGGGATTATATGGCTTCGAAGTCTAAGAAGAAAAGTACGTCTAAAAAGACCACCAGGAAGACAACGAAGAAAGCGGGAGAGAATTTTGTAATTGATGAAATTATTATATGGATCGTATTGGCTGTCAGCATACTTCTTCTGATCAGTAATTTTGGATTTGGCGGAACACTTGGGGCGTCAGCTTCGGCATTCCTGATGGAAAGCTTTGGTGCAGGTGCGTATCTTGTACCTTTTCTGCTATTTGGAGTAACGGCATTTCTGGTATCGAACAAGCATAATCGTATCGCATACTGGAAATCCGGTGCAGCTGTGATCTGTTTTCTGATTTTATGTGGTTTATTTGAATTGATCAGTGATGCGGGAGGTACTGTCGGAGGATCGCTTGCAGATATCCTGTCACCGGCTCTCGGAGTGGCAGGTACATATGTGATTTTGATTATTATGCTGATCATTGGAATAGTGATCATCACCGGGCGTTCCGTTCTCAAAGGTGTAAAGAAGCAGAGCGATCGCGCTTATTCACATGCAAAAGAGTCCAATACCAGAAGGCGCGAGGCATCTGCAAGACGCAGGGAAGAACGACGCACGGCCAGAGAAGAAAAAGAACTGGAACAGGCTAAGGCAGAAAAGAAGACTGCTTCAAAGAGAAAAGACCGTCACGTGGAGGGAGTATCCTTTGATACGACATTGAGCGGAAGATCTCCGGAGATGAAAGAGATGAAAGCTGACGAGCTTAAGACCGATATTCCGTCAGCAGTTCAGCCAAACACGAAAGATACACAGGATCTGGTGATTAACAGGACACAGCCGGAGATGGCTGCGCAGCCAGACGATCTGCCGGATCCATTTGATACGGATTCGGCTGTGGAATCTTTAGAGGAGTCAAAAGCTCCGGCAAAGAGAAGCAGGAAAAAGGCAGGGGCAGATGCGATTGCTCAGGAGACTGTAAGCGTAGCTCAGGCAGTTTCAGAAAATGAAGTTAAGAATGAGACTTATCATACGCCTCCATTTTCGTTGCTTACAAGAGGTAAAAAAGGCGGTGGGGATTCGGATACACATCTTCGCGAAACCGCCGGAAAGCTACAGGATACACTGCACAGTTTCGGCGTGAATGTAATGGTTACCAATGTAAGCTGTGGACCATCTGTTACCAGATATGAGCTTCAGCCGGAACAGGGCGTGAAAGTCAGCAAGATTGTAGGACTTGCTGATGATATCAAGCTGAACCTTGCGGCTGCGGATATTCGTATTGAAGCACCGATTCCAGGAAAAGCAGCGGTGGGTATCGAAGTGCCAAATAAAGAAAATTCTGCAGTTATGCTGCGGGATCTGCTGGAGTCGACTGAATTTAAAAACAGTGCATCGCATGTATCCTTTGCGGTAGGCCGGGATATTGCAGGAAGATGTGTTGTGGCTGACATTGCCAAGATGCCGCATCTTCTGATCGCAGGAGCGACCGGTTCCGGTAAATCTGTGTGTATCAATACATTGATCATGAGTATTTTATATAAAGCATCACCAGATCAGGTGCGACTGATCATGGTGGATCCGAAAGTAGTAGAATTAAGCGTATACAATGGTATTCCGCATCTGATGATTCCGGTAGTAACAGACCCGAAGAAAGCTGCAGGAGCTCTTAATTGGGCAGTTGCGGAAATGACAAGACGCTATCAGGCATTTGCGGAGCATCAGGTCCGTGATATGAAAGGATATAATGAGAAAATAAGTCAGCTGGAACCGGATGAGAACGGCAATAAGCCGGACACTATGCCGCAGATTGTAATCATTGTGGATGAGCTTGCCGATCTGATGATGGTGGCACCAGGTGAGGTGGAAGAATCTATCTGTCGTCTGGCCCAGCTTGCAAGAGCAGCCGGCATTCACCTGGTACTTGCGACTCAGAGACCTTCCGTTAATGTCATTACTGGTCTGATTAAAGCCAATATGCCGTCCAGAATTGCATTTTCCGTATCATCAGGTGTGGATTCAAGGACGATCATTGACATGAACGGAGCTGAGAAACTCCTCGGAAAGGGTGATATGCTCTTTTATCCGAGCGGTTATCAGAAACCGGTCCGTGTGCAGGGAGCATTTGTTTCGGACAAGGAGGTTCAGAAGGTAACCGATTATCTGAAAGATCACAATGGAGATGCTGCTTACAGTCAGGAAGTGGTAGAACACATGAATTCCAGTGCTGCCGGTGGAAATATGATGTCTGGCAGTGACAGTGCAAGCGAACGAGATGCCTATTTTGTAGATGCAGGTAAGCTGATTATCGACAAAGAAAAGGCGTCTATTGGAATGTTACAGCGGATGTTCAAGATCGGCTTTAACCGTGCCGCAAGAATTATGGATCAACTCTGTGAAGCGGGTGTGGTTGGACCGGAAGAGGGAACAAAGCCAAGAAAGGTGCTCATGTCTATGGAAGAGTTTGAACAGTACATAGAAGAGTATGTTTAATATAGTTACTGGACACTAATGAATGAAAGAAAGGATGAAGAACATGAAAACAGATATTCAAATCGCACAGGAAGCAGAAATGAGCCATATCAGAGATGTTGCGGCATCGATCGGAATTGAGGAAGACGATCTGGAATTATACGGTAAGTATAAGGCAAAACTTTCGGATGATTTATATGATAAGATAAAGGATAACCCAGACGGCAAGCTTGTTCTTGTAACAGCGATCAATCCTACTCCTGCAGGCGAGGGTAAGACTACTACTACAGTAGGACTTGGTGAAGCATTTGCCAAGATGAATAAAAAAGCTATTATTGCACTTCGTGAGCCATCGCTCGGACCATGTTTCGGTATTAAAGGAGGAGCTGCCGGTGGCGGATATGCACAGGTTGTACCGATGGAAGATCTGAACCTGCATTTTACCGGAGATTTTCATGCGATCACTTCAGCGAATAATCTGCTTGCAGCACTGTTGGATAATCATATTCAGCAGGGTAATGCGCTGGGCATTGATCCACGCCAGGTAGTATGGAAACGTTGCGTAGATATGAATGACCGTAATCTGCGTAACATTGTAGTCGGACTTGGTAACAAAACGGATGGAATGGTAAGAGAGGATCATTTTGTAATTACAGTTGCTTCTGAGATCATGGCTATTCTCTGCCTTGCGGAAGATATAAAGGATCTGAAAGCAAGACTGGGACGCATTATCGTAGCATATAACTTCCAGGGCGATCCTGTAACAGCAGATGATTTACAGGCGACCGGAGCAATGACAGCACTTTTAAAAGATGCTATCAAACCAAATCTGATCCAGACGCTGGAGCATACACCGGCGCTTGTACACGGTGGACCATTTGCCAATATTGCCCACGGATGTAACAGTGTACGTGCTACCAGAATGGCATTGAAACTGGCAGATATTACGATTACGGAAGCTGGATTTGGTGCCGATCTCGGTGCTGAAAAATTTATGGATATCAAATGTCGTATGTCCGGTCTGAAGCCGGATGCAGTAGTATTGGTTGCAACAGTGCGCGCATTGAAGTATAATGGCGGAGTACCAAAAGATCAGCTTTCTGATGAGAACCTGGAAGCGCTTGCAAAAGGTATTGTGAATCTGGAAAAACATATTGAGAATATTCAGAAATATGATGTACCGGTAGTTGTTACGCTGAACTCTTTCGTGACAGATACGGATGCAGAGAATGAATATATCCGCAGATTCTGTGAAGAGAGAGGCTGTGAATTTGCTCTTTCTGAGGTGTGGGAAAAAGGTGGAGAGGGCGGTATCGCTCTTGCTGAAAAAGTACTTGAAACATTGGAAAACAAGGAAAGTCATTTCCATCCGCTGTATGAGGACGGTCTGTCTCTGCAGGAAAAGATTGAGACTATCTCTAAAGAAATCTATGGTGCAAGAGGCGTGATCTTTGAGCCTAAGGCAGCCAAACAGCTTGCCAAGATTGAATCTATGGGATTTGGCAGCATGCCTGTCTGTATGGCAAAGAATCAGTATTCTCTGTCCGATGATGCTAAGAAGCTTGGCAGACCGACTGATTTTGACATACATATCCGTGAAGCTTATGTGAGTGCAGGAGCAGGATTTGTGGTAGCACTGACAGGAGCTGTTATGACGATGCCTGGTCTTCCGAAGGTTCCGGCTGCCAATAATATTGACGTAACTGAAGATGGTCAGATCACAGGATTGTTCTAGAAAAGTATATAATATATAAAATAAGGGGAATTGGAATTATGCCGTTATTGATTGATGGAAAGAAGATCTCTACCGAGATCAAGGATGAGTTGAAGGTAACCGTTGAAGAATTGAAGAAACAGGGTGTGGAGACCTGCCTGGCAGTAATTCAGGTGGGAGATGATCCTGCATCCAGCATTTATGTGCGCAATAAAAAAAGAGCATGTGCTTATGTAGGAATCGAATCACTTTCTTATGAGCTTCCTGAAGAGACTACAGAAGAAGAACTGGTGAAGTTAGTAAAAGAATTGAACGAGAACGATAAAGTACATGGTATTCTGGTACAGCTTCCGCTTCCAAAGCACATTAATGCAGATACGATTATCCGTACGATCTCACCGGATAAGGATGTAGACGGATTTCATCCGGAAAGCGTAGGACGTCTCTGTATCGGAGAACCGGGCTTTGTATCCTGCACACCGGCGGGGATCATCCAGCTTCTGAAACGCTCCGGAATCGAGATTGAAGGAAAAGAATGTGTGGTTGTAGGAAGAAGTAACATTGTAGGAAAACCAATGTCAATCCTGCTTCTCCGTGAAAATGGAACGGTTACGATCACGCACTCCAGGACCAAAGATCTGAAAGAAGTTACAGGAAGAGCTGATATCCTTGTAGTTGCCATCGGCAAACCGAAATTCATCACAGCAGACTATGTGAAAGAAGGTGCGGTAGTTATTGACGTAGGTATGCACCGTAACGAAGAAAACAAGTTATGTGGTGATGTGGACTTTGATGATGTAAAAGATAAAGTATCAGCAATTACTCCGGTACCAGGTGGAGTTGGTCCTATGACAATCGCTATGCTGATGTACAATTGTGTAGAAGCAGCGAAGGGTCAGGAGGTAGAGTAGAACATGAGATGCAGACGCTGTGGTGCAGAGATGCCGGAGGGCGCGCTTAGATGTGAAGAATGTGGGGCAGAGATACGCATTGTACCGGATTACAATCCTTTAGACGATGTGCTTGCTGCACAGGTGAAAGGTGCAATCGATGGTTCTGACACACCACTTGATGACTATGATTATCAGACAAGCACGATACCAACGGCGAGAAGAAATTCCGGTACACGTGGAGGTCAGTCTTCTCGCAGAACTTCATCCGGTCAGCGCAGGACTTCGTCCGGACAACGTCGACCTGAAAGAGAGGACAGATCCAGAAGACAGCTTACTCCGCAGGAAGAACGCAGGAGACGTGCTGCCAGGAAAAAAGCTCTGAAGAAGAAAAAGAGAAAAAGAGCACTGCTTCTTACTGGTATTTTTCTTGTGATTCTTGTGATCGCTGGATTGATCATGTATCAGTTTTCGTATAATGGTTATGTGAAGAAAGGTTATAAAGCACTGAGCAGTAAAGATTATACGGAAGCGGAAACACAGTTTAAGAAAGCTATTAAGAAGAAGCCTAAGAAAGCAGAAGCATATGAGGGATTGTCTGAACTGTATATTGAGCAGAATGAGAGTGACAAGGCGGAAGAGATCCTGTTAAGTGCGGTAGATAAATATTCGGATAGTGTTGATGTATATAAGGCATGTTTTAAATTCTATGAAGATACTAAGAATCAGGGCGAAATTCCGTTAATATTAGACGGGGCTAAGTCCAGTGTGGCTGATCAGCTTACGGAATATGCGTCGGAATCACCAGAATTCAGCCTGGATGACAGTGAAAGTTTTGACGATGTTCAGCAGCTTTCATTGACTACAACAGAGAAGAATATCTATTATACCGATGATGGAAGTGATCCATTCTCATCTAAAACTCGTATCAAATACGAAAAACCAATTCAGATCTCTGAGGGTGAGACAGAAATCAAAGCAGTATCTGTCAATGCGAACGGCATTCCAAGTCTTACCGTAAGTAAGACTTATGAAGTAGAACTGCCAATCGAAGATGCACCTGCCGTATCTCCGTCTACTGGCCAGTATGATACCGATACAAAGATCAGTATTGTTGTGCCGGATGGCTATACAGCTTATTACACAACAGATGGATCTACCCCAGATGAAGATTCGGAAGAATATACAGATCCGATTTCCATGCCGGAAGGAACTACTATTTTCAAAGCGGTTCTTGTGAATGGAAAAGGACGTTTGAGTGGTGTTACTACTCGTAATTACGAACGAACTGAATAGAATAATATCCAATGCAATATAAACGGATTGTGCGTAAAAAAGTACAATCCGTTATTTATTTAACTATTGTGTTAAATAAATATTCTTTTCGTAAACTTTCCTTGAAATTTTCAGATGTATACATTATCATTATTAGTAAAATCAATAGACAGGAGGAAACAAGATGTACAAGATACAGAAAGCCGAGAAGCTGAACGAGAATATCTATCTGATGGTCGTAGAAGCTCCTCGTGTGGCAAGACATTGCGAGCCTGGACAGTTCGTTATTGTAAAAATAGATGAGACAGGAGAACGTATCCCGCTGACCATCTGCGATTATGACAGAGAAGCAGGTACAATTACTATCGTATTCCAGCCGGTTGGCGCATCTACAAGAAAATTTGCTGAATTAAAAGAAGGAGATGCGTTCCGTGATTTTACCGGACCACTTGGCTGTCCTTCTGAATTTGTAAAAGAAGATATTGAGAGCTTGAAAAAGAAGAAGATCCTGTTTGTAGGCGGTGGTGTAGGTGCTGCACCGGTATATCCGCAGGTAAAATGGCTGAAAGAACACGGTATTGATGCTGATGTTATCATCGGTTCCAAGAATAAGGATCTGTTGATCCTGGAGGATGAGATGCGTGCGGTATCCGGTAATTACTATCCATGTACAGATGACGGTTCTTACGGACATGCCGGAATGGTTACCACTATGGTGGAGGAACTGGTAGAGCAGGGCAATCATTACGATGTCTGTATCGCTATCGGACCGATGATCATGATGAAATTCGTATGTCTCCTTACGAAGAAGCTTGAAATTCCAACTGTTGTCAGCATGAACCCGATCATGGTAGACGGTACCGGTATGTGTGGTGCCTGTCGTCTTCTGGTAGGTGAAGAAGTGAAATTCGCCTGCGTAGATGGACCGGAATTTGACGGACATCTGGTAGACTTTGATAATGCCATGAAGAGACAGCAGATGTATAAGACGCAGGAAGGTCGTGCTTTACTGAAGCTGCAGGAGGGTGATACTCACCATGGCGGATGCGGTAATTGCGGAGGTGACAACTAATGGCTGATATGTTAAAGAGAATTCCTGTCAGAGAACAGGATGCAAAAGTACGTGCAACTAATTTTGAAGAAGTATGTTATGGATATAATAAAGAAGAGGCAATGGAAGAAGCAACCAGATGTCTGAACTGCAAAAATGCAAGATGTATCCAGGGATGTCCGGTATCAATCAATATTCCCGGATTTATATCCAAAGTAAAAGAGGGCGATATTGAAGGTGCTTATCAGGTGATCGGTGAGTCTTCTGCATTGCCGGCAATCTGTGGTCGTGTATGTCCTCAGGAATCACAGTGCGAATGCAAATGTATCCGTGGCATTAAAGGTGATGCTGTATCTATTGGTAAGCTGGAGCGTTTTGTGGCAGATTATGCACTGGAGCATGATATCAAGCCTAAGAAAGCAGAGAAGACAAATGGTCATAAGGTGGCTGTGATCGGTTCCGGTCCGTCTGGACTCACCTGTGCCGGTGATCTTGCAAAACTTGGATATGAAGTAACTGTATTTGAAGCTCTTCACGAACTGGGAGGAGTACTGGTATATGGTATCCCGGAATTCCGTCTTCCAAAAGAAAAAGTTGTTAAGAAAGAGATTGAAAAGGTTAAAGAGCTTGGTGTTAAATTTGAGACCAATGTAGTGATTGGTAAATCAACTACAATTGATCAGCTGATGGAAGAGGAAAACTTCGAAGCTGTATTTATCGGATCAGGTGCAGGTCTTCCGATGTTTATGGGAATACCTGGCGAGACAGCGAATGGAGTATTCTCCGCAAATGAGTATCTGACCAGAAGTAATCTGATGAAAGCTTTTGATAATAATTATGACACACCGATCGCAGCTGGTAAGAAAGTCGCTGTAGTCGGCGGTGGTAACGTAGCTATGGATGCAGCCAGGACAGCACTTCGCCTTGGTGCAGATGTACATATCGTATATCGTCGAAGCGAAGCAGAGCTTCCGGCAAGAGCAGAAGAAGTACATCATGCAAAAGAAGAAGGCATTATCTTCAATCTGTTGACCAATCCGGTAGAGATCCTTACCGATGATAACGGATGGGTAAAAGGCATGAAAGTAATCAAAATGGAACTTGGTGAACCAGATGCATCTGGCAGAAGACGTCCGGTACCGATCGAAGGATCTGAGTACGAGATTGAACTGGATACAGTTATCATGGCACTTGGTACTTCTCCAAACCCATTGATCGCATCTACAACGGAGGGACTTGAGACCAACCGGAGAAGATGTATTGTAGCTGAAGAAGAAAATGGACAGACATCCAAGGCTGCCGTATTCGCAGGCGGCGATGCTGTGACCGGAGCAGCTACAGTTATCCTTGCTATGGGTGCCGGAAAAGCCGGCGCAAAGGGTATTCATGAATATCTGTCACAGAAATAAAACAAACTAAATACTGAAAGATTACGATGATTTTGAGGAGATTATAGAAATATAGTCTCCTTATTTGTTTCTTGAAATAATATTTTAGATTTTGTCATACATTTGTAGTTTACAACTGTCTTGTCACATGTTGATACATGTGCTATAATTGTCAACAGTGTAGCTGTAAACAGGAGGAAACTGAGATGAATATTACAGACGAGATCAAGAAATTAAAAAAAGAAAAAGATGCAGTCATCCTTGCACATTACTATGTGAGACCGGAAGTGCAGGACATCGCAGACTATATAGGAGATTCTTTTTATCTGAGCCGTGTGGCTACAGAACTTACCGCTAAGACAATCGTATTTTGCGGAGTATCCTTTATGGGAGAGAGTGCAAAGATTCTTAATCCGGAGAAAACGGTGCTTATGCCAGATCTGCAGGCCGATTGTCCGATGGCTCATATGGCAGATATTGATCGTATTAAAAAAGTGCGTGAGACTTACGAAGATGTGGCAGTTGTCTGCTACATCAATTCCACAGCTGAATTAAAGGAGTATTCAGATGTGTGCGTGACATCTGCGAATGCAGTTAAGATTGTAAAGAAACTGCCAAACAAGAATATATACTTTATTCCTGACAGGAATCTGGCTCATTACATAGCAGATCAGGTTCCGGAGAAGCATTTTATCTTCAACGAGGGATTCTGTCCAACCCATGAACGCATGGAAGCAGACGAGGTGCTGAAGGCAAAAGATGAACATCCGGATGCACTGGTGCTTGCGCATCCAGAATGCAGACAGGAGATTTTAGCAATTGCTGATTATATCGGAAGTACATCCGGCATTATTAATTATGCGACGGACAGTGACCGTCAGGAGTTTATTATCTGTACTGAAGAAGGAGTACATTACAAACTGACACAGAACAATCCGGATAAACAATTCTACTATCCGGAGACGGTACCTGTATGTCCGAACATGAAGAAAAACACGTTGGAAAAAGTATTACATGTACTGAAGACAGGCGACAATCAGGTGCATGTAACAGATAGTCTGCGTGAGAATTCCAAGAAACCTCTGGAGCGCATGCTAGAGCTTGGCAAGTAAGGAGATGTATGAAGATGAAATATAATACAGATACAGTCATTGTGGGAACAGGTGTCAGCGGATGTTTTGCGGCACTGAATCTTCCGGAAGATATGAAGATTCTTCTGATCACAAAGTCAGATCTGGAAAGCAGTGATTCTTTCCTGGCACAGGGAGGTATCTGTGTCCTGCGGGATAATCAGGATTATGACAGTTATTTTGAAGATACCATGAGAGCCGGGCATTATGAGAACCGTAAGGAGTCCGTAGATATTATGATCCGGAGTTCACAGGAGATCATTCATGATCTGATCGGATATGGTGTGGAATTTGCACAGAAGGATGGCAAACTTCTATTTACAAGAGAAGGAGCACACTCCAGACCACGTATCCTGTTTCATGAGGATATTACCGGTAAAGAAATCACCACAAAGTTATTACAACAGGTGAAGAAACGTAAAAACATTACGATTCTGGAATATACGACCATGAAGGATATTCTGGAAGACGCAGATGGATGTGAAGGAATTATTGCTGAGACAAAAGACGGAGAAGAACTTATAATCCATGCGGAGAATACCATTTTTGCCAGCGGCGGTATCGGAGGATGTTATGAGCATTCGACAAATTTTCCGCATTTGACAGGAGATGCAATCGAGATTTCTAAAAAACATCATATTAAACTGGAGCATCTGGATTATGTACAGATACATCCGACAACACTGTATACGGAAAAACCGGGAAGAAGTTTCCTGATCTCTGAGTCAGTCCGTGGCGAGGGGGCACTCCTGTATGATAAGAATGGTGAGCGTTTTGTGGATGAACTGCTGCCAAGAGATGTAGTTACCAAAGCCATCCAGAAACAGATGGAAAAGGATCATACTTCTCATGTATGGCTTTCTCTGGAGCATATTGACAAAGAGACCATCATGAAACATTTTCCGAATATCTATGAGCGTTGTCTGGAAGAAGGATATGATGTAACAAAAGAATGGATTCCTGTAGTCCCGGCGCAGCATTATTTTATGGGCGGCATCTGGGTAGATAAAGACAGTCATACGTCTATGAATCATCTTTATGCAGTCGGAGAGACCAGCTGTAATGGTGTCCATGGAGCCAACCGGCTTGCCAGTAACTCCCTTCTGGAGAGTCTGGTATTTGCCAAACGCGCTGCAGAAAAGATTAAGTCTGAGAGAAATGAGGAAATAAAAGCATGAACGAAATAACAATGCGCTTGCAGGCAGATCATCTGATTCTGGAAGCATTAAAAGAAGATATATCCAGTGAAGATGTGACTACCAATTCAGTTATGAAAGAATACGTAAAGGGTGAAGTGCAGCTGATATGTAAGCAGAATGGTATCATTTCAGGTTTGGAAGTATTTAAACGTGTCTTTGAATTACTGGATGAAAGGACAGAAGTGACCTTCTATTGTAAAGATGGGGATGCTGTTGAAGAAGGACAGCTTATGGGAATTGTCACAGGAGATATCCGGGTACTTTTATCCGGAGAACGTGTGGCACTGAACTATCTCCAGAGAATGAGTGGCATTGCAACCTATACACATTCCGTAGCAAAGCTTCTGGAAGGTACAAAGATCAAGCTTCTGGATACCCGTAAGACAACACCGAATATGCGCATATTTGAAAAATATGCAGTGCGTACGGGAGGAGGATATAATCATCGTTACAATCTGTCAGACGGTGTGCTTCTGAAAGATAATCATATTGGAGCTGCCGGAAGTGTAACAAAGGCAGTGCAGATGGCAAAGGACTATGCTCCATTTGTACGAAAGATTGAAATTGAGGTAGAGAATCTTGACATGGTAAAAGAAGCAGTAGAAGCCGGTGCCGATATTATCATGCTGGATAATATGGATACGGATACCATGAAAGAAGCAATCCGAATTATCGGTGGACGTGCAGAAACAGAATGTTCCGGCAATGTGACAAAAGAAAATATTGCAAGACTTACAGAACTTGGTGTAGATTACATTTCCAGCGGAGCACTGACGCACTCTGCACCAATTCTTGATATTTCACTGAAGAATTTGCATGCAGTATAAAT
>ERZ1034901.1020-NODE-1020-length-20416-cov-13.190904_pt1 | contig 20416 bp, 15 predicted proteins | sample MGYA00520628_ERZ1034901 | MGnify/ENA primary metagenome ERZ1034901 (study PRJEB33766, sample SAMN09781783) | gut metagenome | biome: gut microbiome | host: Homo sapiens | place: Madagascar | study: EMG produced TPA metagenomics assembly of the PRJNA485056 data... | reverse complement strand
GTAAAGCCCATTCGCCAAACGATATCATGAACCCGTAGGGTGTGACAACAAAAGGCATGTGGATAAAGGTTTTTGTCAAAGCCCTGCCTAAATTGAATCCAACAAAAAAGGAGAATGGACTGTGAGAGTTTCTCATACAGCCCATTCTCCTTTTATTATAAAATGTCCTTTGTGATATTACTTCACAACCTTCTTGCCGTTAACGACGTAAACGCCCTGCGGGAGAACGTCGAACTCAGTGCCTACGTATACACCAGAGGTGGTGTAGATGCGGCCCTTGAGATTCGGCTTGTCAGCAGTAACACCGCTGATGCCAGTAGTAGCAGGAACAACAAGAACGTCGTCAAGGAAGTAACGCTTCTCGCCCTGGATGACGAGGCGAACCTTACCCTTACCCTTCAGAGTGGTCTTGAACTCAGTCCACTGGTTGTAGGTCATCGTGAATTCCTTCTGTCCGAGCTCGCCGTCACCCTCAACAGTGATGGTCAGCTTGGTGCCGTCAGAACCGTAAGGTGCACCCTTGAATGTCAAGACAGCATCGTTAGCCTCGTCGAGGTTGATAAGCGGAGTCTTGATCTGTGCCTGAGTTGCTGATGTATTACCAACACGAGCACACATGTAAGCACCCTTCATGAATGTGCCTTCCCAGCCAGGAGAGGTGGGCAAGAACTCGCCCATGGCGAACTTTTGAGCCAACTTCGGCGGGATGAAGCCCTTCTCGTCGTTACCACCAGTACCAGCGCAACGATCGAAGTCCTCTTTGAGGAGAGTACCCTCTACGATAGGACCACCCTGGTTGTAGTTAGAGAACTTGAACGAAGCAACACCGTCCTCAACAGCCATGTTGGTGATGCCGATGTTCATCTTGTTGCTGCCCTTGTTATCGTTGAAAGCCTCGCAGAAAGGCGAAGTAGCGTTAGTGAGGTTCTTCTTGCTACCCCAAGGCCAAGCGTCGCCTGACTCAGAGCTTGATGTGCGGTTATTATCGGCAGGTATCAGAACCACACGCTCATGGTCGTTTACGCCGCTAACAATAGTGTTAGGACAGTTGTTTGACCATACATACGAAGAATAGTCGATGTGATTGATGAGGATACCGGGAGCTGCGATGGTGGCGTCCCATCCCTTCTGCTGACGGTTCTCAATGAGGTAATACTCGTCGCTGTAGCTGGGGTTGTGATAAATGTAAGCATTGCCACCGTCAATGAGCGACTTCATGTCTGTAACCTCGCAGTCGTCTTCGAGAACGATGGGGTCAATCCATCCTGCTGCGTAACGCTCGTAAGCAGTGTAGCCGACCGGCTGGAAACCGTCACCGTTGTAGTTACCAGAGCACATGAGGTCCCATGTTCCCATACCGTACTTGCCACCGTAGTTGATATCGTAGAGGTCTGGATAACCAAGGCAGTGAGAGAACTCGTGGCAGATAGTACCGATACCAGCCACATTGCCCTTGCTGTCCTTCAACTCGTTGGAGCAAGCATAAACGTATACCTTTGTGCCGTCCTTAGAGAAGGCTGTAGGTGTGGAGAGCTGCGACTTGTGAGGCCAGATGGTATCTGTGCTACCACCAGTAGCCTGACCCTCACCAGCGTAGATCACATAAACCTCTTCCACCTGACCGTCACCGTCCCAGTCGTACTGCTGGAAGTTTACACCTGCGGCAGCTGCTGAAGCACAAGCGGCAGAAATCATACCCTTAGGATTGACATCATAACGCTGACCATTATAGTTCTCATCCTTTCCGTATGTGGCATAAGGACCAAGTGTGAAAGGGCCTACTACGTCGAAAGTGATGTTGAGCTTGCCAAGACTCTGTGCAGAAAAGTAGTCGCTGACAGATCCCTTAAAGTTACCCTCGCTAAATCCCTTCTCGTTAGCTACGCGATTATAAAAAGCCTTCGGGTCAGACATAGAGAAACTCTGGTCTGAGAACTGAACGAGGATGATAAGACAGCGCTTGTCGCCCTCATAATTGTTCATTGCGCGACCCTTTGCCATTGCGCGGCGGGCATTCGTGACTGAAGCGCCTGCCTCCTTGCGAAGCTGAACAGCTGCCTGCTGAAGTGCAGGGAATTCAGCGGGAACGATGAAGTCGTCCTGCTGAACATAACGATTGCCATTGGCGTCCTGCCAATAGCTCAGAAACTCGTCGCCCTTGAGCTCCACCATCAGTGTGGTGCCGTTCTGAAGCTTGAGTTGCTTCCAGATGCCCTTCTTTGCAGGTACAGCAACAGCGCTGAGACCGGCAAGAGCACAGAAGCCGAGAGTAAGTAATCCTTTCTTCATTTTGTTATTTGTTTTGTAAAGTTGTCTAAAAATAATTTAAGAACTCTTTATGTCATCCTTTAGAACACGAAAAAGGAGAGAGGTGTTCTACCGTAGGGCAGAACAACCTTGCTCTCCTTTTATGCGATTTATCTCAAAATGAGAATCAGTGGCATAGTGCCTTTTCCTTTATTCAGATAATTTTTTACTTTTTGGTGAGGACGATGTCCTGTGTCATACCAATATAACCTTTCAACGAGTTGTCGCTTTCAGCGTATACAGCATAAGCAATACCAGCACCAGCAGTGAAGGTTACAGTATCGAAGTCAGTATTCCAGTTACCCATTACAGGGCTGGTGCTGCCATCAGCATTGGCAATCTTGAGGTAACCCTTGAACTCACCGAAGTCAAGACCTGATGCTAAAGTATATTCGCCGAGACAGTCGAAAGCAACGTAACCCTGACCTGTCTTTTCATCAGCATAGAAGTTGAGTCTTGCGCTGCTTGTTGTAAGTCCCTGGAGACCGCTCATATAGAGGTAGTAACCATACTCATACTCGTAAGAAGGATTGTCACTGCCATCAGCAAGCTTCTTCTGGGGCTCAGTGATGGTCACATTCCAACTTACAGTTTTACCATTTTGGTCCTTACCAGTGAGCTGCCACTTACCCTGGAGACGGTCGTATGGGTTCTTGTCGTTGTCCTCGATAGTAACGATGCAGCTCTTCTGTGCACCGATAGTAGCACCCTTAGCCTCTACAATCTCGAACTCGAAAGTACGGTCTTCGTTGACCTCCTTATCGTCAACTGCTCTGTACTCAACATAACCAGTTCCGTCAGAGATAGTGATGGTCTTGTCAGTAACGTAGTAGTGAACGTCCTCCTTTGCAGGATTGTCACCTACCTCTTTTACTGCCAATGTAACATACACGTTGCCGTTGGTCTTGCCAGTAACCTTGATAGGCACTTTCACAGCTCCAGCACCTTCCTTAGCAGAGAATGTGGGGCTTTCCATCTCCACCACAACATCCTTGTTTGAATTCTGCGTCTCTTTGTCGTCACTGCAAGAACCGAAGAAGGCAACAGCAGCTACGAGTAAAAATAACTTGAAGTATTTCATATTTGTTTAATTGCTAATAGTTATTAATGAACATTTATTAGTAGCCAGGATTCTGCTGACCCTTCAGGTTCGGGTTAGAATCGAGCTCGGTCTTCGGGATAGGCCATGTGAAGCGATGGTCACCTGCGTCATAAGAGAGACCGCGTCCTGCCTTAACGACGAACTTGTTGAGCTCCTCGTTATCCTCGTGGTTGGCGTTACGCTTGAAGCCAAGTCCGAGACGACGGAGGTCAGACCAACGCATACCCTCGCCGAGGAATTCCTTCTCACGCTCTGCATAGATGTCAGAGAGAAGCTCTGTTGTATTGGTATAGGTCTTAGCCTCATAACCGTCAATACGGTTAGCACAGAACTCATTCAGACGTGAACCAGAAGCGCTGCCCATACGAGCGTCAGCCTCGGCAGAGATAAGATACATCTCAGAGAGACGGAGCGGCTTCATCATATTGACGAAGTTATTCATCTCGCCGGTCTTCAAAGTCGGGTTGCCAGGGTACTTGTTGAATACAAAAGCCTCGTAACCTGTTCCGTGGATGGTCAGATTATCATAGATAGTGAAGAATGCATCGAAACGAACGTCACCCGGTGTATAGAGGCTAAGTGTGCCGTATGTCGGGATGTACCATGCAGATGTCTGTTTGTCGCTGAGGAACACACCACCGATAGAACCACCAAGCTCAGACGGAGCACTCATGATAGGACGGAAGATAGCCTCTGTGCAATCATCTGTTGACCACATGTCAGCATAGTTACGAAGGTTAGCGAGAGTGTAGTTACCGTTGTTGATAACGTCCTCTGCCTTTGCCTTAGCTGTATTCCAGTCAGCAGTGAGAAGAGCCACACGAGCCTGAAGAGCCTCTACTGCGAAGCTTGAAAGATAAGCTGCGCAAGGCTGAAGCAAGTCCTGAACGTCCTTATTGTCTGTAGCCTCATAAGCCTTGAGAGCTGTGTAAGCCTCAGAAAGGTCCTTATTGATGAAGTCGAATGTCTCCTTCAATGTAGAACGGCTCGGGTACTTTGTTACGTCGCTGGTAGGAGCGAATGTAGTAACGATAGGCATGCCAGAAGCCTTTGCCTCAGGACCATCCTTGATTTGGGTGTAAGGCTGGCAGAAGTGGTCAGCAAGCCAGAGGTACATGTAAGCACGTGTGAACTTTGCCTCACCCTTATAGCGCTCAATCTGCTGCTTTTCACTATCAGTAACACCAGGCTTTGCAGCGAACTCATCACACTTAGCGAGGATGGCGTTGCAAGTAGCGATAGCGGAATATGAGCCTGCCCAGAAGTTGGTGATGTCGCCGTCGCTCGGCATGATAGAACCCTTAGAGAACATACCAATCTGGTTACCGTTCGAGATAAGACCGTCAAAGTGGTCCATCTGAATATCTGTGGTATATATCCAATTGCCAGCTGTTACAGCGCGGAGATTTTCGTAAAGCTGAACACGGAACACGCTAAGGTCATGGATTGACCCGATTGCGGTAGTCTCGTCGAGTGCGCCATACGGAGCCTTGTCCATGTCGCAAGACGTAAAGGTCACCGCTCCGAGAAGCATCAATGATAAATATATCTTCTTCATTATTGTATCCTTTTTTTAATTTGAATGAAATTAGAATGTCAGCTCTGCACCGAACATGAACTGGCGAGTATTAGGATAGTTGAACTGAACCAAGTTGATATCTGGCTCCGGATCGTATCCCTCGAATGAAGTGATGGTGAAGAGGTTACGTGCGATACCGAATACCTTCACACCCTTGATGTAGCGAGTAGGAGCAAGCCACTTCTTCGGCAGGTCATACTGCACAGTAAGGGTCTTCATACGGAGGAACGAAGCGTCCTGAATCATCTTGTCATCGAACTGAATTTCATATCCGTAAGCGGGGATGTCTGTCACCTGACCCGGTGTGGTCCAGATATTGAGCATCTCTACGCGCTGGTTCCATGAAGTTGCAAAGGTAGCGTTCTTGATGAAGTAGTCGTCATTCTGCATCATCCACTTGTCTGCTGCCCATGCGAAGTCAGCGATAACGCTCAAGCCCTTCCATGTGAAGTTTGTGCCGAAACCACCGATCCAAGGTGCATAGCGGTTCTTGCCTGTAAATACGGCGTCGCGCTCCTCGTTGAAGATCTTAGTGATGTTGCCATCTTTGTCAAGCCACTGAGGCTCACCAGTACGCGGGTCAACACCAGCGTTACGTACAGAATAGAACTCACCGTAAGCGTGTCCGATCTTGAGGTTAAGACCTGTGTTAGCGAGCAGATACTCGTCACGGCCCTGGAACAGCTCAGTAATCCTGTTCTTGTTATAGCCTACGTTAGCTGTGAATGTCCAGTTGATATCTTTAGTAGCGATAAGCTGTACGTTAGCGGAAAGTTCGAAACCAGTGTTAGTCATACCACCGATGTTACCAGCTCCTGAACTCAAACCAGTTGTGTATGAGTAAGGAATAGGCATAAGCATGTCGCTTGTCTTGTTGCGATAGAAGTTGAAGTCGAGGTCGAGGCGACGGAAGAGGCTCATGTTAAGACCTACGTTGAACTTGCTAACGGTCTCCCATGTGAGCTTGGCATTAGAAGCCTGTGCAATACCTATAGACTTAACGCCGTTATACATGCCACCCTCGCCGAAAAGACCGAAGTAACCGTATGTGCTGGCACCAGCGTCGTTACCGGTAGTACCGTAGTTGACACTCAGAGTAAGGTTGTCAAGCCACTTGACGGGAGCAAGGAAGCTTTCCTTCTTAGCGTTCCACTTAGCACCTGCTGACCAGAATGTACCCCAACGATGATCGGGAGCGAACTTAGAGCTACCGTCGCGACGGAGTGAACCGTAAACGTAGTACTTCTCCTTGAAGTTATACTCTACGTTACCGAAGATAGAGTTAGCAACAGCCTCTGAACGTGAGTCGCCCATGTCGCCGGGGTTTGCCTTTGTACCAGAAGAGAGAAGCATGAGGCGATCGTCAGTCTGACCAGTTGTGTAAGCGCTGAATGAACGTGAACGCTGGATGCGTGTCTCCTCGCCAACGAGGAGGTTAACGTAGTGGTCACCGAAGTTCTTCTTCCACTCACCAGTGTGAGTAAGAGTGTATGCATAGTAGCGTGAGAAGCCATCAGCGAGTGAACCGTCCTGAGGGTCGATAATCTGACCCATAGGAGTAACCATTTCCCCGTGAGGAATGTTACCGGTCTCAGATGTTGAGTCGTAACCAAAGAGTGACTGCTGAGCTGTGAAGGTAAGACCTTCCATCGGAGTGAACACCTCATTGATACCGATGTTGAGAGTTACCTGCTCACCATCCTGCTTACGATACATATCGTAGAACTCAGGTGTTGTCAAGTTTGAATAAAGCAAGCCATAAGCTTTGCCGTCCTTTACGATGTTGCCGTTCTCGTCGTAGTGATAATAGTAAGGAGCATCGAAAGGCATTGCCTGACGAGCGAATACGAGCGGGTTGGCAGAATAGATAGCACCTGAGGCATTCTGCTCACGGTTAACAACGTAGCGCTGGTCACCGAAGTTAGAGTTGAAACCAACCTTGAAGAAACGGTTCAGACGAGCGTTGATACGTGCTGCGAGAGTGTTACGCTGCATACCAGAGCTCTGGATAAGACCCTCCTGCTCGTGGTGGTTGAATGAAAGATAGTAGTTAACAGAGTTACCACCACCCTGCATTGTAGCGTTGATGTCCGATGTAGGAGCCGAGTTTGAGAGCATCTCGTCACGCCAGTTAGTGTTGATGTGCTGAGCAGCCTTGCGGATAGCATCGCTCACGGGCTGACCGATGATGTCGCGGAACTTAACATACTGCTGTGAGCTCATCATGGTAACACCGTCAGAAGTCGGCATAGAGATACCATACTGAGCCTTTACAACTACCTGTGCAGACTCGTTGTACTTACCATTACGTGATGTGATAACGATTACACCGTTGGCAGCACGCGAACCATAGATGGCTGTAGAAGCGGCGTCCTTGAGGACGGTAATGTTAGCAATGTCAGACGGGTTGAGAGTCTGGAAGAAGCTTGAGCTGATAGGAGCACCGTCGAGGATGAACAAAGGCGCGTTAGAAGAGTTCATCGAGTTAACACCACGCAGACGGATGGTTGCTGATGCAGACGGGTCACCGCTTGAGGTCATAACCGAAAGACCTGACACCTGGCCTGCAAGAGCGTCGGTAAAGTTAGGAGTAGCGACAGTCTTCATCTTCTCACCGCTTACTGTAGAAACGGCGCCGACAACCGATCCGAGCTTCTTGGCCGAACCGTAACCGGTGATGATGACAGCATCGAGCATGCGGCTGTCAGCATCGAGGATGACGGTCATCTTCGCAGATGCCTTCACCTTCTTTGTTGTCATACCAATGTAAGAGAACTCCAATTCTGCATTGGCGTTCTTCAGTTCAAGTGAGAAGTTACCGTCGATGTCTGTGATTGTACCGACTGCGTTGTTACCAACAACCTTGACAGTCGCGCCCATGATGGGTTCGCCGTCTTCAGAAGAGGTGACCGTACCAGTAACTCTTGTCTGTGCCATCGCCAGTCCTATACTTAGGAAAAGGCAGGCAAGAAAGGTCATGAGTCTTTTTTTCATAGAATCTCTCTCTTAATTAATGAAAATAATATTAATGTTTATTTTTGTTTCAGATTCAGTCATAACTACCAGGAACGAAACGTGGCTCTTTGCATCTATTTATATATGAATGGATTTTGTAGCCAAACGATGGCATAAGCACACCATACCCATTAGGGCGAAATCGTAGGTTGTCATTTATGATTTGTCCAGCGAGTTGCGATTTACGCATTATCCTGAGTAGTTATTATTATGTGTCTTTTATGATTCATCATCTATTCACATCTTTTACGAAACCGTGCAAAATGTTATACAATTTGAATATTGTTTTGCAAATTTAGATGTTTTTTAGAAGTTGGCAAAATATTTACATATAAAAAATTAGCTGTATTGTCATTTTTCTTCTAAATCGTATGAATATGAATAATTTTTACTGAATTTTGCAATTATTCTTCTCTATTTGTATATAAACTGTAGTTTTTAGTTTGTTAACGTTCACAATATGTTGTGTGCCCACACCAACAAATGGCATCAGTATTGTAAGGAATAACTTTGTCACAAAACACGCCCTCATTAGTCGATAATTCGCTTCCGGTCAACAATAAAATGCGGCATTTATTTTGTGTTCTGACGTTTTTAATGTATTTTTGCAAAAAATAGAGATTTACCGCTAATGTATACACTAATCATACTAACACCTTAATATATATACATCAGTACTGTCTCAGAAAATCTAAAGTTATGCAAACAAGATGTCACTTGTCAGTTCTCGCCCTTAAGCAGGCAGAGAAGTATGGAGAGCGCGAAGCCTTCACGTATAAGGATTTCGGCGGTTCGGTGTGGAAGACCATGAGCTATAGTCGCTTCGCCACTCTTGTGAAGGAGGCCAGCAATGCCCTCCTCAATCTCGGCGCCAAGCCCCAGGACGCCATCGGCGTATTCTCGCAGAACTGCATCCAATACCTCATCACCGACTTCGGTGCCTACGGCGTGCGTGTCATGTCCGTACCGTTCTACGCGACCTCTTCCGAACAGCAGATACAATATATGATCAACGATGCGCAGGTGCGCTTCCTCTTTGTCGGCGAGCAGGAACAGTACGACAAGGCACACCGCATATTCCCACTCTGCCATTCGCTGGAGCGCATCATCGTCTTCGACCGCAGCGTGCGCATCAGCTCGCACGACCCTGCTGCCCTTTACTTTGACGACTTCCTCAAACTCGGCCAGGGACTGCCGCGCCAGACTGAAGTGGAGGCGCTCTACAAGCAAGCCAACAAAGAAGATATATGCAACATCCTCTACACGTCCGGCACTACCGGCGAGTCGAAGGGCGTGGTATTGACGTACGGACAGTATGACGCTGCCATGATTGCCAACGACGAGGCTGTGCCCATCCGCGACAAGGACCGCATCATACAGTTCCTGCCCATTACGCACATCTTCGAACGCGGATGGTCTTACCTTTGCTTCTCGGAAGGATCGCACATCATCATCAATACCGACCCGCACGAGATACAGCAGTCAATGCGTGAGACCCATCCCACCTGCATGTCTTCAGTGCCACGCTTCTGGGAGAAGGTTTATCAGGCAGTGAAGGACAAGATTGACCGTTCGAGCCCCATGCAGCAGAAGCTCTTCCGCCACGCACTTGAGGTGGGCCGCCGCTACAACGTCGACTGCAAGAGCCAGTGCCGCCGTCCGTCTCCGATATTAGCGATGGAATACAAGCTCATGGACAAGCTCATCCTGCGCCTCGTACGCAAGCAGATAGGTCTTGAGAACTCACATATCTTCCCGACAGCCGGAGCAACGGTATCGCCGGAGGTGGAACGCTTCGTACATTCTATAGGCATCAATATGGTTGTGGGCTACGGTCTGACGGAGAGTCTTGCCACCGTATCGTGCGACCGCGACAATATGCCTTACACCATCGGATCAGTTGGTCGCCCCATCAAGGGCATCGACGTTAAGATCGGCGACAACGACGAGATTCTGCTCAAGGGTCCGACCATCACAAGCGGATATTACAAGCGCGACGCTGCCAACGCAGCAGCATTCACCGAGGACGGATTCTTCCGCACGGGCGATGCCGGCTACATAAAGAACGGCGAGCTGTTCCTCACGGACCGAATCAAGGACCTCTTCAAGACCAGCAACGGCAAGTATATCGCTCCGCAGATGATTGAGTCGCTCGTCCTCGTGGATAAGTTCGTTGACCAGATTTCCATCATCGCCAACGAGCGCAAGTTCGTTTCGGCACTCATCGTACCGGAGTTCCGTCTGCTCGAAGACTGGGCGAAGGACAACGGCGTAGAGGTGGAGTCAAGAGAGCAGCTTTGCCAGAACCCGAAGGTCATCAAGATGATGACGGAGCGCATTCACACACTGCAGCAGCAGCTTGCTCCCTACGAGCAGATAAAGCGCTTCACGCTCATCGCACACCACTTCTCTATGGAGAGCGGCGAGCTGACCAATACGCTCAAGATTCGCCGCCCCGTAATCTACAAGAACTTCAAGGAAGTGATTGACAAGATGTATGAGTGTTAAACGGCATTCTGCCGCAATTAGGGATCAGGAGTTAGGAATTAGGAATTGATAGATAATTCAAAAATCAAAACTCAGAAATGATAACAGCCGATCAGCTAAAGGATGTGATGGAGCGCACTGAAGCACTCCATCATTATCTTAATATCGACAAGAAACGCGTGGAGTTCGAGGAAGAACAGCTCCGCACCCAGGCTCCAGACTTTTGGGAGGACCAGAAGTACGCAGAGGAGCAGATGAAGAAAGTGAAGACGCTCGAGAAATGGATAAAGGGATACGAGAACGTGAAGCGTCTTGCAGACGAACTGCAGCTCGCCTTCGACTTCCATAAGGACGAACTCGTCACGGAAGAGGAGGTCGACGACGATTACGCCAAGGCAGTGAGCGCCATCGAAGACCTCGAGCTTATGAATATGCTCCGACAGAAGGAGGACCCCATGGACTGCGTCATGAAGATCAACTCAGGTGCCGGCGGCACAGAGAGCCAGGACTGGGCACAGATGCTTATGCGTATGTATATGCGCTGGGCGGAGGCTCACGGATATAAGGTGACCATCAGCAACCTTCAGGAAGGCGACGAGGCTGGCATCAAGAGCGTCACTATGGAGATAGAGGGCGGCGAGTATGCCTACGGATTCCTCAAGAGCGAGAACGGTGTACACCGTCTCGTCCGCGTATCGCCATTCAATGCCCAGGGCAAGCGAATGACTTCCTTCGCTTCCGTATTCGTATCGCCACTCGTAGACGACACCATCGAAGTGTATGTCGACCCGTCCAAGATATCTTGGGACCTCTTCCGCTCAGGCGGAGCCGGTGGTCAGAACGTCAACAAGGTGGAGACGGGCGTACGTCTCCGCTATCAGTACGTCGACCCCGACACTGGCGAGGAGGAGGAAATCCTCATCGAGAACACGGAGAGCCGCAAGCAGCTCGAAAACCGTAACAACGCCATGCGACTTCTCAAATCACAACTCTACGACCGCGCCATGAAGAAACGCCTCGAGGCGCAGGCTAAGATTGAGGCAGGCAAGAAGAAGATTGAATGGGGCAGCCAGATACGCTCCTATGTCTTTGACGACCGCCGCGTAAAGGACCACCGCACCAACTATCAGACCACGGACGTGGACGCTGTGATGGACGGCAAGATTGACGGATTCATAAAGGCATACCTCATGGAATTCCCGACAGTGGAAGACGCATAAGTCAGATATGTAAAAATCAAATCTTAAAAATCATACAACTATGAGCCAGCAAAGCAAAATCAAGCGTGAGAAATACGCTAAGGAACAGGAGAAGAAGGGAAAGAAAGTCGTGGAAAGCATCTTCTGGTTGCTCGTCCTCGGAGGAGCGGCTTTCGCCATCTGGACCTGCATGAACGCATAACAAAAAATGCAAGTAAACAAATAAAACATTAGGTAAGAAAATGAGCGGATTTGAAATAGAACGTAAATTCCTCATTCGGGAAGGCGGCAACTATAAGGATGCCGCCTTTTCGTGTAGTCGGATAAAGCAGGGATATATGCCCTGCGAAACAGCCACCGTACGTGTCCGTACCCGCGACGACAGCGCATGGCTGACCATCAAGAGCCACAGTGACGCAGCCGGACTCTCGCGTTACGAGTTTGAGAAGGAGATAACCATCGACGAAGCCGAGCACCTCTACCAGCTCTGCCGTGGAGGAGTGATAGACAAGAAACGATGGCTGGTGAAGAGTGCGGACGGACGACACACCTTCGAGATTGACGAGTTCTTCGGCGACAACGAAGGACTGACCGTTGCAGAGGTGGAGCTTGGCGCGGAGGACGAAACCTTCGAGCGTCCCGACTTCCTCGGCGAGGAGGTGACGGGCGACCGCCGTTACTATAATTCAGAACTTATAAAATCGCCATACAGTACATGGGCTCATAAAAAACAAAAGTAAGAAGATTATGGATAATAACACAACACCGGTGCTTCTGCTCACCGGATATCTCGGAAGCGGAAAGACAACACTCCTCAACCGTATACTTGCCAACAAGCAAGGCATCAAGTTCGCCGTCATCGTCAATGACATCGGCGAAGTGAACATCGACGCCACACTCATCGAGAAGGGTGGCATTGTGGGAGAGCAGGACGACAATCTCGTGGCTCTCCAGAACGGATGCATCTGCTGCACGCTGAAGATGGACCTCGTACAGCAGCTCAGCGACATCGTGTCGCAGCAGCGCTTCGACTATATTGTCATCGAAGCAAGCGGCATCTGCGAGCCGGCTCCAATCGCACAGACCATCAGCGCCTATCCGCGCATCTATCCCAACCTCGCCACTAAAGGCATTGCCAAGCTCGACTCCATCGTCACCGTCGTTGACGCTCTGCGCCTCAAGGACGAGTTTGCCGGAGGCGACGACCTCACAAAGGACAACATCGGTGAGGAAGACCTCGCCAGCCTCGTCATACAGCAGGTGGAGTTCTGCAACAAGATTCTCCTCAACAAGGCTTCGGAGGTCACTCCCGAAGAACTTGCCCGCATAAAGGCTATACTGCGCGAGCTGCAGCCGCACGCAGACATCATCACATGCGACTACTGCGACGTCAATCTTGACAAGCTGCTCAATACCGACGAATTCAATTTCCAGAAGGTTGCCACATCCGCAAGATGGATTGAGGGCATCGAAAGCCAAGAAGAGGAGGAGGAAGAACATCACCACCATCATCATGACCACGACGATGACCACGAGGAGCATGACCACGAGGAAGGACATTGCCACCACCATCACCATCACGGACTGGAGAACGAGGAAGAGGGCGAAGCTCTCGAATACGGCATCGGCACATTCGTCTACAAGCGCCGCCGTCCGCTGGACATGAACAAGTTCGACTACGTTGTCACAAAGAAATGGCCTAAGAGCGTCATCCGCTGCAAGGGTCTCTGCTACTTCAAGGGCGAGGAGAACATCTGCTACGTATTCGAGCAGGCTGGCAAGCAGATTGAGATGCGCAACGCCGGACAGTGGTATGCCACAATGCCAGAGGAAGAGCTTCGCGAGGTGATGAAGCAGAATCCAGGACTGGCACGCGACTGGGACGACACCTACGGTGACCGCATGCAGAAGATTGTGTTCATCGGACAGAACATGAACCGTGAGGAGATAGAGAAAGACCTTGACTTCTGCCTCACCGACTAACATACACGAATAAAGACATTACATTTATATATATAAGGTAACCAGATGAGACTCATCATTCGCATCACACGGACCACCATATCCTTCACGGCGCCCAACACCGTAATAGAGGGACAGACCGACTTCGAGCAGTACAGCATGAAGACGGGCATCTCCGTGGCTGCAAACATGAGGCAGGCGCTTGCCGACTGCCGACTGCTGCAGGTCCACACCTCGCCTACACAGAACGGACAGACCATGCCCTCGCAGTATCATCCCGTGTTCAGTCAGGTAAGGGTCTACGTCGATACACCGCTCCTCCTCATACCCGCGGAGGAGTTCGACGCTGACGCCGCTCCCCTACTCTATCATCACGTCAACACCACCTGCGAGAACGACGACGTCGACACCGTACAGATTCCTGCCGCCAACGTCGTGGCAGCCTTCGCCGTGGGCAAGGACCTGCGTTTCGTGCTCACGGAGCGTTTCCTGCACGTCGAGTTTCTTCATCTGCTCGGTCCCGTCATCACAGAGTTCAGCCGCTTCGCCTCGGGAGGATTCCAGGAGAAGATGTTCTGCTACTTCCATGACCGCCGCGTCGACATCTTCTCGTTCCGCAAGGGCCGTCTGCGCATAAGCACCTCCTTCGAGATTTCCACAACCGAAGATTCAGCCTACTACATCCTCAACACATGGCAGCAGTTGGGCATGCGCAAGACGGACGTGCTGTGTCTGTCGGGCAACATCACCGGACACGAGGCGCTGCTCAACATGCTAAAGCAATTTGTGCGAAACATCAAGCACGTCAACATCTGATTACACATTATAATATATATAGAAAAGAAGAACAATATGCGAATAATAACAGGAATATACAAGGGTCGCCACTTCGACATCCCGCGATCCTTCAAGGCACGACCCACCACCGACTTCGCCAAGGAGAACATCTTCAACGTCATCGGCGGATACGTCGACCTTGACGGTGCCAACGCCCTCGACCTCTTTGCAGGCACGGGCAGCATATCGCTCGAGATGCTGTCGCGCGGTTGCTCGCCGGTGATAAGCGTGGAGGCAGACCGCGACCACGCCTCGTTCATCCGTGAGTGTATGAAGAAGATATCTGCCGACCGCGACAACATCCTCATCCGCGGCGACGTCTTCCGCTTCATCCGCACCTGCAAGCAGCAGTTCGACCTCATCTTCGCCGACCCACCCTACGCTCTCCCCGAGCTGCCGACCATCCCTAATCTCATCCTCGAAAAGAAGATGCTCAAGCCCGGCGGTCTCCTGGTCTTCGAGCATGGCAAGAAGAACGACTTCAGCTCCGTACCCGGCTTCATCGAGCACAGAGCATACGGCAGCGTCAACTTCTCGCTATTCAGAACACCCGAGGAAGAATGAGGAGTTAGGAATCAGGAATTACGAGTTAGGAATTAGGAGTTAGGAATTGCTCTTGGCTTCGCCTGCGATTTTTAATTTTACAGTAGCGGAGGTCTATGGTCTCCGCAGCATACAATCATACTAATACAATAAATATTTATAATGAGTATTAGGCTTGGTGCTGCGGAGGCCAGAGACCTCCGCTACTTGTTTATCCATATCTCCTTTTTTATATTCTTCATAAACTAATTCGTTGATTTAATTTGTTGTTTTGCTGAGATTTATGTAATTTTGCCAACGTTACAAGCTAATCACAAAAAATCAATATAGTTATATGAAGAAAATCATCGCAATGCTCTCATTGGCTCTTGCTGCAAGCACCACATTCGCAGTGCCCGCAAAGCAGGCCAAGAAGACACTGACGCTCGCTGACGGCACACAGGTTGTGGCAACACAGATGGGCGACGAGTACATGAACTGGTGGCAGGCCGACAACGGCATGCGCTACGTGGAAAGCCAGGATAAGGAAGGCGTTTACGAAGCTGCCAATATGGACGTAATGGCAGCTCATGCCCAGATGCGCCGCACCAACATCGGCGAGAAGCGTGCCAAGCGCCTCAACTCTGTAGTTAAGCCCGTCAACATGTCATTCTCAAGCGGACAGCAGAGAGTACAGATTGGCGACGAGCACATCACTTACACAGGCAAGAAGAAGGGCATCATCATCCTCGTACAGTTCCCCAACCAGAAGTTTGAGACTGGTCATGACAACGCATACTATAAGATGGTGGCTAACGAGAAGGGACTCACTCACGAGGACGGATACGTAGGATCTGTCACCGACTACTTCCTCTCACAGAGCAACGGTCAGTTCGAGCTCGACTTCGACATCGCAGGTCCGTACACACTCTCACATACCTCATCATACTACGGCAAGAACGATGGCGCTAACATCGACACAAAGGTGGGATATATGATTCAGGAAGGCTGTGACGCTGCAGTGGAAGACGGATTCAACTTCAACGACTACGACTGGGACGGCGACGGCTATGCTGACCAGGTGTTCGTGCTCTACGCAGGTCTCGGCGAGGCTTCAGGCGGCGATGCCAAGACTGTATGGCCCCACGAATATCAGATCAGATGGACATGCGTGGGCAAGGTGCTCAACTATTCTGACCAGGGCAAGGGCAAGGTGGACACATACGCTTGCGCCAACGAGATGGAACGTGTCATCAACAATGCAACCGGCACATACACCAACGAGCTCAAGCTCGCTGGTATCGGAACCATCTGCCACGAGTTCTCACACTGCCTCGGATTCGCCGATATGTACGACACCAGCGCTAACGGCGGCAACTACGGTATGGGCTTCTACGACGTAATGAGCGCCGGTTCATACAACGGCGGCGGCTTCACTCCATGTAACTACACCGCTTACGAGCGTATCTACGCAGGATGGACAGAGCCTATCGTCCTCGACGAGCCGGCTACCATCAAAGCCATGCAGAGCTCTGAGGACTATGGACGTCCCTTCATCCTCTATAACGACAAGCATCCAGACGAGTTCTACACCCTCGAGAACCGTCAGAAGAAGGGTTGGGACGCTGAGCTCTACGGCAGCGGTCTTATGATCACACACGTCGACTATGACCAGACCAAGTGGGGCATCAATCAGGTTAACGCTTCTGCATCTGACCACCAGCGCTGCACCATCTTCCATGCTGACAACGACGCTGACGGAACAGTACTGGAGAGCATCAAGAACGACCTCTATCCTTACATGTCAGGCGGCGTACCTCTCAACGACGAGCTTACTGACGACTCACGTCCTGCAGCAAAGCTCTACAACAAGAACGCGGACGGCACAAAGTATATGGGCAAGCCTATCACTGCCATCAAGAAGAACGTCAACGGCACCATCTCATTTGACGTTATGGGCGGCAACGAGGACAACATCCTCGACAACACCACATCAGAGACTGCCATCAAGGACATCAAGGCTGACACACGCAAGGCTGACAACCGCGTATACAGCATCGACGGACGCTACCTCGGTGACGACATCAACGCTCTCGGCAAGGGTCTCTACATCGTAGGCGGCAAGAAGGAGCTTAAGACTAAGTAATAAAACCAAGGCATCATCACGTTAAGATGCTTTAAAGACCTATAAAGACAAAAAAGAAGTCGGAAACAAAAGGGAGAGCATTCCCTAATGTTTCCGACTTTTTTATGCTCATAATAATAATAAAATCACTATCTTTGCGTCAGCTCACGCTATTGTAATGACCATTAAATTAATGGCGGTTAAATTAAAATACACTTTTACTTATGAAGTTTTACGACAGAGAAAAAGAACTGCAGATATTACGACGCAATTGGGAGAAGAGCGAACAGAAGTCGTTCTTCACTGTGATGATGGGCAGACGGCGTATCGGCAAGACAGCCTTGTTGCTGCGTACCCAGAAAGAGCAGCGTATGCTTTATCTGTATGTATCGAAGGACAATGAGCATGTGCTTGTCGAGAAGTTTCAGCGTATGGCGGCAGAAGCTCTCGGACTACAGATATATGGTCGTATGGAATCGTTCGCACAGTTTTTCGAGACATTGATGCAGTACGGTCGCGACAATCACTTCACTCTTGTGCTTGACGAGTTTCAGAATTTGCTGAAGGTCAATCCTGCCATTCCCAGCCACATACAGGATATATGGGACCGTTATCATACGTCCACTCACGTGAATCTTATAGCCTGCGGCAGCATCTTCAGCATGATGCACAAGATTTTCGATAACGACGACGAGCCGCTTTACGGTCGCAAGGACTGTGAGATACGGTTGCGTCCGTTCCGCATTGCTGTCATAAAGGAGATATTGCGCGACTACAATCCTGACTACACATCAGAGGACTTGCTGTGTCTGTATATGCTCACCGGTGGTGTGGCAAAGTATATCGGTCAGTTGATGGATGCAGGAGCTACCACCAAGGACCAGATGCTCGAATGGGTGACAGCCACGGGCAGCCCCTTCCTCAGCGAAGGCATAGAGCTGATAATGGCAGAGTTTGGCAGAGACTACTCCAATTATCTCAGCATACTGCAGCTGATTGCAGGAGGCATGACCGTGCAGAATCAGATAGACAATATCATCGGCAAGAATACCGGCACGTACCTGAAGAATCTCCATGAGGACTACAACTACATAAACCGTCTGCTGCCGATGTTCAGCAAGCCTGGCAACCGAAATATCCGCTGGACTATGGACGACTGTTTCTTCCGTTTCTGGTTTCGCTTCATACTGCCCAACCAGAACATCATAGAGATGGAGCGAAACGACCTGTTGCTCGAAATCGTACAGCGCGACTATTGTGACTATACCGGCTTGGTGCTTGAGCAGTATTTCCGTCAGCGCATAGCAGAGGAGGAACGCGTAACGGCAGTCGGCAATTATTGGGATCGTCAAGGCAACAACGAGATAGACCTCATCGCCCTAAACGACATAGACCGTACGGCTCTTGTGGCTGAGGTGAAGCGCAATCCAGAGAGATATAAGGAGCATGTCCTGAAAGAAAAGTTCGAGACCATACGCCGCGAATTTGCCAAATACAAAGAGGTGAAACTCATCGGACTGTCGATGAAGGATATGTAGTCCACGACTCTATGTTCCTTCTGTCTGCCGAGAAGTTTATTCCGACCTTATATATCTTCCTGCCATCCCCGGCAAAGGCTGCGGCATAATCCTTCTTGTTGATTTGCTCCATTGCCACATCAGCGCTTTGCTCGTATTTCAGTTCCAGAATATAGATGCTGTTCTTGGTATAGACCACCATGTCTATACGGCCATCGGCTGTGGGCACTTCGGCACGAACATCAGCTCCAACCATAAGCAGACAAGTGTAGAGTACGGCTTGATAATGGCGCTCGTTGTTGTTTACCAATGTGTATGGAAATTTCTTATAGAAAGTCTGCAAGTGAGAGATAAAGGCGTCCATATCGTCATGCTCTACAAGGCAATTGTAGTAAGCAGCATACAAGGCATCCTTGTCCCCCATGTTGTCCGGTGCATAATAGCGGAACAGACTGTTGGAGAAGCCTTGCTTTACCTCCGAATTCGGGAAACCGAGCTTGAATATCTTGCTTTTGCGGTTATATCCCTTAATGGTGAGATATCCGCTTTGATAGAGCACCGGCACGGGGTCGGTGATGTTCTCCGTTGGAGTGTCAAAGCGGTCAGCTGTGGCTATGATATCGTCCAGGTCGAGCATGTCCAGATGCTTCTCCTGCAACAGCTCGATGAGGAAGGTCGGTGTGCCGGTGGAGAACCAATAGTCGCCGAAGTCATTGCTGTCTAAAGTGCAGAACAGGCTGTACGGATTGTATATGTCCTCGCCGTTTCCGCTGAAATGATAGCCGTCATAATGGTGCTTAAGCTCTGCCAGAGCCTCATCGTACGTCATATCGTTGTTCTCAGCCAAATCACGTATATCGTCCTTGAACAAGCTGAGGAGTTCGTTCTCGCTGACACCGCAAATGGCGCTATACTTGTCCTGCATGCTGATGTTCGTGATGTTGTTCAGTTCGCTGAAGATGCTAAGCTGGCTGAACTTGGAGATGCCCGTCAGAAATACGAAGCGCAAGTATTTCTCCTCACCCTTCAACGGACTGATGAAGTTGCGCATTATATTTCTGATCTGACATTGCAGTTCCTTGTCTTTCATCGAGTCGTGCATTGGCGCATCGTATTCGTCAATGAGCACCACCACCTCTTTGCCAGTTTGGGCATAGGCAGCCTCGATGATGTTCTGCAGTCTGACGTTATACGCTTTCGAAAATTCCGCATTGAGCGAATACTTCGTCTCGTATTCCGCCAGCATACTATTGAGTGTGGCATGTAAGGATGTCAGATCATAGAACTTGCCTTTACTTATGTCGAGGTGGATGACGGGATGTTCGTTCCATTCCGTTTCCAGTTTTTCCATTGCCAATCCTCCGAACAGTTCTTTCCTTCCTTCGAAATAAGCCTGGAGCGTAGTGACAAGCAAAGACTTTCCGAATCGTCTCGGTCGACTCAGAAAGCAATATTTGTTCTCATTCGCCAGTTCGTAAGCCAGCGCCGTCTTGTCCACGTACACATACTGTCCCTTTATGATGTTTTCGAAGGTCTGTATTCCAAGAGGATATTTCCTGTTCTTCATAAGCGTCTTTTGTTCTATAATCCAACGGTGTAAAGATAAAACAAATTACTGATATAGCCAAAATATTTCTCGCTATTTGCTATCTCATGGATATACATAAACAAAAAAACGACTGAAACTCAGTGAGTTTCAGTCGTCCTTAGTACCCAGACCCGGGCTCGAACCGGGATGGGTTGCCCCACTGGTGTTTGAGACCA
>ERZ1034901.1015-NODE-1015-length-20489-cov-24.151757_pt1 | contig 20489 bp, 33 predicted proteins | sample MGYA00520628_ERZ1034901 | MGnify/ENA primary metagenome ERZ1034901 (study PRJEB33766, sample SAMN09781783) | gut metagenome | biome: gut microbiome | host: Homo sapiens | place: Madagascar | study: EMG produced TPA metagenomics assembly of the PRJNA485056 data... | reverse complement strand
CAGACACAAAAAGAAGCGCATCAATAAAAAGTGGATTAAGCGGTATGGATACATCACCAAGGATTGGCAAAAACACGGGGAAACGGTTGTCGATCAGGTACATATGACTATGTATATGAATCAGGCAACATATAATGATCTGATTATTGCCCTAAAGAATAGGTAAAAGAAAGTGGAAACGAATCATTGACAATACCGATAGAAGCTGCCGCCCAACTATCGTACCAGATAGAAAAAGACTTTCGACCACCGAAAAATAGGATTTAGAGATACGGGATATAAAAATTAAAGAAGAATCGGAACTGGAAAAAACAGAAACGTTGGGAAAATGCACAAGCACATGGTTATTCATACAAAGAGTTTTTAGAACTTGAAGAGGCATCTAAGATAAGAGATCTGAAGAATGTAAAAAATTAAGCAGAACTTATGTAACAGAAAGGAGCAAGGATGGAGAGACTGACAACAAGAAATATAGCAGGAGTGGCAGTATATAAGCATCCGTTTGAATGCGAAAGATGCGGAGAGACAATTTGGAGACTGCCTGATTACGGCAACGGAAGTCCAACGGAGAAGCTTGCCGCTTATGAGGATGCCGAGAATCAGGGATTGCTACTGTGGTTGCCGTGCAAGGTGGGAGATACATTATATTGTATAACTCCATATGTAAAAGAACCGATTATTACAGCACACGTTTTACAAATTAATATCAAGCAGTTTTACAATAAAAGAATCATTGTAAGAATTGATGTCATGAATAAATTTGGTGAAAGCTGTTATTTCTTAGATGATATAGGTAAAAAAATATTTTTATCCAGAGAGGAAGCTGAAGCCAAGCTGGCAGAAAGTGAGGAATCGGAATGAGAGAAGAAAGAACATGTAGATTCTGTGGAAAAACAAGGAATGTGATATATGTCACTACTCATAGTGGTATAGATTATGATGGGCGCAATTGTGGACACGTATATACGACAGATAATGATGCAGGATGTTCCTGTCAGTTAGGGCAAACAGCATTTCAGAAATATCGGATTAAAAAGATGTGTCTGAATTGCAAGTATATGAAATTAAATCAATGCACTAATGCTGTCACCAAATCGGAGATATGTTCTCAATTTGATGTGAAGGAACTGGCTATTAAAGACAGCACAAAGAACTGTAAAAATTGGGAAATAGATTCAGAAGTATTCAAAGTTTTTACGGAATAGAGGTAGATTATGGCGAAATGTAATAACTGCAAGAATTTAGAAACAAAGGATAATGGGTTTGATTCGTACTTATGGTGCGAGAAAATCAACGACTGTCCGCAGGAAGATATCGAAAGGAACTGCGATTTCTACTCCCCTATGACCAACGCAGACCGGATCAGGAGCATGACGGACGAGGAGCTAGCAGATTTCATTTGTTCAATCGAAACATATGATGAGGGTAGCGCAAAGACCATAGAGGGCGGTGTTGCAATGTGTTCTGTGACAGAGGTGGAGCAGTGGTTGAAAGCAGAAAGCGAGGAATGAGGATGCAAGATAGATATTTATTCAAGGCAAAACGCAAGGATGACGGTGAATGGGTATTTGGTGGATTGTCGTATTGTGAAAAAACTAATGCTTATTTTATTACAAACATGGGGAAAGACCATATATCATATATCGGTTTTCACAAAGAGGTTGATTCTAATACCATCTGCCAGTGCACAGGACTTAAGGACAAGAACGGCAGGGTGATTTGGGAGAATGATATTGTTATGACTGTTTATGACGGAAATGAACATATTTATCAGGTGGTATGGGATGAATCGGAATTAGATTTCAAAGCTACAAATGGCAAAGAAAATTACAAATCAAACTTTGAATATCTGCCGTGTTGTGATGAAATTGAGATTCTTGGTAACTGTTTTGACAACCCGGAACTGTTGGAGGTGTAATATGGCGACATGCAAACGCAAAAATCGTAATTGTCGGTATGAGTATAATCAAAATTCTTACCAGTGCAAGAAATGTATTGAGGAAAAATTAAATCAATATCCGATTACTTGTGAAGATTGTCATTACGGTGGTTGGGGAATATGCAATAAAAGAGGTAAGAATCAGCGGAGAATGAGACCTTGTGAGGATTTTAAATGGAGTTAAGGAGGGTTGGCATGACGGAGAATGAAGCAATTGAAGAATTAAAATATGATTGTAACGAAATTGGAAAAGCAATTCCATGTGATACATCATGGGGTGAATCCTTTGAAAATGCTTATGTAATGGCAATAAACGCACTGGAAGAAGTACAGCAGTACCGGCAGATCGGCACGGTGGAAGAATGCCGAGATTTGAAAGATAGGCTTGTTGCGAAAAAGGTGTCTTTAAGGCATGTTCGTAAATTTGATGGATTCGACGATGGAAAATGCCCTACTTGCGGAGAATTAGTAAGCAGAGATTTTGGTGGAACTGATATTTTTTGTTCAGAGTGTGGTCAAAAATTGGATTGGAGCGGTGAAGAATGAGAATAGAGATTGAGATTCCGGAAGAATTTGAAAAGGATTATACTGCGGACAAATTTGCAGAATTTTTAGGTCGAGTAAAGGCTGACATAGATTACAACGGAATGTGCGGTAACTATGAAAGGGAAACAGCTGATGTGCTGGCAGAAGCGTTTAAGAACAGTAGAGTTGTCCAGCCGGTAGCATATGAGGGCGGACGGTTGATTTACGCAGATAAACTTATTGAACTTATGATAAAAGACAGAGATTATGCAGGAGAGAACGGCTTTATGGATATGTTTTATGAACGTCAACACTTGATTGGTGCAATCAACGAACAGCCTACCGCCTATAATGTGGACAAGGTTGTGGAACAGCTGGAATCCGAGTCTGCCAGATGGCAAGACAGTGGAGATGCGTACAACGATGAAAAGGAAAAAGGCGTTGCTATTGGATTCCGGAAAGCAATCGAGATCGTAAAGGGAGGCGGATTAGATGGCTAAGGCAATGGGTGTCAGCCCTATCACAGATACTATTTACTATGGCAATCTGAAAAATGATAAATGGGTAGGAAAAAAGGAAGACGTTACCCAAATGGCAATCAAGGCTGTTTTCGAGTGGTTTATGCACAAACATGAACAGAGCTGCCCTGATGGAGAGTATCAGATACGTTTTCCGGGAATACCATATGTGTTAACTATGAAGAAAGAAGAAAAAGGTGGAACAGATGTAGAATAAAATATCTATTTCGAGTCATCTTCTTTTGCTTTATAAGAAAGATTATTATATTCTGATAACAATTTTTTATCTTCATAAATAGATACATAATTATCAAACAATGCTACCATAAGGGAACTAGCGGATCTGTTTTCTTTTGTAGCAATTTCAAAAAGTCTTTCCTTTAAATCTTTAGGAATTACAAGAGAAATAGTAGTTTTGTCTTTTGCAATTTGACCGTGTGCCATATAGTACCCTCCTTGATTTCCTTATGGTTATTATATGGCATATATAAACCTTATGTCAACTTTTTGAAAAAAATAATATAAACCTATTGACAACCATATATAAACCATATATAATATGAACTATCAAAGGGAGACACGAAGATAAATGCGTAGGATTTACATACTAGGAAAGGAGAGGTGACTACGACATGAAAAGAGGAGAAATCTATTACGCAGATTTGAGACCAGTTGTAGGATCTGAACAGGGAGGAATTCGTCCTGTGCTTATCATTCAAAATGACGTTGGAAATAAATATAGCCCTACAACTATTGTTGCTATTCTGACTTCTAAAGAGAAGCCATCCCTTCCTACGCATGTGTTGTTAAAGAGTAGCGAAGAGAATGGTCTTGAAGTTGACTCAACAATCGAATTAGAGCAGCTTAGAACTATCGACAAAAAGAGAATAAAAGATAGGGTTGGGAAAATCAGTGAATACGATAATAATAGAGTATTAAATGCGCTTAAAGTTAGTATGTGCATTTAAAGGAGGGTAGTATTATGAATAGGACTGAGACTTACAAAGTAGAAAGCTATGATGAAGCAATTGCTATTTTAGAAAGATTAAAAGAAAGTGGAGCTAAATGCAATATTACTATCTATACATTCGATTTTGATAGGAATTTGGAATCTCATAAAGTAACTACTCCTGAGAGTGTATGCATTTTGGTTGAGAAGTCAAAGACAATAATTATGAACAATGATTCATATGTACCTCATATGCAGTTGTTTTCCATGGTTCAATCACCTGAGAATATTACTAGAAAAGGTATTATGCATGACGTTTTACTCTTGAGACTACCAACTAATGAGTCCTGAAAATAGGACTCATAGATAAATAAAATAATAATATCGAACAGAAAAAACAAACAAACGTTCGATTCTTATATTGACAGAACAGACGTTCGGGTGTAGAATCATAATTGTTCCAAACAAAATAAAAAATGCAGCCTAGCGATTCAACCGGTGTTGGCGCACCTTTCTACTAGACTGCACTACATAACAACATTGGAGAATACTCCAAAGAGCAGTGCTTGCACACTACTATATTATATTATACATATTTTTCCAAAAAATGTCAACTGATCAAAGTCAGGTTTCATCTGGAAAATTCGGGCAAGTCTGCTAAGAAATTCAAGGATTATACAACTTAATATAGAGAATAAATTTATAGGGCTATCGTCAAGCGGTAAGACACAGCACTTTGACTGCTGCATTAACTATCAGAGATGGTAGTGCGTGGGTTCGAATCCCACTAGCCCCGTTATGCACCATTAGCTCAGTAGGTAGAGCACCAGACTTTTAATCTGGGTGTCATGGGTTCGAACCCCGTATGGTGCATTAAGCGGACGTACCCAAGTGGTGATGGGGCTGTTCTTATAAAGCAGTTGCCGTTGGTTCGATTCCAACCGTCCGTACTAACCTGCCGAAAGTATATGTTAAGGCAGCATATATAAATAGGAATAATTTGTAACGTTAATAAGAAGCCTCGTCAGATTATTTGTTCGATGTCGGTGCACAGCATTGAGCACAGGTTTTGTAACTATTAATTTTGATTTACATATTGAAACCCAAGTGTTGTAGATCAGAACGTTTTACATTTTTCTTTGCTGGTAGTGCCATTAGTCCATTGGTAAGACGCTCTACATAATAGAGAAAATGTGGTTCGAATCCACCATGGCACATTATCAAATATAGAAGAAAGGAAAATTTCAACATGTATATTCTAACAGATGGTAAGAATTATGTTATGGAAAATCCAATGAAAATTGGAGAATATTTAGCAACGACTTCTCCCATCCAGGCCAAAAAGTTTACATATAAACAGGCTAGATCTTTAGTACAAAAGAGTGGGAAGAAATATTCTTGGATAAAGAATGGATATCATCTTGTAGATGCAGACACAGGAGAGGAATCAGAACATTCTTTATTTTATAAAGGTAATGAGGGTGTTTATCTTGATGATGATTCTGATTTAGATATTTCTATTTTGGAAGATATTATAAAGGAAACAAATTCCATTTTGGGATTAGCTGGTTGGGATATTGAACAGCTTAATACATATAAAAATCTTTTGAATACAGAATTGAGTAAGTGCGATAGTGCTGAGTCCGACATCGAACATGCTCTTCAGACATATAAGGAAGAGAATGGAGGAAAGAAACCACAAGCTCATAAAATGGCAAAGGTAGGGTATCTACTTGACGATATTAGAGATCGACATAAACGGATCAAACAGTGTATCGCATACATACAGGTAATGCAAGATGCCATTACTAGACAATATAACATAAGTAAAATAAAGCTTGAACTTAGCAAAGCTACTCATACTTCTTATAAAGGTAGAACAAAGTACTATTCGATGGCTTTAAATATGTTAGGAGGTAATACATATGATTCTATGTAAGGATTGTGGAATCCCTATGGTGGCTGCCATGTCATTTTCAAATGAAGGTAATGAGAAGTTCAATAGATGTCCAAAGTGTTATGCGGAAACAAAGCATGTAAAGTTACGTGAATCTGATTTAGATTTTGGAGAAGTATTACATAAGGCTATTAATAAAAAATAAAAGGTAGGGGAATACAGTGACTACGAAAGAATTAGAGCTTAAAGAAAAATTATCACAACTTACTGAAGAACAGGAAAGGATAATTAATGATTATTGTGCCAATAATATGTTGAAATTAAAAGGCATCAGTTATAATGCATTCCGAGGTTACAATATTCCCCTTTCCGAATATGATGATCTGTATGATGACGCAATGAATGTTTTATTGGAAAGTGTAGTTTCTTATGATGGAAATCAGGCTGCCTGTTTTAATACATTTCTGACAAATAATATAAAGAATTCTGTTACTGATTGGTACAGAGATAATTATAAACGAGCGAAACGAAGAAATCTATTGCGAGATAAAAATGGAAATATCATAAGAGTAGATAGAAATGGGAAAGTTATGAAGGATGGTACAGGCAATCCTATTATTATTTACGATACTTCATTTGATGCACCTCCAAGGGAAGAAGAGAATGATTGTAATTTAAGTGAAAAGGTTGCTTCCGACTTTAGTATAGAAGATGAGAGTCAATTTGATTTTGAAATTGATGAGAAAGTGGAAGATCTTATAAAGTCATTGAGCAAGACACAACAACAAATTGTACGTTTACGAATGTTGGAATATTCATCTGAAAGTATCAAACAAAAGCTTGGTATAACAGAAAGTAGATATAGAAAAGAAATTGAAGCTATTAAAATGAACAAAGGGTTTTCCGCATTCACAAAAAATAAGGATGATGGAAATTACAAAGTGGAGGACAAATCTATGGCAGAAAGAGTTATTGAAATTAGTGAATCTGAAAATTATCGTATGGACAAGATGAGCATCTATTCTTTGTTACAGGATAAGAAAAATGGAGATATGGATTGTAACTATATTCTTCAGAGAGAGCCTTTTCAGTGGACACCAGAAGAAGCAAATAGATATTTTTGCCGTATCCTCAGTAATTTACCAATTCCTGAAATCATCATTTGCGAACAGAAAAAGAAGGGATTAACTATTTCTCATCTGATCGATGGGTTACAGAGACTTTCTTATGCTGAAGCGTTTAAAGAGAATAGAATGAAGATCAGTGCATCAGGTGCTGAACGTCATTTGATTCAGTATAGAGAGTTTGAACTGGATGAAAATGGAAATAGAATTATTGATGAAGACGGATTACCTAAGTATGAAATGAAAGTATTCGATGTTGTAGGTAAATATTACAGAGATCTTCCAGAAGACCTTAAGAAGAGATTTAATCAGTTCAATGTAAACGTCACAAAGTTTTTTGATTGTACTGATGAACAGATTGCGGATCATATTCGTGATTATAACAATCATGCAAGCATGAACAAGGAACAGGGTGGACTGTTAAATGTTTCTACTGAGACTGCCGGTTATATTAAGCATATTTCTCAGAAAAATTCTTTCTTTAAGAACTGCGGAAAGATTACAAGAAGCAATGAAATCAAAGGTAAACTTGAGAGAGTTGTTGCTGAAGCAATGATGCTGTTATTCTTCAGAAATTCTTGGAGTGCAAAACTGGATACTATTTATAAATATGTAGACGAAAATGCAACAGAGCAGCAGTTTATGAAACTCAATTCCCATCTCAATAGATTAGAGCTGGCAATCGGAGATAATAACCAGGAATTAAATGATATGCTGACTCCTACAACGATGCCGATGTGGATCGCTGTATTTGATAAGTTTACTACATATAACATGGATGATTCCAGATTCATCGATTTTCTGAATGCATATAGAACTGAACTGAAGGATAAGGAAGTTGATGGGATTTCCATGGCAGATTTTAAGGATCAGCAGACAAAGAAGAAAACTACAATTACCGGAAAGATTGATTTGCTTGTAAAGCTTATGAATGAATATTTACATATTAACGAAGATCCTATAGACAAAGATTCTGGAAATAATGAAGATACTATCCTTGGATTTGCTCAAAGTAATGTAGATCCTACAGTAGATGAAGAATATGTTGGATTAGGCGAAGATATGGTTGATACAAGTTTCGATAAACAGGAAATAAGTGTAAATTCACCATTATATCAGTACTGTAAAACTGCTTTAATTGCTATTGCGATTTATGCTTGTTATAAGGACAATGATAAACGTTTTGAGGACTGGATTAAGAAGTATGAAAGTAATAATTCGTCTTTCAGTCCTGATCAGAAAGTTAACTATACATACATGAAGCGTGATTTTGATGAATTTGTTAAAAATGTAGAAGAAAATTCAAAACAGAAAACGGTAGCAGTAGCATAGGAGGATATAAATGTCATATTGGACTTATATAAATGGAACCGTAACAGTTAGTCCTATGGGAAGAACTCAGGCTGAAAAAAGATATGTTCTTGATACTGTATTAAACCATTTACCTGTTGTTACTGGATCCGAAAGAGACATGAATGTCTATATTATACAAAAGGATAGATCCAACAGCTCTTGTTCGTGCGATGAATTTGGAGAAAGAACTAATAATTTAGTTGATGAATATGGGCAAAAAACAAGGAATAGAGGATGGATGCATACACAAGATGATTATATTCTTGTATTAGATGCTGCTTTAAGGGATAGAGAATTTGAACAGACTTATAGAGAATTTATGAAGTGGTTTGTACGACTTTGTAAGCGAGTTGGATGTAAAAATATACTCGTAGAGATTACAGGATATGATAAGTCTACTATTATTAAAGACAGAAATATTCAGAAAAAGAAATATTCGTATAGAAGCGTGTTCAGTGCATTATTCGAAGATCCAAGCTGGTACAAAGATTCTGATGGAGAGCCGAATTGGTGTGAATATTTATTATGGAATAGAGCAAAGGGTTCGGATTATCCTATGTTGCTTGCTTATAAATATTTTAATGACGAGGATAATGACGAAGAAGTTGAGAGAAGAATGAAATATGAGAGAGGTTAAATATGGCAGTATTTAAAAATTTCAAAGATGATGAGCTGATTATCAGTTGTAAATGTGGTTGCGATGAAGGTATTCATTTTGCAATTCTTGATTACAAAGATGGAGATTATGCATTTGTAACACATACGAGTAGCAACTATTACAGAGAGCAATGTCCATTCAGAGAGAAGTTAAAGAAAATTTGGGCGATTATTCGGAATAAGGATTATTACTATTCTGAGGTTTGCATGGATAAGAACGATTTTGAACAGTTTAAAGAATGGGTTAATAGAAAGTAGAGGAAATTATTATGACAAAATTAGAAGGATTTAGGAAGGTAGCAGTTATTAAATGGGGTTATTGCACACAGTATCATTTTGCTATTTATGATGATGGAAATGATTACAAGGTAGGGGATATGGTAGCATTAAGCAATAATAACCCTAATGCAAAAATTGATGAAATCATCAGCGTAGAAGAATCAAGAGAACGATATAAAAGATGCATTACAGCAGAAGTCATTGGGAAAATTGATATTTCTGCATATGAAAAGCGTTTGGCGCAGCGTAAGGAGAAAGCAGAACTGAAGAATGAACTTAATAAGCGTAAGAAAGAGATTCAGGAGAAGCTGGATGATGAGTATTATGCAAGCAAAGACGATGTTTATGCTGAAATGCTGAAGAGATATAAGAGTTTATAAAGGAGAATATTACGATGAAGAGACAAATTCGTAGAGGAGTTTTTGAAACAAATTCATCAAGTACACATGCAATTTGTATCGCAAAAGGTGATTATAATTTATCAAAATATATTGACTTTACTATTGGTGAATTCGGTTGGGAAAATAACGAATATGGTGATTTGTATAGTAAGGCATCATATTTAATTACGGCAATTTTAAGTTTTAATAAAGATAAGGCTGATGATTATTTACGAAAGCTAAAAGATATTTTGGAAAATAATAATATTGAATATAACTTACCAAAATTGAAAGAAGCATCATATGAATATGACGGCAAAATTAGATCATATTATGATTTTGATGGTTATGGATACATTGATCATTCTAATGAGACCGAGAACTTTGTTAATGATGTATTACATGATTCAGATAAATTATTTAGATACTTATTCGGAGATTCAAAGATTATCACAGGAAATGATAATTCAGACGAATTTGATGACAGAATGTATGTAAACGAGGGAGAAGAAAAAACAATGTGGGGTACTTATACAAATTATGGTGATTTAAAGCCAGAGTTCGATAATTATGAAGTTTACATGAAAGGAAATTAATAATATGAAGAGACAGATTAGACGTGGAGTATTTGAAACAAACTCATCTAGCACCCATTCAGTTAGTATCTATAACAATTCAAATAGAAAATTTCAAAATATTCCCAAAAATTCAGAATTAATCATTAATGATACATATGAGTATGGAACTGATATTTTTGACGAACTAGGAAAATTAAATTACGTAGTTACTATGCTTGCAAGTATCATTGAACGTAAGTGTGATTATGATGAATTAAAAGTGGAATCTTTTGAAGAAATGATAAATTTGAATTGGTTCAAATGGTTATCAGATGTTGTAAAAGAAAAAAGTAATACAAAAATTATTTATAAGTGTCCTACTTATTATGACGGAAGAGACAAAACATATCAACCATATTATGATACAACATATGATGAGTATGATTCTATTGAAGCTATTTTTATCGGCGACGACAATGATACCTTGAATAATGAAGTTAAGTTTAAAAATAGAGTAAAAGATATTATTTATAATCCGTCTGTAGTTATTGAAGATAAAGAAAATGAATATTAGGAGGATTTTTAAGAATGGAATTGTTAGGAAGATATAAAAATGGTAATTTTCGAACTACAATTTTAAGTGATGGTACTAAGATTAGAGAGACAGATGATAATGAGTTTGTTCCAGATTTTGCAGAGAATATGGATATTAAAATAACAAATTTTTGTGATATGGGATGTCCATTCTGTCATGAAGGTAGTACAACAGATGGAAAATTTGGAGATATTCTGAATGAAAAATTCATCAATACTCTTCATCCTTATCAGGAAGTTGCTCTTGGTGGTGGAGATGCTACGAGTCATCCTGATTTAATTCCATTCTTACAGAAACTCAAAGATAGAAAAGTTATTGTAAATATAACTGTAAACCAGATTCATTTTGAGAAGAAACAAGAACTAATCAGAAGACTTGTTGATGAAAAACTTATCTATGGTCTTGGTGTATCTCTTGTAAATCCCACAAAAAGACTTATTGAACTTATTAAGCAATATCCAAATGCTGTTATTCATGTAATCAACGGGGTATTAAAGCCATCGGATGTAGAAGTTTTAGAGAATAATAATCTGAAGATGCTGATTCTTGGTTATAAACATCTTAGACGTGGTGATGATTTTTACATAAAAGATCATGAGAATATTGTCGCAAATCAAAATTGGTTATATGTAAATCTTGAAGATATTATTGATAAATTTAAAGTAGTTAGTTTTGATAACCTTGCAATTGATCAATTATATGTCAAAGGATTAATGACAGATGAAGAATGGGACGAATTCTATATGGGCGATGATGGGAGCACGACTTATTACATCGATATGGTAGAGCGTAAATTTGCCAGGAGTTCAACAGCTGCATTTGATAAGAGATATGATTTATTGGATTCTGTTGATGATATGTTTCAGAAAATTGTATCTGAGAGAAAATAAGGCATTATATTAGAAAGGTGAATAATTCATAATGGGAATGTACACAGAAATTAATGTGTGTTTTGACTTATACAGAGATACATCAAAGGAAGTTATAGATATTTTACATAGTCTTATTGATAGAACTGACAAACCAGATGTGTTACCAGGACATAAATTTTTTAAGTGTGATAGATGGTATATGGTAGCTTGTTGCGATAGTTACTATTTTGATGGTTCTACTAACAGTAAGATGATTTTTGATGCAATTTCTAAAACTTGGAAAGTAAATATTAGAGCCAATTTGAAAAATTATGACTCTGAGATTGAACATTTCTTGGATTGGTTAGTACCATATATTGAAACAGAGGGTTTTATTGGATATACAAGATATGAAGAATATGAAAATCCAACACTTGTTTATATCGAAGATGGTAAAGCTGTTTTTAAATATGTAGAACCAGATGAGTACTAATTTGTAAAACTTATGATTTATATGAGTCTTAATGAATGATTTTTAAATGAAAATTTGATGGGGAATAACATATGAAAAAGTTTTGGAAAAATAAAAGCATATTTAAAAATGATCCTTTAGGATTAAAAAGGATGATATTTAGAATCAGAACGGATAAATATATCGTTGATTCTATCAAATTATATTCCAGATGTATCTGTAAATATCAACTGATTTTACATGAAATAGGTATACCAAAAACTAAAGAGCAAGAAGATATAATTAGAAAAATCCTGAATTCGTATGATGCTTGTGTTCAGGAATTAGAGAGAAAAATTAAATATACAAGATTATATGTCAAAGATGAAACTGATATTTCGAGAGGTGAAATGTGAAAGAGAAAATATGTAAAGCAATATTGATTATTTGTGTTTGCATTATGCTTGTGATGTGTGAACAGTTATTTTTCGACATGCTTATTAGATAGAAAGGAAAAATAAAAAGATTATCTCGATGTGGAACGATTGGTGGTGGATACCAATATGTATTCACACCAACAAGCATTGGCGTAATTGGTACTATTAAATGTGGAGATTGTGCTGAAGAATTTACATTTCAGAATTTGTTTTAGGAGGACATATGAAAGAAGTTTTTCAAGTGGTTAAGAAAGAGGATCATAGTGTAATCAGAAAAGTATATGATGTGCGAAATGATAATTGCGGATATCCTCATTTCCTGATTTATGAAAATGGAGAATGGAAATATGTGAGTGCAAAGCATTTTGTTCCATATAGTTCTATTCCACGTAGAGAGAGGATTTGTAATGCTCTTGGCGGTGGAGAACAAGCAGAAAAAATCCTGGCGAAGTTAGAAGAGGTCGGAATTCATTATTAAGGGATTATAAAGTGTATGTATGATAAATTAAGAAATTATATAGAAGAATCAAATAACATTGTATTCTTTGGTGGAGCTGGTGTATCTACAGAAAGTGGTATTCCTGATTTTCGTTCCAAGAATGGTCTATATAATCAACATAACATTCAATTTGATAAGTATGAGCCTGAATATCTTTTGAGTAGAGAATGTTTATATAATAATCCAAAAGTATTCTATGAATTTTACCGCCAAAAGATGGATACAAGAAATATTGATCCGAATATTACGCATAAAGTACTGGCTAAAATGGAGAGGATTAGTAAATTAAAAGCCATTGTAACTCAAAATATTGATGGATTGCATCAGAAAGCCGGTAGTAAAAACGTATTTGAGATCCATGGAACCACTCAAAGAAACTATTGTAGTAAGTGTAAAAAAGAATATCCTTCTGATTATATATTCACTACAAATGAGAGTATTCCTAAGTGTGAATGTAGAGGTCAAATAAGACCAGATGTAACTTTGTATGGAGAACAACTTCCTGAGAATGCTGTTATGAGCGCAATAAATGCTATTCAGAAAGCAGATATGTTAATAGTTGGTGGAACTTCATTACAAGTATATCCAGCCGCTAATTATATTTCATATTTTAGTGGTGAACATTTAGTTGTGATAAACAGAGAAAAAATAAAAGTAATGTTGAATGAAGAAACAGATTTGATGATTGTAGATTCGCTTGGAAATGTATTTCGTGAGATTGATAAGTGGATTTGATTATTAGGAATCTACGGTTTCATTTACATTATTTAGGAGGATTTTGTTATGTATACTGAACAAAATAGAGGATTTACCGTGATAACAAATTTTGGATGTGATTGTCATTGTAAATATTGTATTACAAAACATCATCCAATATTGCAAAATGCAGTTACTGATAAAAGCAAAATAGACTGGGATTATCTGGAAAAGTGTATTGCTGCATCGGAGGCACCAACTGTGAATTTATCCGGTGGTGGAGATCCTTTTTATCATTGGCAGGAAAATATCGACTTTTATAACAGGATGTATGAGCTGGCTACAAAATATGGAAAACAATTGGATATACATACCAGAATCCTGCCGACTGATATGGGTTTGATTCAGAAGTTCCGAAAGATTGCTTTAAGTATCGAATCCTATGATACAAAAGCAATGGAACAATTACGAATGATGCTTCCTGAAATTGAAAAGACTACGAAGCTGAGAGTTATCAATGTATTAAATGAGAGAATGACCACAGAGGACTGCCTTACATATATAAATAAGATGCATGATATCGGTGTAAAACAGGTAACCTTCAGGCAGATGTTTGGCAATCGAAATGCTTATCAGAACTTTTTAAAGGTGAAAGATACGATTGATATCCCTGGTGTGATGTTTTTACCGGATGGAGAATATCATAATTACTATTTCACAACAAATAACAAGCTTTATCCATATTTCTTTGGTTATACGGAAAATGATAGAAAAACATGGATGAATAAATATGAAGAAATCGAACAATATTGTGGGTGATCCATATCTTGATGATGATATGTGTGTAGAACGATTGGTTGAAAATTGGAAAATTCATAAAGGAATAATTATTGCTTTTGATTTTGATAATACAATCTTTGATTATTATGACAAAGGTTATAGATACGACAAAGTAATTGCTTTATTGAAAGAATGTAAGGATATGGGATGTACGCTAATTCTTAGTACATGCTGTGATGAATCAAAATTCAAATTTATGGAGAATAAATGCATAGAGGTTGGAATTTATGTTGATTACATAAATGAATCTCCTTCTTATATTCCTTTTACCGGCAATAAAATCTATTACAATATTTTGTTGGATGATAGAGCTGGATTAAGTGCGGCTTATAAAATTTTGTATGAGACAAAGGAGCGAATTAAAAATGAAACATTTTGAATTGGTAAATGAGTATACATATCCAAGTGGCAGCGTCTATGTTCTTTATAATAAGGAAAAGAATTTTTATATCGAGACAACTTCCATGCAAGATGTAAACACGAGAGGAAAATCTCAGGAAATCATTATGACGGATGATGTAGATCTGATTAAGAAGAATCTGGTGCCTTTTGAGGAAAAGTGGCTGACTGCAATCAGTACACAGTATGGATGTCCACAGCATTGTCAATTTTGTTTAGTTCCAGAATTAGGGTTCCATGGTAATCTTTCTACAGAAGAGATGTGGGAACAGCTGGAATTTGTATTTGATCAACATCCGCAGGTTGTAAAGAGCGACAAGATTAAAGTAGGTTTTGCACGTATGGGGGACCCACAATATAACTGGAAGAATATTTTACAGGTAATGAGAGATATGAAAACTTATAGAGAAGGATTCACATTTTTACCTTGCTATAACACGATTCTACCAAAAGTAAAGGTATTCGGTAAAAGTCCAGTTGATGTTCTAAAAGATGAGGTTATGCCTGTAAAAGAATATCTTGATGGATTTATGCACATTCAGATATCCACGAACAGTACAAATGAAGAGGAGAGAAAGTATTTATTTGGAGGAGCTAATGTCGTAACCATTGAGGAAATGAAGAAAGAGTTCAATAATATGCCAAATAATAATAGGCTTATAACTCTTAATTTTATTTGTGGAGCAGGATGGGAACTTGATCCGAATAAGCTATATGGTCTTGATCCTAATGTCTTCTGTGTAAAAATCACACCACTTAATACTACGACAGCTACCAAAGAACATGGACTCGAAGATGCTATCCAGTGGAATTGGGAAAATATGAATAAGATCAAAGAAAAAGTAGAGAGCTGTGGTTTAAAGGTAATCGTTGATGTTGCTGCAAAGGCGGAATTACCATTATGTTGTGGTAATCTCGTGCAGGATTATAAGAAGAATAAGAAGATTGGAGAATAAGCATATGAAAATTGTAGAAGGAAAAGAGAAAGAATATAAGGACTGGTACGATAAGAACAGCGATGGATATAGTAGAGCTTGTTTTACATATGCAGAGAGATGGGCTGAGATGATGGAAGAAAAATTGAAGCGTTTTCTGATGATGTAATGAAAGTTATTGTTGACAATGCTGACAAACTGAGCAATGAAGCTGATGTGGAAGGTATCACTGGATTTATATATGGTTGTGCCGTTAGCATTCTTTCACAATGTTGGAAATATGTTGAATTTCTTAGAAAATGGCACAATGGAGAATATAATTATGATGGTGATGGCGTTGTAAATCCAGCTATTTTAAGTATTAAATAGGAGAAAATATATGGCAGGTACAATGAAAGAAATTGCAGAGAATAATGAAAAACTTCATAGACTTCAAATGATCAATATGATTCTTAGAAATATGTCATCTTATGTTGCTGATGTGGTAAGTAGACTTGAAGATGAATTTGATGACTGCGAAGATTTTGAAGATTATGTTACTGAAAGTATAATCAAAAATACAAGAGAAAACATTGAGACACTAAGCAAGTATATCAATGAACCACAAAAGCCTTTAGCGGAATTGCTTAAGAACACTCGATGAAAATTTTGTTTCGATGGGAGATGATAACATGCGAAAAGAAGAGATAATGGTATTTGAACCAGGTGATGTTGTTTTATTCCAAAAGGATGAGAAAAGTTTTAAAAATCAGATTGGAATAATTCTAAAGTGTAAAGAAAACGGCAATTATTGTTTATATACATTGTCGCCTATGAAGCCTATTGTATACGCCGATGTTAAGCTAGAATGGATTTCTTCTCTTGATAAGGTTGATGATATTCGAAATCAGATTATTTCAAAATATGAAAAAGAGATTTCTAAATTACAGAGTCAAATTAGAAAACCGACACAAGAGGAAAAGGATGCCGATAAAGCTGAACAATATGAAGATTTAAAACGACGGATTATTAATACTGCGAAGAATCTTATTAATTATAAGGATTCTGAAGACTTTGAAAATAAACTAAAAGCAATTGCAGAAATGAAACGAGCTATTTTCTCGATTGAATTAGAATGTGTATCTGACATCAGAAAAGAAAATGGAAGAATTAAGTGGCAAATTAGAGATAAGATATCTGAAAGAGATGGATTGCTAAAAAATATTAATGAGGAAAGTATCAAAAAAGTTATAGATTTATATAACTAAATTCACGTTTCATCAGGATTCAATAGAACAATTCTGTTCAGATAATTCCAAAATAAAAAAGAGAATAAAAGAGTGGAGGTGATAAGAATGCCTTGGTTTTGCTTAATCGTATTAATTATTTGTGTAACAATTTTAGCAGGTATGTATTTATATTATTGCAATGAAAACGAAGTTGGTATTTTTCAAGATATGAATATGTATTATAGAGAAAAAATTAGCAAACTTGAAGAAAGAATCGCTAAATTAGAAAACAAAAAAGGAGAATAAAATAGTGAATCCAGTATTAGTTATTTTAGTACTTTTAGGAGTATTTGCATTATGGTTCTTACTTTCGTTTGTATTCTTTCCATTCGGAAAATTTATTTCCAGAATTGGAAAAGATGCAATGGAAGAAATGAATAGAGATGAAAAAGATAATAAAAATGAAAAGGAGAGTAAGTAAAAATGAAGACAGGAAAAGTAGGAGCAGTATTTTTAGGAATTATTATGGTTGTGGCTGTAGTGCTTGGATTTATGTGTATGGAGAAAGTACCGGCTGGTTATGTAGGAGTTGTATATAATTTTTCAACAGGTGTGTCAGGTGAAACAATTAGTCAGGGATGGCATTTTGTAGCACCAACTAAGAAAGTAACTATTTATTCCGTGGGCATTGAGCAGTCTTATTTAACTTCTGAGGATAAGGGTGATTCCAAAAAGGATGAAAGTTTTAGTATTCCTACATCTGATGGTAAGACAGTAAGGGTAAATTTGGAATTTTCTTATAAATTTGATGCAGATAGAGTATCTGATACTTTTGTACAGTTCAAGGGTAGATCTGGTGAAACAATTAAGGATACTTTTATTAAGCCAAAGGTGATTGCATGGACACAGGAAGTTTCTGCAAGATATCCAGTAACTGATATTTTTGGAGATAAGCGTACCGAAATTAATGCAGAACTTGATACATATCTGAAGGAAAAGTTTTTACCTTATGGAATCATTATTGACACCGTTAATTTTACAGACATTTCGGTTGACGAGGAAACGGCGGCTGCTATTCAGAAGAAAGTAACAGCACAGCAGGAACTTGAGTTGGCAAACATTGAAGCACAGACCGCAAAGGTTCAGGCAGAAAAGGATAAGCAGGTAGCTCTTATCGCAGCAGAGAAGGATAGAGAAACTGCACAGATCGAAGCAGAACAGGCAAAAATTATTGCAGAAGGTGAAGCCGAAGCGAAGAAAATCGCCGCAGAAGCAGAGGCAGAGGCAAATAGAAAGATTGCAGAATCTCTTACACCTGAACTGATCGAAAAGATTAAGTATGAACAGTGGAATGGTGAACTTCCGCAGGTACAAGGAACCAATTCATCTATCGTAGATGTTAGATAAATAATTTTAGGACTAGCAGATGTCATAGTCTGTTAGTCCATTTGGAGAATAACTATATAGAACAATAAAAGAAAGAAGAGGTATACAAAATGGATGGATTTTTAAAATTTAAAAAAGCATTACAGGATCACTTCAACGAAATGCAGAAAGATGTAACACATTTATTTGAAGTAGATGTTGATAAGGATGAGCTATGGAATACGTATCTTGATAGTTTTCCTGCTGGTACTAATAACATTTTCAGAGAACGTAGAGAGCATGATTGTAGCTGTTGTAGACAGTTTATCAAAAATATTGGAGCTGCTGTAACTATTAAAGACAAGCAGGTACACACGATTTGGGAACTTGAGCTTAATGATTCTACATATCAGCCGGTATGTGACGCTCTTGATGCTTTTGTAAAAGCACATAATGTTACGGATATTTATACAACTACATTTCCGAAGATGGGAACTGATTTTAACTTTGAGGAAATTAACGGTAGATCTCATCGTTGGGATCATTTCTTCCTGGAACTTCCTAGTAAATTTGTGAATAAAAGTAACAGTTCTAATGAAGAAATCAAGGGACAGTTTAGAGATACAAGAAACGTATTTAAGCGTTCTCTTGATGAAATCACAATGGATGCGCTTGATACGATTCTTGAACTGATTAATTCCAATACGCTTTATAAGGGTGAAGAATGGAAGGGTGTACTTACTGAGTTCAAGAAGTACAAGAAGGAATATGATAAGTTGACATCTGAATCTGATAAGGAATTGTACGCTTGGGAGAAGTCTGTAACAGCAGGTATTGCAATTGGCAGAATTAGAAATCATTCTATTGGAACACTTCTTTTAAATGTGAGTGAAGATATGGATTTGGATACTGCTGTTAGAAAATATGAGCAGATTGTAGCACCGAGCAACTATAAAAGACCCAAGGCCATTTTCACAAAGAAGATGCTTGAAGATGCAAAGAATACAATCACAGAACTTGGATATATGGATTCATTACAGAGAAGATTTGCCACTTTGAATGATATTACAGTCAATAATGTATTGTTCTCTAATAAGAGTGCTGCAAGAAGAATGAATGGTGCAGATGATATTTTTGGACAGATGGAGAAAGAAGTTTCTGTAAGTCCTAAGAAATTTTCAAAGGTAGAAGAGATCTCTGCACAGGATTTTATTGATAAGGTACTCCCTACTGCTAAAGAAATTGAAGCGTTTGTGGAAAATAAACATGAGAAGAACTTTGTTTCTATGATTGCACCTGTTAATCCAGACGCTAAGACAATGTTCAAATGGAATAATGGATTATCTTGGGCTTATTCAGGAAACATTACTGATTCTGAAATTACAGAAAAAGTGAAAGCTGCTGGTGGAAGAACCGATGGTGTTTTAAGATTTTCACATAGTTGGAATTATGATGGAATGAGAAATGCTTCTCTTATGGATTTACATGTATTTATGCCTGGTTCAAATCAGAATGTTGTTATCAAGAATGGAAAAGAAATTCATGATAATTATGGAAATGATGAAAGAGTTGGATGGAATCATAGAAGACATTATGCTTCTGGTGGAGTTCAGGATGTAGATTATACCGCTCCGGCTCCTATTGGATATGTTCCAGTTGAAAACACAACATTTCCTTCAATTAAGAAATTGAAAGAGGGTGTATACACTTTTAAAATCCATAATTGGAATTTTAGAAATCCGACAACAGGTGGCTTTAAAGCAGAAATTGCATTTGGCGGTAATGTTTATAGATTTGTAAGAAGAGAACCATTACAGCACAAGGAATGGATTACTCTTGCAAAATTAGAATTAAAAAATGGCGAGTTTAGTATTCTTGAGATGGCAGAGAATGATAGCACACCTATTGAAAAGTGGAATATCAAAACGAATCAGTTTGTTCCTGTATCAGTAATTAGTTACAGTCCAAACTATTTTGACGAGCAGGATGGAATTGGTCATAGACATTTATTCTTCTTCCTGAAGGATTGTGTAAA
>ERZ1034901.1013-NODE-1013-length-20512-cov-8.192648_pt1 | contig 20512 bp, 13 predicted proteins | sample MGYA00520628_ERZ1034901 | MGnify/ENA primary metagenome ERZ1034901 (study PRJEB33766, sample SAMN09781783) | gut metagenome | biome: gut microbiome | host: Homo sapiens | place: Madagascar | study: EMG produced TPA metagenomics assembly of the PRJNA485056 data... | reverse complement strand
GCCGATATGGCTCAGTTGGTAGAGCAACGCATTCGTAATGCGTGGGTCCCCGGTTCGAGTCCGGGTATCGGCTCAAAACATGCCAAAGCATTATTCGCTTAACGCGGTAATAGCTCAGTTGGCAGAGCACTAGCTTCCCAAGCTGGGGGTCGCGGGTTCGAACCCCGTTTACCGCTCACAATCATAAAAAGCTGTAAATAATTCAACAAATAAGTCAAGGAGGTTTGTTATTCGAGCCTCCTTTTTTTGTATCCAAGATTAAATATCCTTTCAATTCTCAATCAACCCGACTCCTCTTCTCACGTCCTTAGGCGTCACACCGTACGCTTTGCGGAAGGCATGATAGAAGCTGGAGGTGTGTTCGAAGCCACAGCGTGAGGCTATTTCGTCAATGCTCATCCTCGAGTCAGTCTCGAGCAGATGACGTGCTCGCTTCATCTTTATCTTAAGCATGAACGAAGCTGGCGAGCAACCGGTTAGCGCCACAATCTTACGATGGAACTGACGCGAACTCATACACAGCTTATCGGAGAGCGTATTGACGTCAAGCTGTTGCTTGTCGAGCAACAGATAGATGTGGTCAACGGTCTTTGCAAGGAAGCGGCGCTCGGTATCCGTGAGCTTCACCTCCTCTTCTTCCTTATTATTAGTAGTATCGATGCTTTCGCTGAACTTGCTGCGTAGCGATCGCTGGCGGTCGAGCAGTCGCTCCACAACGGTGCGCAGCTCGTCCACATTGAACGGTTTGGCAAGGTAAGCGTCGGCACCTGCCTCAATGCCGGTAATGCGCTCCTGCTCCGAAATCTTCGCCGTAACTATCACTATAGGTATATGACTGACCACATTATTAGCTCTGACGCGTCGGCATAGCTCCAGTCCGTCCATGCCAGGCATCATCAGGTCGGTGATGATAAGGTCTGGCACAATGTCGATGGCTTTCTGCATTCCGTCTTCTCCGTTCGCGGCATACGCTACATTGTAGCTGCCAGAGAGCAAATTGCCTATGTATGCTGCAATGTCACGATTGTCCTCTATGACAAGTACCGTGCATTGATTGTCGGCTCCGTCGCTGTCAGCAAGCGCCTTTTCCTCCATCGGCATCTCCAGCATATTGGCAGCCTTGTCTATTACGGGTTCGCCCAACTTGTTCTTGCAGACGTTGTTTATCGGCATTTCGATATGGAACGTCGTGCCCTCTCCCACTCTGCTCTCCACGCTTACACTTCCGTCAACGGCGTCTATCACCTGCTTTACGAGAACCAATCCCACACCCGTGCCGATATGCTTAGAAGCTGTTTCGCCTTGATAGAACGGTTTAAATACGTTGTCGGCGGTCTCCTTGTCCATTCCTTCTCCCGTATCGCTCACCTCTACGTGCAGAACACCCTCCTTACGCCACAGCGTCACATTTATCTTGCCATACTCTGGCGTAAACTTAAAGGCATTGGATATGAGGTTGTTAAGCACCTTATTCACGTAATCGGGCACGAAGTCCATCGTCACCGCTTCCTTTGCATAGAACTGCAGGTCGATGTTTTTTGTGCGGGCATAGTCGCGATAAGTGTCCACAATCATTGTCACGTATGTGGTGATGCTGCCATTTCGCCAGTCCAGATTGCCCACCTGCGACTTTATCTTCGATATATCGAGCAGCTGATTGATGAGCGCCAGGAGTCCCTTTCCCTGTCGTTCGATGGTCTGCGCACGGTCTTTCACCTCCTCTTGTCCGTTCTTCTGAAGGTCCTGACTAAGGCCGAGAATGACGGTAAGAGGCGTTCTGAACTCATGTGTGATGTTGGTGAAGAAGGTCTCTCGCATTGCGGCAAGACGTTTCAGAGCCAGATGATTACGTCGGTGGATGCGTTGCATGTAGAAGAAGACTACGAAGGCGCCCACAAGTATAACCACCACGATGGTAAAGATGACGCTACTCAAGAAGCGTGCAGACTTTTCGCTCTCAAGACTGAGATGCGCCTCATCCATCACTTTTGCCTGCTGGTTTCGCTCAATGAGAAGTCCGGCGTTCTGAATGCGGTTCATCTTCTCCATGTCCACCACGCTGTCCCTCATGGCAGTAGCTTTCTCGTGCGAAGCAAGGGCTGCGCTATAGTCGCCCACACGCTTGTAATGCTTATAGTATAGGTAGTATATATCTTCTAAATGTTCGTACGATTTAATCTCGTTAGCCACTTGTTTGGCTTTGTCAAGGTGGGTCATAGCCTTGTTGTCATTGCCCATTGCCATATTCACACCAGCCAGAGCAATGAGCGAGTTAAGCATGTGCCACTCTTCATCCGAAGCCTCCATCAGCTCATAAGCCTTCTCATATTCGGCTATCGCCTTCTCATACTGGTGCGCCCGTTCGTACATTGAGCCGAAATCAGTATGACAGAGCGATATGCCGAGCGTATTGTCTATGTGCTGGTTGAGCTCCATCGACTTACGGAAGTACACCCATGCCGAATCCACCATACCCCGATGGCGGAATATGGAGCCAATGTTGGCATAATTGATGGCTTGCCCCAAATCGCTATGCAGTTCCTTCTCACCCTCCAGTGCCATTCGCAAAGCGCTGTCCGCACGTGCGTAATTGCCCAAGGTAAGGTAGATATTGCCAAGTCCGTTAAGCGATACCACACGGTTTTTCTTGGCGTCGTACGACGTATCGTGCCAATCCTTGCTTATCATCCAGGCACGGTAATGATAGTCCTGCGCCAAGTCGAGCACTCCCATACGCCGATAGTCAGTACCTATATTATTAAGCGCCTGCACCATTTCCAGCGTATCGCCTATCGCCTCCGCCTGCTTCAGTCCCTCGCTGTGCAGTCGCAGGGCATCGTCAAACTGACTGTCGTTACGCATTATCTTACCCATTTCTTTGTAAGCGATGACGCTGCCGAGCATATTGCCCTCGCTCTCCATGCGCTTCTGCAGCATAGAGAGCGTGTCAAGATTTCGTGATAAGGAAATGATGCTGTCCAATGATTTTCGTTCGGCAAGGGATATCTTCACCGGCTTCTGTCCACACGAAACCAGCAAGACACATATTATTATAAGGTTCCACCAAACAGCGGTGTTATGGTATCGTAGTTTTTGCATAGGTGTCAAGTTCTTTATATGTATTAGGTTGTCTTTGCAAAGATAGTAAATCCATTCTAAAATCAAACATTCTATGCGACTTTTTTAGCATTATTCATTCTTAAGCAAACAATTTTCGAGCAGCTTTGTGTTCATACGTTTCTTATGATTATCAGCGTGTTACACGCTTGTGATGTCTGATTAAAACAATTTTGTGTTATGCAAAAAGTCCGATTATCACACATTTCTGTCCGATAGTCACAAGACACTTAGGCGGGTTTATGCGTAAATTTGCGACATCAACATAAAACATCTATCGACTATGGAACATACAGGCGATAACATACGGCATGTCGACCGACAACACAAAAACGACGAGGCGCAGCAGTTTCTTGACGACCGCACTCAACTGCTCGACACCATCCGAGAGATGATCAACGATGAAATCGACCGTCGTGGAGTCGGTACGGAGGGAGCCGCGCAATACAGCAAGCCGCCTCCTCATCATAAGCCACGCAGGCTGACATTCCTGCAGTGGCTAAGAAGTTTACTCTAAAGTATATATAATCACCAAAAACCATACGACTATGAGAACATTTAAATCTATTCTGTTAGCCGGCGCATTACTGCTGGCTACACCTGTCTTCTTCAGCTCCTGCGAGGAAGACGGCACCCTACTAAGGTATAAGATGGAAGTGACTGTTGTTAACGACTTCAACAAAGTGGTGGATGCCATCAATAACGGATCGCTCACCAACGAGCAAGCCATCGCACAGATCACAGCTGCCATCAACAATATGGACGTTGACCAGCAGACCAAGCTGCAGGCCATCATGGACGCCATCACTTCTGTGAACAACACGATAGCCACTAAGCTGGCTGTCATTGAGGCTGCAATGAAGGCACAGACCATCTCTATAGAAGGCAAGCTGGCACTCATTGAGGATGTCATCAAAAACCAGAACACTGTGCTCGACATCAAGCTTGGCGCCATTGAAGCCATGCTCAAGGAGCAGACCATTGCTATGGAGAAGAAGATGGATCTTATAAAGAACATCCTTGCCGACCAGAATGCTACACTCGAGAACAAGCTCGCTGCAATCGCGGCTACTATGAGGGAGCAGACCATCGCTTTGACGGAGAAGATGCAGATTATCGAGTCTGTTATGAAGGACCAGAAGACAGCGTTTGAAACAAAGATAGATATCTTTACTGGGGCTGTCATAAATTTGCCTAATTATGAAGATATTCTGGAAGCTATCAAAACGGCTCTTATCAATATCAATCCTAACGAACAACTAAAGCTTCTTGAGGGAGTTCTCGACAAATACTGCAACGATGAACTCAAAAATCCTAATGTACCTTATAGTTATAAAGGCAAGTTGTATTACTGCATAGCCGAAATAGAGGATACATTGCGTTATATGACGTATAAAGACGATAAGTTTAGGGCTATTCGAAAAGCTATCGAAGCACTTGCTGGCGAAAATGCCAAGCTGGATGGCATATTGGATAATATGAAAAAGATAGTAGAGGCAATACAGGCTGGCAATACGAGCGAAAAGGAAGGTTGGGCTGAGATTGCCAAGATGCTTGAACTGCTTAAGGCGGCTGCTGGCATTGGTGGTTCTACTGACAATGTAGAGTATGTTGACCTCGGTTTGCCGAGCGGCAACTTGTGGGCAACGTGCAACCTCGGTGCTTCTTCTCCGGAAGAGTATGGCGATTATTACGCTTGGGGCGAAACAAAGCCTAAGCAAGAATACACCTATCCCAACCATAAGTGGTATAAGGAGGGTGCTCCCAGCCAGGGATTCACCAAGTATAACAATGAAGACGGCAAACTGTCGCTTGAAGACGAAGACGATGCCGTAATACAGAATATAGGAAACGGTTGGCGCACACCTACCTTGGCTGACTTCAGAGAATTGACCAATCAGAAGTATACCACAATCAAGAAAACAACGCTTAACGGTGTTGCGGGCTATCAGATAACGAGCAAGAAGAACAAAAAGTCTATCTTTATCCCATTCGCAGGCTTTAAGAACGACAAACCACAAACCAGAGAAATCTCTTCGAGCGAAGAAGTAGCTATATGCATGACCAATCAGCGTCGTATTGACTACCAGGTATTCAACGCTTGGAGCTTTGCTTTCGAGCAGGACCGCATTGGCCGTTATGGCAAACGTCGTCCTGACGGAATATCAGTTCGTCCGGTTAAGGGTCCTGGCGTGCCGGTTCCTAACAATTGCGTTGACCTTGGATTGGATAGCGGACTGCTGTGGGCTAAGTGCAATATGGGTACAACTGATCCTACACAACCTGGCGATTACTATGCCTGGGGAGAGACTTCTACCAAGAAGGAATATTATAGTTCGAACTACAAGCATTTTAAGATTGAATCACATGGGATTGAGGTAATAAAGTACAATGAGAAAGACGGCAAGGAAGTGCTTGAGCTCGAAGACGATGCGGCAAGAGCTAATATAGGTGCAGGCTATCGCATTCCTACACAAAAAGACTGGGAAGAGCTGCTTGAAGATTGTAAATGGGAAGCCGTTACTACCACACTTCCAGAGATAATGGATCCGTCGCAGAAGAAAGTCATTGCACGATGGAAAGTGACAGGACCAAACGGAAACTCTATCGTTTTACCGATGACCAGTGGTTTCAAAGCTGATGGATGGGGTGTCCAGCCTGACTTTGACATCTACTATACTACAGCTAATCTAAGTGAATATAAATACCAAAAGGCAGTAGCGCTTACATGGCCTATGTTTGCTAAAGAGACATCATGGGAAGGTATCGAGGAACCATCGTTTAAATCAATAGATCGTGATTTTGGTATCGTGGTACGACCGGTATTCGACCTCTACTCAAATAAATAAGTATCTGAAAAAAATAATGATTTAAAAAGGAATTAAGTATGAACACAATACGAACCAAAAAGCTCATTACGCTATCAGGTGGCAGATGGGCAAGAATAGGGTTCAGCGTATTGCTTACATCGCTCTTCACGGTAGGCGCTCAGGCGCAGACCGTGGGCGAGGGCAAAGCTGATCCGCTGCGCAATACCAATAAGGAACTGCGCACCCGCACATGGAGCGTCTACGCTCAGGGCGGACTCTCGTGGGCCAACGGTGTATGGTATCAGAATCAGGATGCCAAGAAGAGCTATAAACAGTCACCCGCTGTTGGCGGTGGCATCGACTTCACCATTCGTCCGTGGATTCGCGTAGGTGCCGACTACATCTGGTCGCGCTATCGCCGTGAGCAACGCTTCGACAAGCTCGACACCGACGCGTCGCCAGCAAAGACATACGGCAATTACGTGATCAACACGCACAACGTGAAGCTCGGCGTACAATTCAACTTCATGGAGTTCTGGCCTAACCGCAAGCCACAATGGCTCAACATCTGGATGGGCACTGGCTTAGGAGGCACATTCGCACGTGGCAATGAGTATGGTATATGGGTGGGCAACACCGTCTCTGAGAACGGCAACACCAAGCCTTTCTTCGGCGATATCAATATCAGCAACGACGCCACGGTGACCGTAACAGGCAAGGTGGCTACTGTCAACCGCCGCGAGAAGTTTGACAAGCTCTTCATCCCTGCCACCCTCCACATTGAGGCTGACGTGAGCCGACAGTTCACATTAGGCCTAAAGGGCGAAATGGACTGGCTGCTCAATCGTCAGGAAGTGGCTCCGAAGAACCTCATCTACGCTCTTGCTACCATTCGTTACAACTTCGTGAAGAGCCGTGCAAGCAAGCTGCGTGAGTTTTACGGCGAAGAGATTGCTGCTCTTAACGACCGCGCCAACTCTCTGCGCCAGGAGGCTGAAGCCGAAAAAGCACGTGCTGATAGTGAGGCTGCTCTCCGCCAGCAGGCTGAACAACACAACAGCGACCTCCAACGCCAGCTCGACGACTGTCAGCAAGGCAAAAAGGTTGTGGCAGAAGCACCCGAGCACTACGTACAGTTCGCCAACAACAGCTCATATATGAGTCGTGAAGAGACCGACCGTCTGCGCTCGTTCGCCCGAAGCATGAAGGGCGAAAAACTCGCCATCCTCGCCGAGGCAAGCACGCCGGGCACTCCCGAATATAATCAGGCCATCTCCGAGCGCCGCCTGAAGCGAGTGGTGAAGGTATTGCTGAAGGAAGGCTTCGCCCCCGAAGACCTCCATCCGCAGACCGCCATTGGAGCCAAGAACGGCAAGAACAACTACGAAGGCCGCCGCGTAACCATCACTGTAAAGAAATAACAGCATAAAACAAGAAAACTATGAAAGCAATAAAGTCAATAATGTTAGCCAGTGCGATGTTGCTGGCGACACAGGCGTTCTTCAGCTCTTGTCGGGAGAACGCACCCGAGATAGACTACGAGATGAAGGTCACAGTAGTCAACGACTTCGCAAAGGTGGTGGATGCCATCAACAGCGGTGCGCTGAAGAACGAGCAAGCTATCTTACAACTCGTGGCAGCCATCGATAAGATGAACGTCAACCAGCAGACGAAGCTCCAAGCCATCATGGACGTTATCGTCTCATTGAACAACACCCTCGATGCCAAGCTCGCCACCATCGAAGCTGCCCTGAAAGCGCAGACCATCACCATGGAGAACAAGCTGGCGCTCATCGAGCAGGTAATAAAGAGTCAGGGCACCACGCTCGAGACCAAGCTCGGAGCCATCGAGGCTGCAATGAAGGAGCAGACCATAGCTATGGAGGCGAAGATGGACATCATAAAGAACGTGCTTGCCGACCAGAACACTACGCTCGAGATCAAGCTCGGAGCCATCGAGGCTGCAATGAAGGAGCAGACAATCGCGTTGTCGGACAAGCTGACGCTTATCGAGCAAGTCATCAAGGACCAGACCAACAGTTTCAATACCAAGATGGATATGCTCGCACAAGCCGTCCAAAGCTTGCCTGACTACACAGAAAAGCTCGAAGCTATCAAGACTGCCTTTGAGAACATTAACCCCAATTCGCAGCTCGAAACTTTAAATACCCTTCTTGATAAATATGGCCAAAACTTCACTGACAAACTCGCTACTATCTCAGGAGCGTTCATAACTATTGGGTACGGAAATGGCAGCTTGGATATGATTGCAACAGCTATCGAGTCTCTGAGTGGCTACGGCGGCAAGCTTGACGCTATCAATAAACAGATGACAGCTCTGCTGCAGGCTCTTGAGAGCGGCAACATGAGCGATAAGGAAGCTATGGCTGAGGTTGCCAAGAAGCTTAAGGAACTGGAGCTGAATGCTGGCGTAGGTGTACCTAAGGAAACTATGGAGTATGTAGACCTCGGCTTGCCAAGCAAGATAATGTGGGCAAAATGCGACCTTGGCGAAACAAGTCCTGAAAAGTATGGCGACAGATACTCTTGGGGCGAGACCTGGACAAAGTGGAATTCCAATTATTATTACTTCGATGACATAGTAGAGGGACAATACACGAAGTACGATAGCCGTGACAAGAGATATTTCCTTGAGAAGGAAGATGATGCAGCCTATCTGCGACTTGGAGAAGGATGGAGATACCCGACATGGAACGAAGTGCAGGAATTGTACGATAACTGTACGGTTACGGCGTCTACACTCAACGGATGGCCGGGCGTGATGTTCATATCTAAAATCAACAACAACTACATCTTCTTCGGATACAACACTATAGGTGTAAAAGAAAGCAGGCGATGGACAAGTGCTGTAGTGGAAAGCAACCCGACAATGGCTAAGTGTTTGTATTTTGAAAGAGACGATGAAACTGGTAAAATCGTTGTAAAGCGAGACGATTACAAAAGAAAGAATCATATCCCAATTCGTCCGGTTTACGTAAAAAGAGCAGCAAAAGAATAACAGAACTGAATAACCATATCAACTCCTCTTCCTCCAGTAGGGAAGGAGCGATATAAGAAAGTGGCGGAGGTTTCTGGTCTCCGCCACTTTTATACAAGATAGCCAATAACGAAAAAAGCTGAACCTCAATTCTGAGATTCAGCTTTTTCTTTTGAGGTACCTAGCAGAGTCGAACTGCTCTACACGGTTTTGCAGACCGTTACCTAACCGATCGGCCAAGGTACCAAAGTGTTGTTCCTTATTTGCGGTTGCAAAGGTAGACATAATAAATCATTCCGCCAAATGTTTTTGAAGAAAAATTCATACTTTTATCAAAAAACTTTCATTTTTATTGATTCGCTCCTATTTACACATTAATATATATACCTAATTTTAGGTAAAACACACTATATAGCATAAAAAACGCAGTAAAGAATGTAGGCGAATCAAACAAATATGGATAACTTTGCATTAAGCATACATCTAACAAAACATTAAATACAATATAAAAATGACACGAACAATAAAAAAACTTGTGTTTTCGCTCTATACCATCGCTGTGGTGTGTATGGGTGCCGCCACAGTAATAGAGAAATACCAAGGCTCTGAATTTGTATCGGCACATATTTACGGCACGTGGTGGTTCGCGCTCGTATGGGCATTGTTAGCTGCCACTGCCACCGTCTATTTCCTCCGAAACCGCACGAAGTCGTGGACGGGCATCACGCTCCATCTCTCGTTCCTCGTGATTCTCGCAGGAGCGTTCCTCACCCACATAAGCGCCGAACGGGGCATCATCCATCTGCGCCTCGATGAGACCACCGACCGCTACACCGTCTTTACTGACGGCACGAACGCAAGCAGCGAGAGCCTGCCGTTCCAGATACGCCTCAATAAGTTCAGCATACAGTATCATCCCGGCACGGACGCCGTGGAGGACTACGTGTCGCAGTTCAGCATCACGAAGGACGGACAGACCGTGCAAGGACAGGTATCGATGAACCGCATATTCACTTGCGGCGACATGCGCCTCTATCAGGCTTCGTACGACAGCGACGAACGGGGCGTCTCACTCGCCACCAATTCTGACCCCTTCGGCATCCCCGTCACCTACACCGGCTATGCCCTACTTTTCCTTTCCCTCATCCTCATGCTCTTCGATCCGCGCGGAGCTTACCGCGCCCTGCTCCGAAGCGAGCATCTCCGCAAGGGAGCGCTCCTCACAGTCATGGCTGTAGCTACGTTCTTCGGTAGCACCGCCTCTGCTGCAGACCATACGCCCCACGCCCTGCCCGAAAAGACAGCAGAGAAGTTCGGCGAGCTGTTCATCCTCCACAACAACCGCATCTGCCCCATGCAGACCTTCGCCATCGATTTCACCAAGAAACTCTACGGAGCACGATCCTACAAAGGACTGACAGCCGAGCAGGTGCTCACGGGATGGATATTCTGGGGAGAAGAATGGATGAATGAGCCTATAATAAAGGTGAAGAGTGGCGATCTGAAGCAGACACTCCAGCTGCCCGACTACGTTTCGGCAGGGTTCTTCTTCGATAAGGATATGGGCGGATACACGCTCGGTCCGTACGTCAAGGAGTATTACGAGGGCAATAAGGACAAGTTCCATGCTCAGGCGTCCGCCCTTGACGAGCGCATACAGTTAGTAATGGACCTCCGCCGCGGCACCCTCCTCAAGACATTCCCCATAAAGTCTGACAATGGAAAGACGGCTTGGTACGCACCCACAGCCGACCTGCCGTCGTCCCTCGACTACAAAGAGCGGAGCTACATACAGTATGTCTTCACCCTGCTCTACGACTATGCAGAAGCCAACCGCCAGGACAGCATCTGCCACACGCTTGACAAGATGCTGACATTGCAGATCAAGAACGGCGCCGCTTCCATTCCGTCAGAGAAGCAGACCACGGCGGAACGGACATACAACCACATTCCCTTCGCCACCATCCTCTTCGTCCTGTGCCTCACGATGGGCGTCCTCTCGTTCCTCTACACCGTGACGCGCATCTGCCGCCAATGCCGCCTCGAGAGCAACCACGACCCGCGCGCCACAAAACGCAGACGCTCCGACATCATCGTAAGACGCTTCTCACGAACTGTCATGGCAGCCGCCTTCGTCTCACTCACCTACTGTGAGTATCTGCGCTGGACCATAAGCGGCACCATACCTATGGCAAACGGCTATGAGACGATGCTCTTCGTGGCATGGACGGTCATGCTACTCAGCCTCCTGCTCAGCTTCCGCTTCCCCATCATGCTCACCTGCGGCTTCCTCATGTCGGGCTTCTTCCTGCTCGTAAGCCACATCAGCCAGATGGACCCGCAGATAACGCACGTCATGCCTGTGCTCAATTCGCCCCTGCTGAGCATACACGTCAGCATCATCATGATGGGCTTCGCGCTCCTGTCCCTGACGTTCATCAATGCCATAACAGCCCTGACCGTGAAGCTGATAAATCGCGATGCCACCCGTCAGATGGCAGCCCTGCAGAGTCTTTCGCTCCTTTTCCTCTATCCTGCTGCCACCACACTCGGCATCGGCATCTTCGTCGGAGCCATCTGGGCAAACGTCTCGTGGGGCGAATACTGGGGATGGGACCCCAAGGAGGTATGGGCGCTTATCACGTTCATGGTGTATGCCGCCGCCCTGCATCCCAAGACGCTGCCCGCTCTCAGACGTCCCGTGACGTTCCACGTGTTCATGCTCTTGGCATTCCTCACCATCCTAATGACATACTTCGGTGTCAACTACATCCTTGGCGGCATGCATAGCTACGCATAACATTATTCTTATATACAATGCTAATCCCGGCAAAAACCAATCAGAAAATTGGTTTTGCCGGGATTTTTTGATTAATTTTGCAAACATACAAACACGAATCATGACACAAATCAAAAAAAACAGTATCATTGCTGCAGCATTTGCCATCGCCGCAGCCACTTCTCTTACAGCCAATGCCCAGAAACAGACGGCTGCGCCAGCTCCCATTCTCCCTCTTCCTGAGCAGAAACAGATTGACTGGCAGAAGATGGAGACATACGCCTTCATCCACTTCGGTCTCAACACCTTCAACGACCGCGAATGGGGATATGGCGACTCTGACCCCAAGACATTCAATCCCACACGCCTCGACTGCGAGCAGTGGGCACGCACCCTCGTGGCTTCGGGCATGAAAGGCGTAATCCTCACCGCCAAGCACCACGACGGATTCTGCCTGTGGCCGTTCGAAGGCAACGACTATAACATAAGCCAATCACCTTATAAGGACGGCAAGGGCAACATCGTACGCGAACTTTCAGATGCCTGCAAGAAGTACGGACTGAAGTTCGCCGTCTATCTCTCGCCGTGGGACCGCTCACGTGCCGACTATGCCACACCCGGCTACCTGCCCTACTTCTACGCTCAGCTCCGCGACCTGCTCACCAATTACGGCGATGTCTTCGAAGTCTGGTTTGACGGCGCCAACGGTGGCGACGGCTATTACGGCGGCGCTTGCGACTCACGCACCATTGACCGCAAGAACTACTATAACTATCCGCGCATCTTCGAGATTCTGGACAGCATACAGCCGCAGGCAGTGGTCTTCGGCGACGGTGGCCCCGGATGCAGATGGGTGGGCAACGAGAAGGGATTCGCCGGCGAAACCAACTGGGCTTTCCTCCGCAAGGGCGAGGTTTATCCCGGATACCCGAAGTACAAAGAACTGCAGTACGGACATGCCGACGGCAATCAGTGGACACCGGCAGAGTGCGACGTATCCATCCGTCCTGGATGGTTCTATCATCCCGAGGAAGACGGAAAGGTGAAGTCGCCTGACCAGCTGGTCGACCTCTACTATCGCAGCGTGGGACACAACGCCACTCTCCTGCTCAACTTCCCCGTTGACCGTGACGGCCTCATCCATCCCGTCGACTCAGCCAACGCCGTACGTTTCCACAAGATCATAGAGCGCGAGCTCTCTCATAACCTCGTGGCAGGCATGAAGCCGAAGGTAAGCAACGAGCGCGGAACAGAGTTTGCGGCAAAGGCTCTCACCGACAATTCGTGGGACACATACTGGGCAACAGCCGACGGAGTGACAACAGCTGACATCACCTTCACCTTCAAGAAGCCGCAGAAGATCAACCGCATCATGCTGCAGGAGTATATCCCCCTCGGACAGCGCGTAAAGAAGTTCGTGGTGGAATATCTTGACGGCAAGCAATGGAAGCCAGTAAGCCAGAACGAGGAGACCACCACCATCGGATACAAGCGCCTCCTCCGCTTCCTCACCGTAGAGACCAAGGGCGTGCGTGTGCGCATCCTCGACTCACGCGGACCCATCTGCCTTAACAATGTGGGCGTGTTCTTCGGAGGCGACGACGCACAGCTCACATGGAGCCCCACGTCAGAAGCCATCAAGTCGCTGCCGTTCTCGCTCGTAGGCATCAGCGAGGCTGAGCAGACTAAGGCCACCGACCGCGACCCGCAGACCGTGCTCTTCACCACCTCTAAGGAACTGATTATAGACCTCGGCAAGAACACAGAGGTGTCACAATTGCTCTATCTCCCCGACCAGAGCGACGCTCACCGCGGCCTCATCCATTCTTACACCATCTCGGCATGTGACGCCAAGGGCAACGTCATAAAGACGCTGAAGACTGACGAGTTCTCGAACATCCAGAACAACCCCATCCTTCAGACCGTCACCTTCCCCGCCACCACCACCCGCTTCCTCAAGCTGAGCGCTGACCGCATGGTAAAGGATGGCGAACAGATAGGAATAGCTGAGCTTGGCGTAAAGTAACAAGACATTCAAGAACAACAATATAAGAAGTAAAAAGATTGAGGGTGTGTCATGACTCACAAACATGAGTCTGACACACCCTCAATCATATCAAGTCTTTTATCAGCCACCCGACATAAAGGACAACAGGACTCAACACTATGCATATATCACATATTGTTTTTCTCAATGCAAGCTTCATACTTCCTATTTCCTTTCTGCGAGAGTTGATCATAACTATAGTGCTAATAAAATACAAGCCATAAAGGCTCCATGTTACGGGGGACAACCATTTGACATTTGCATGATAGGTTATCATGCCGCATATTAAAAAAGCCATAGAAATCCAGTCGTGTAATATTCTCATAGTGGATACATTTCATTCAACATTTTATTTATGCATATTGCAAAGTTAGTGAATATTAATGGCATTAACGTTTAATTCGGGACAAAAAGTCGTCCGAAAGAGGCAGTATTGTGAAACAAAAGACCATCTTTTGCATCAAAAATGAAACATTATATCACGATGATGTAACATAATTGTAATAAAAAATGTCTATCTTTGCATCCGAAACAATTGATAACCATAAAGTTTTAAGAATGGATTTTAGCAAACAAGCACTGTTTATGCTAATGCTGACAGGCGGCACACTCAACTGTCTGCCAGCAGCAGCCACTAAGACGGACGTCTTGGAAACAGTAAAAGATCTGATGCAAGTTAACGGAAAAGTGGTGGACGAGAAAGGCGATGCCATTATCGGAGCAACGGTAGCCGTGGACGGCACCAGTCTCAAGACCATTACCGACGTGGAAGGCAATTTCACTTTGTCGAACGTGAGGCGCGGAGCCATGATGTCAGTATCGTACATCGGCTATGAGCGCACCTTCGTAAAGGCGGCAAAGGATGTCAGCATAGAACTTAAGGAAGACGACCATCAGCTTAAGGAAGTGGTGGTCGTAGGCTACGGTCGTATGCAACGCAAGGACATAACCTCGTCAATCACGACTGTCAATTCAGACGACCTCAACAAGGGCGTATTCACCACACCTGCCGAGATGCTGCAAGGCAAGGTGCCCGGTCTTACGGTAACGACAAGCAGCAACCCTAACGAACCAAATTCATCGGTCATACTTCGCGGTGCATCCACATTGCGCGAAGGCGATGCCATGCAACCTTATTATATAGTGGACGGCATTCCGGGCGTTGACCTCTCACTCGTCGCCGCTGACGACATTGAGAGCATTGACGTGCTGCGCGACGCCACAGCCACAGCCATCTACGGATCGAAGGCAGCCAACGGCGTGATTATCGTCACCACGAAGAAAGGCAAGCGCGGCTCGGCACATGTCAGCTACAACGGATATGTGGCTATAGACAATGTGGCTAAGGACATAAAACTTGCTACTGCCGACGACCTCCGAAACTACGCCAAAGCCAACAACTTCACGCTCCCCAGCGACGAAGGTGCCAATACAGACTGGCAGAAGCAGGTGGAACGTACTGGCATCTCGCACAGCCACAACCTTGCGGTGAGCGGAGGCAACGACAGATCGAACTATAACGTCAGCCTCAACTACGTTGACCGACAGGGCATCATACGCAATACGGACAACAAGACCTTCGGCGCTCGTGCCATGGCACAGTCGAGGGTGCTCAAGGACCACCTCACGCTGGCACTCGGCATTAACGCCAACCAGACCACAGCAGAGGGTGTGGTGAACGGCATAAAGGGCATGAGCGTGACGGACGCCATGGTTTATTACTCGCCGCTGCAGCCTGTCAGAAACGCGGACGGCAGCTGGTTCGGATCTACGTCCGTGACCAACTACTTCAACCCCGTATCAATGATCAATGAGGACACGCAGAAGAACGTCTACAAAAGAATGCAGATAACGGGTAAGGCTGACCTCAGAATCATAGACGGACTGACGCTGAGCGCCAACTATTCGTACATGGCTGACCAGAACACATACAGCCAGTATCACTCCACCAAGTCGCAGATAGTGAACACTAACGGACAAGCCACACGCAACACATACCAGAACAACAAGAGCGTCTTCGAACTTTATGGCAACTACGACACCACCATAGCCAAGATGCACCGACTGGGAGTGATGCTCGGCTACTCATGGGAGGAGAACAACAACAATGACGGATTCGGACTTACAGTAAAAGACTTCTATAACGACAACCTGAAATGGTATAACCTGTCATACGCCAACAGCATCGACGGCATGGACGCCGTGGAGAGCGGAGCAGAATCGACGCTGCGTATGATATCGTTCTTCGGCAGACTTAACTATTCTTTCAATTCGAAGTATAACCTTCAAGCCACAGTACGTCGCGACGGTTCGTCAGCCTTCGGCAAGAACAACCGTTGGGGCACATTCCCTTCCGTATCAGCAGCATGGCGCCTTTGCGAGGAGAACTTCGTGAAGAACCTCAACGTATTCAATGACCTCAAGCTTCGCGTGGGCTACGGAGTAAGCGGCAATTCGCAGGGCTTCGATGCCTACACAGCCATCCGTACTTACGGTACGTCAGGATGGTTCTCATACACCGACGCCAACGGTCAGACCTCTCAGAAGCACACGCTGGGAGCACTCAGCAACGCCAACCCTGACCTTAAGTGGGAACGCACGGGAATGTTCAATGTCGGACTGGACTTCAGCGTGCTCAACAACCGCCTCTCGGGTACCATCGAATACTACGACAAGCGCACAAGCGACCTTATATATGACTATCCTGTGTCGACCAACCGCTATCCTTACGGACTGATGACTGCCAACGTGGGCGACATCAGCAACAAGGGCGTGGAGATAACCATCAATGCCATCCCCGTCAAGACGAAGGCATTCGAATGGAGCACCACTCTCAATCTCTCGCACAACAATAATGTTGTTGAAAAACTCTCCAACGCCACATATTCCGTAAAATACATCGACGAGGCTTCGCCTGAGCTCAGCGGCAACCACGGTGTGTACGTGCAGCGACTCATGGAAGGATGTCCGATAGGTCAGTTCTACACCTACGAATGGGCTGGATATGACGAGAACGGCACATCACAATACTACGTGCATGACGCCAATACAGGCGAACGCACCGGCGAGACCACCATCGACCCACAGGACAAGGACCGCACAAAGGTGGGAAGCGCACAGCCGAAGCTCACGCTCGGATGGAACAACACGCTGACCTACAATAACTGGTCGCTCAATATGTTCTTCCAGGGAGTGTTCGGCAATAAGGTGTTCAACGGACTGCGTGCGCAGGGCAACGCCATCACAATGCTGAGCCAGGGCAAGAATGTCTTCGCCGAGGCACTTACCGAACAACGCTACGGCGACGTCAACTCACAGAAACCGTCAGACCGCTATATCGAGAACGGCAGCTACCTGCGCCTCTCATCAATGACTCTGACATACAGATTCGGCAAGATTGGCGACTGGGTGAACAATCTCTCTGTCTATGCTACATGCAACAACGTATTTACGCTGACAAGCTTTAAGGGCACCGACCCTGAAGTGAACCTCGGCGGACTGACACCGGGCATTGTATGGCGAAACAACTATTATCCCCATACACGCACGTTCATGGTGGGCATGAAGGTGAACTTCTAAACGACAAAAGCATATAAACGGAATTAACGAAACAAGGCAATGAAGAATATAATAAAAATGACATTGGCTGCGGCAGTGCTCGGCATTACAGCCAGTTGCACCGACCTGGACGTGGACGTGAAATCAAAATACACGGAATATCCCAATGATCCGGTTGCCATAGAGGGCAAGATGTCGGACGTCTACTACTCGTTCCGCCAAGCACTCGGCAACAACTATAACCGCGTGCAGACGTTCTCTTCTGACGAGGCTACGGGCGTGTCCTTCGGCACAGACTACTTTGACAAGGGCGAGAACATCCATCCCTCCATCCATAACTTCATGTCAGGCGACGACCCTGCAAACTATTGGACCGATCTGGCAAGCGGCATCACAAAGTGTAACAAGATTATAGAAGAATTTAAGGAGACTCCAAAGGTGGCAGCTCCTGCCCGCCTGATGCGCGCCTTCTATCACTTCATACTTATGGACAGCTACGGCGACGTGCCCGTGCTGGACCATCTGCCTGCTGACAATGAGGCTGTGGTGCGCAGCCCGCGTAAGGAGGTTGCTGAGTTTATTGAGAAAGAGGTGAAGGAATGCCTGCCAGACCTCTCGGACAAGAACGACGCTTCCACCTATGGCAAGCCGAACAAATGGATGGCTGAGGCGCTGCTCGTCAAGCTGTATATAAACTGGGGAGTGTATACCTGTGGCGACGTTACCAAGTATGACGTTGCCACAACAAAGAACAGCAAGCTGGACGAATGCGTGAAGTACTGCGACGACATCATCGGTAGCGGTCTGTTCAATCTGAACGACCCGTACCGCAAGAAGTTTATGTTTGACAACGGTCCGCAGATAAAGGACTTCATCTACGCCATGCCTTACGACAAGGTGAGCGCACAGGGCTTGCTCTACGGTCGCTACCGCGCATTCCGCCGCATTGACGACGGTGACACGCAGGGCTATTACGGAGGAAAGATGGGCAAGTCGTGCGCCGGCATTTGTGCCATGAACCCCGAATTTGCTGACCTGTTCTGTCTTGAGGGCGACGACCGCAACGATGCTGTACTAAAAGGAAAGGTGTTCATACACGACGCCATAACCGGCGAGGAGACTGACCAGCCCTACATATATAAAGGCACTCAGCTGGAACTTACAAAGACCATAACCCTGCAGGAAGGCGGACTGGCTACGCTCAACTGTGGTGCTACGCCGGACGGATGGCGTCAGGGCTATCGCTCCATCAAGTTCTATCCTAACCCTAATGAGTATAGCGCATACAACCGCTATCAGAGTAACGACGTGCCTATCTTCCGCTTCGCCGACATCATCCTCACAAAGGCAGAGGCTATAAAGCGCGGAGCCACCGCCACCAACGGCGACACGCCACAGTCGCTCTTCAATCAGATTCGCAGTTACGTGCATGCTCCCCTGCTCGACCACGACCCTTCGCTTCAGGAAATCCTCGACGAACGCGGTCGCGAATTCTTCGACGAGAACTGGCGCCGCAACGACATGATACGCTTCGGCACGTTCGAGAGCGAATACGGATTCCACAAACACAGCAATCCGGACGCACGCTTCGACAAGACATGCCGCATCCTGCCCGTCCCCGACGACATCCTCAAGGAGAATACCAACTGGGAACAGAATCCAGGATACAACAACTAATAATACTGCTTAATTCTTTATCAAGCCATCTGCATAGCCAAAGCCAATGCAGATGGCTTTTTTATATCCTTCTTCATCATGAGTTACTTTATAAAATAAAAAAAGATATGCTGATTAGTTACAGATTCTTCTTTAACTTTCATGCCACCACATAATACTGATTATACCTGCACAAACTGCACCAATGAAAAACATAGAAGAAATAACATGCCAAACTGCATTATTCTTATGACTTTCAAATTTATGGAAATAGCCTATATATTCCTCATTTTTTTGACCCAAGAAATGGGTAAACAGTATAGAGATACCACAAGTGATTATAAGAAATATAAGGAAATGGGAATTCTGAATAGGAAATATTCTAAGTTTCTTAAAAATTGACAGAATAAGCATTTCATACGGAACAAATATAAAAGCTAATGTTCCTTCTGCACGCGCAATACCTATTCCTATTTTTATATCATAAAAAACCACTTCCATCGTTTTATGCACATTTTTTATATAGTGCTCCAACGTTGGATTATTTTTCTGAATGTAGCCAAACGGATTCCAAAAATATAGCCGTTTGCATACACGATTGACAAAAGGCCAAAGTATTCGCATCAGGATGCGATAACTCCATCTTTCTGCACAATATAGAGAATACAATAGTCTTATTACAAATAGTTTCATACCTAATAGACGTAATCTTCCAAAATACCGCAGCACTATAATTTAACATTTTTATCAGCATATAGACAACAAAAAGTTGTCCAAGCTATGTGTCTACCTGTCCCGGCAAAACGATCTACAAATACAGATCTGATTCTTTTCACTTTACCACGAATAAAACAATTTGGGACACGATCATGATGTTCTTCATCAAAATCGATATCTATACCACAGGCACAAGTGTATGGTTTGTCCTTTATGCACGACAAATTAACGACCTGTCCAACATGGATAGGATCGCCACAACACTGCATTTGCCATGATTCATAATTAATATTGCATTGTACTATTCTTGTTTTCATCGCAATAGTATTTGATATTCAAACCTAAATATTACCTTAAACATGAGCACAAAGATATATGAAATAACCGATAAATAAAAACAAATTAATATCTATTATCACGAACACCCACTGCAAGCTGCGCTCCTTCGGAGCTTGCAGTGGGTTTATGATAGATACATGTCCCTTCAGGAGATAATCTGCTATGGGAGGTTGCGTGGCTACGGCGAGACGCCATAGCCTCCTAGGTTTGCCTTATCTGCTTGTAAACATCCTGCCTACCATAGCAAACAATCTCACTGATAAATTACAGTTTAGCGGTTAGTTTGCCTGACAATATTTGCATTTCTAATGCTCAATACTCCTCGTTCAGCGCACAACAAAATCTTTGGTGCGAAATTCTTGAGTTTTGAGCGTGCAGCGACAAGATACTGACACTCTGTAGATTACGCTACTAAGAAGAGAAGTGTGCAATGAATGACTGAGCTAAACAAGCCTCATAGGGTTGCAATAGCGCCACTTTTACACTCCAAT
>ERZ1034901.1009-NODE-1009-length-20603-cov-17.433911_pt1 | contig 20603 bp, 18 predicted proteins | sample MGYA00520628_ERZ1034901 | MGnify/ENA primary metagenome ERZ1034901 (study PRJEB33766, sample SAMN09781783) | gut metagenome | biome: gut microbiome | host: Homo sapiens | place: Madagascar | study: EMG produced TPA metagenomics assembly of the PRJNA485056 data... | reverse complement strand
TTTTGACACCCTAATCCTAATATATAAAAAACGCTCCGCTCAGGATGCGCACTGCGGCGTACAAGGTAGGTGTCGCAAGCGACCGCCGCAGGCGCAAGAATGTGCTGAGGCACATTCTTTGTTAATGAGAAAAATATATAAGTTTAAAACAGATAAATGAGAAAAGTTCTCAAATAATAAAAATCCAATTGACTGGATAATAGACATCCTGTATACTTACGGAGTTAGTTTAACTAACATGAGTTAGAAAAGTATAACCAGGAGCGATTACATGAAATTAAAAAATATGAAATGTTTACTTGCAGTCTGTCTTTGTGCATCGGCCCTGTTGGTCGGATGCGGACAGAAGACAGACAGTAAGACAGCAGATAAATCCGAAACATCGTCAGAAAGTGCACAGAATCAGTCGGAGGATATTCAAGAAGCATCCAGAGATGTTTTTGCAATGGATACCTATATGACAGTGACTGCGTATGGAGAGAATGCAGAAACAGCCGTTGATGCGGCACAGGCAGAGATTGAGCGTCTGGACACACTTTTATCTACAGGAGATGCAGACAGCGAGATCGCAAAACTGAACGCAGATGGAAGTGCAGAGCTTTCCGAAGATGCAGGTTATCTGACGGAACGCGCATTGGAACTTTATCAGAAGACAGATGGGGCGTTTGATATTGCGATTTATCCGGTGATGGAAGCATGGGGATTCCCAACACAGAACTTCCAGGTTCCGTCACAGGAGACATTGGATCAACTTCTTCCACTCACTGATGCGGGAAATATTTCTTATGACAAAGAAACGAGAAAGATATCTTTCGGTGTGGAAGGAATGAAAATCGATCTGGGAGGAATTGCAAAAGGATATACCTCATCCAGAATTATGGACATTTACAAAGACAATGGAATCACAAGTGGATTAGTGAATCTTGGCGGAAATGTGCAGGCACTCGGAACAAAGACAGATGGAACGAAATGGAAGATTGCAGTGCAGAGTCCCGATGACACAGAAGATTATCTGGGAATTCTGAGTGTTCAGGATAAGGCTGTTATCACTTCAGGGGGATACGAACGGTATTTTGAACAGGATGGTGTGACGTATCATCACATCATTGACCCAAAGACCGGATACCCGGCAGAAAGCGGACTTGTATCTGTAACAATTGTAAGTACGGACGGAACACTGGCAGATGGACTTTCTACTTCACTTTTTATTATGGGAGAAGAGAAAGCGGCAGATTTCTGGAGAGAACATAAAGATGAGTTTGATGCAATCCTTATGAGTGACGATGGGACGCTATATGTAACAGAAGGGATGGAAAATGATTTTTCAACGGAGAGAACAGTTGAGATCATTCGATAGAAAAGTGTAAGACAGAGTAGATTTTGGAGGAAAAATGGATTTAAAAGAAACAGGAAAGAAGCTGAAACCATTTGCACCGGTACTTTCGGTAGCAGTTGTGGCATCCTGTGTAGCAGGCACTCTGAGTGGATATCAGCCACCGGTTTACGCAGCGCAGGAGCAAACGAATTCTGTAAAAGAAGAGACTACAAAGTCAGAAGAGCAGGAGCAGGCGGTAAAAGGTTCTTTTGATCTGACGGATGGTGTTTATAAGGGAACTGGAACAGGTTATGCAGGAGAGATCACGGTTGCGGTTCAAATCAAAGACAAACAGATCACAGCAATTGATGTTTTGAGTTCATCTGACGATGCAGCATTTTTCAAACGTGCACAGGCGGTGATCGATAAGATCATCGAAGGACAGACATTGGAAGTCGATACTGTTTCAGGGGCAACCTATAGTTCCCGGGGAATCATCAGTGCGGTGAAGAATGCACTGACAGGAGAAAAAGACAGCGGAACAACAGGAAAGTCACAGTCTGGTGGCGGCGCGGCAGCAGGAAGTTCTACTTCTGTCGCAACAGTGGAAGACCCGGCAGCATATAAGGACGGAACTTATTACGGAACAGGGACTGGATTTGGTGGAACACTGAAAGTAAAGGTTGAGATCAGTGGCGGAAAGATCACAGACATCCAGATTATGGAGAATCAAGATGGAAGCGAATACATTTCCAAAGCCTCTGCACTGATCAATGCGATCATCAGCAGTCAGAGCACCAATGTAGATACCGTGTCTGGAGCAACGTACAGTTCGGTTGGAATCATCCAGGCAGTAAGAGATGCATTAAGTCAGGCGGCAGTGAGTGGAAATGGAGCGACTTCGGATTCATCTAAAACGAATAGCTCGAACAGTTCTTCCAGTCAGGATCAGAGTACATCCACAACCGGAACAGTTCCATACAAAGAAGGAATCTATTATGGAACAGCGGAAGGATACAGCGGAAACGTATCGGTAGCTGTGGTGATCCAGGAGCATACGATCAAAGCAATTTTAGTTACAGAGACATCAGATGATGAAGCATTTTTCAACCGCGCAATGGATGTAGTAAAAAATGTGCTTAAAAATCAGAATACAGATGTAGATACTGTATCTGGTGCAACTTACAGTTCGAAGGGACTTCTCGGAGCAATAAAGAATGCTTTGAAACAGGCGGAGAAAGTAACGAATGGAGAATCCATTGAAGAGAAAGCAGATACAACGGAACTGGAAAATGCAGTCAAGTCAGCAGAAGCACTTGTGATGGAGGAGTATACGCAGAGTAGCTGGGCGGTTCTGAGTCTCCGACTGAATGATGCAAAAGAGCTGTTGGAAACAGCTGCAAATGAAACAGTGGAACAGCAGACGGTAGACAAAGCGGTGGAGAATCTGAACCTTGCAGTTGCACAGCTTGAGAAAAAGAAGTCAGATCAAGAGGAAGAAGTGAAGACAAAATACATCGATGGAACTTATGAGGTGAGTGTACCATGTAAGCCGGATGAGGATGAAGATTTTACAGAGTATCAGCTTGCTATGAAGGTGACAATACGAAATGACAAAATTGTATCCATTACTGACGTGTCAGGAGATGGGGATGCAGCAAATGACAGCTATATCAAGAAGGCGGCAAATGGAACTTCAAGCAAAAAAGGTGTCGTTTCCCAGATTATTACCAAAGGAATGCCGGAAGAAATTGATACGGTATCCAGAGCAACCTGTTCTTCGAATGCGATTATTGACGGATGCAAAAAGGCACTGGAAATGGCTTTAAGACCAGAAGAGACGGAGGCGCAGTAGGATGAAAGAGTTTATCGTAAGACTGTTTAGTCTGCTGGCAATCGTCGGTGTCCTTTTCGGATATAATGAAGTGTTGGATGTCCGTGCGAAGGATGAGGAAATCGCAAAACTGAATGCACAGTTAGAGGTACAGTCATCTGGTGCCGGCAGTGATTATGAGTCAGGGAATGATTCAGGAGATGGAGCAGGATACAAGGATGGAACCTATACCGGAGAAGCGGATGGATTTGGCGGAACGGTTGCGGTAGAAGTTACCGTAAAAAATGGAAAGATCGAAGCGGTAGAAGTGACCTCCGCTGAGAAAGAAGACAGTGCATATCTTGCGATGGCGGAAGATATCATTCCAAAGATCATAGAGGCGCAGAGTGCAGAAGTTGATACGATCAGCGGCGCAACGTTCAGTTCGACAGGAATTAAAAATGCAGCAGAACAGGCATTAGAACAGGCGGTAAAGTAGTTTGAAGAAGTTGAATATACACAATTTAAAAGCAAAAGAAATTAAAAAATTGCATACTTGGCTTCGTGCCTTGATTCAGATTCTCTATTTTCTGTTTCTGCCATCTGTGTATACAGCGGCATTTGCCGGCGTGAAATACATTTTTACACAGATAGGAGCAGGCGAGGCAATCGGGCTGACCTCTTTTGTAACGGTGCTTATAGTTCTTTGTGCGTATACGATTCTTTTCGGAAGATTCTTCTGTGGATTCGCATGTGCATTCGGAAGTCTTGGAGATGGAATTCATGCATTTTATCTTTGGTGTTTTAAGAAGAGAAAGAAAAAGCCGGTGCTGCTTTCAGAAAAGATCACAGAGAAGTTAAGCTATTTGAAATATCTGGTGTTGACCGTAATCGCAGTACTTTGTTTTGCGGGAGTATACGGAAAGGCAAAAGGGACAAGCCCGTGGGATGTTTTTTCTATGCTGCATGCAGGAAATCTTCACTTGCAGGGATATTTGCCGGGAGTGATATTACTACTTCTTATCATTGTAGGAATGTGTCTGGAAGAAAGATTTTTCTGTCGGAATCTGTGTCCGATGGGAGCAGTATTCTCATTACTTCCAGTGCTTCCGTTCTTTGCATTGCACCGCGACAGAGAAAATTGCATCAAAGGCTGCAGCGGATGCACGAAGAAATGTCCATCCGGGATCGGACTCCCGGAAGACGGCTCGATCAAAGTCGAGGGAGATTGTTTCCAATGTCAGAAATGTATTGATACCTGTCCAAAGAAGCATATCCATACAGGAATTAAAGGCCTGAAGGGAAATGAATTCTGGTTTACGATTCTTCGGGCAATTCTGTTACTTGTAATTATGATCTGGGCAGGAGTGTAATAGATGAAGAGAAAAGATCTGTTATTAGGAAGCGGAGTCCTCTTTGTGGCATGTGTACTGTTTCTTGTAATGAACCTGATGCAGTATGTACAGGCAAGGAATATCGGGCAAAAAGAAAATCAGGAAAAACAGGTTGTGATCAAGGTGGACGGAGAAGTTTACGGAAGATATTCATTGGATGAAGACCAGGTAGTCGAAGTACAAGAAGGAGACTTTTACAACCGTGTCCGGATCGAGGATGGAAAAGCGTATATGGAAGAGGCTGACTGTCCAGATGGATATTGCGAAGAGCAGGGGAAGATCAATAACCGGACACAGACAGTTGTCTGCCTGCCTCATAAGTTGGTTGTAGAAATAGAAGAGGTTGAGAATTCTGATGATTCTCAAAGTGAAAAGGAACATCTACCGGATACAATTTCTAAATAAATCAATTGTTCGACTGTAAAGGAGAATGTATGAATAGAAATAAAAAACTTGCAAATATGGCAATGCTTGTTGCACTGGCAATGATTTTTAGTTATGTAGAAAGCCTGATTCCAATTAATTTTGGAGTGCCGGGGATGAAGCTTGGAGTGGCCAATCTGGTCACTGTAACAGGTCTTTATTTTCTGAAAACGCCGGAGGTACTGGCGGTATCTGTACTGCGTGTACTTCTGACAGGATTTATTTTTGGAAATGGAATGTCGATCATTTACAGTCTGGCAGGGGCGGTTGTCAGCCTTCTTGCGATGGCACTTGTAAAGAAGATGGATGGAATTTCTATTGTAGGAGTCAGTATCACTGGAGGTGTCTTTCATAACATAGGACAGATTCTTGTTGCCATGTCAGTGGTGGAGAATCTGAAACTGATTTATTATCTGCCGGTTCTTCTTGCAGCAGGAACAGTGACAGGGTTCGTGATTGGAATTGTCGCAGGAAAGATTTTACCGGTTGTGAAGAAAGAAGCTGTAAGGACAGTATAGATATATACTTTTTGATTATGGGTTAGCAAAAGCTAACTTGATAATATATTCCATGCGGAAGCAGGAAAGCAGAACTGCGACAGGCAGGATCTGTATGTAACTATTTTAGTTAAAAAGGAGGTTTCTATGAAAAACAAAGAAATGAAAGTAAAGGCAATGTCCATGGCAGTGGCAATGTCTATGGTAGTAGGACTTTGCCCGTCAACCATCTTTGCGGCAACAGGAAGTCAGACTGCAAAGGATGGAACTTATACAAAGACGGCTCATGTAACCAGAACAGAAGATGACAGTGACGATGAGTGGGAAGAATATGATGTAGAAGTAAGTCTGAAAGTAGAGGATGGAAAATTCTCTGAGATCACAGTTACACCGAAAGAAGGATATGACGAAGGAAATGCATCCTACTTTAATAAAGCATATTCCAAAACAAAAGGATTTAAAACAAAGCTTGAAGGCCAGGCCGCTACAGAAGATACAATTAACAGCTGGGATACAGTTTCCGGTGCAACACGTACTTCTGATGCAATTAAAAAAGCTGCACTTGAAGCAATCCAGTCAGCTCCGGTAGCAGGGGAGACAGTTACCATTGACACAGCAAAGCTTGAGTCAGCAATCGCAGCGGCTGAGAAACTGACAGAATCTGATTACACAGCAGACAGCTGGAGTGTAATGCAGACAAAATTAACTGCAGCGAAGGCCGCTCTGAAAGCAAAGGAATCCCAGAGTGCAGTGGACACAGCGGCAGATGAGTTAAATACAGCAGTGAAGGCATTGAAAAAGGCAGAAGTTGCGAAAGAAACGTATGTGTTGATGAATATTCCATATTCTGAATTTTACGCAGCTGATCAGGTAGCAGGAGCAGACAGTGTATCCTCCGCTACAAAAGCGAAAACAAGATCAACACTTGTAGCTGGATCTTATCATGTAAACAGTGATGGAACAGATATTACAGGTATTACATATCCGGTTAAGATCAGTGATGCATCTGTGCTGAAAAACTATACACAGATTACAGATGACAGCAAGCTTTCTATCACAGTGAACATGAAAGGAAAGGAAACAACAACGGAATACAACGGAAAAGATGCGTTATTCGAGAGTGCAAGCTATTCTTACTATATTTTAAGTGAGACTCCTTCCTATTATAAAGAAGCAACAGTAAATGCAGATGGTTCATTCAGTTTTAGTGAAGTGAAAGGTGCAACTGCACAGAAGTTGAGTGATGCATCAATCGATTTTACAACAGACACGAAGTATGGAGATTATGAATTAGATGTAAATGGACTCCCAGATACAGTTAATACAGTATACGGAGTTGTGATCAGTACAAAAGAAGGAGACAACTACGGACTTCGTCATCTTGAAAATATCTGGAAAAAGAAAGAACTGGCATGGAGTACCGGATTTGTGACAACATCTCATGGAAATACACTGAACTCAAAAGATTATGAAAAGATGATGGGCCAGACGATCAATAAAATCACATATTACACAGATAATGGAATCTATGAGATTGATGCAGATCAGTATGTGCCAATTAAATTCAATGGAACTGTCGCAGCAGAGAATGCAGATGTTAAAAGTGGAAAAGTAAATGTAACTGTAGAAGGCCTTCCTGGTGATTATCAGGCAGAATATACAGTTAAAGGTCTTGAGGATGCTCAGGTAAAAGAAGGAGTACTTACCTATAAGACAAAGGGCGCTGAGATAGGAAAATATACTCTGAAAGTATCTGATAAATCTGGAAAATATGCAGATCTTAAGACAGATTTTGAATTAACAACAGAAGCTGTACCGGTTGTATTTAATAGTGAAAGTGCAGCACTTGTAGCGGCAGAAGGATATGCAGCAGATGATGTAACATCTTATGTAAAGAAGATCAAATCCGTAACAGTTGACGGAACAGAGTATGCAGCAACAGGAAAACGTGCAGTGAAGATCATTAAAGAAGATGGAACAATTGATACAACTGCAGCTCCGTTTAAGAATGCAGAAAATGGACAGGAATTTAAGATCACAGTGAAAGCAACAGGCTATGCAAAGGATTATGAATTTACTTATACTTTATCAAAGGAGAGTGAGTATACTTACGCATATGTAGGACTTAGCTGGGCAGAGTACTGGGCTGCTGAGAATGTGCAGGCAGCAGGAGATACATCTTCTTCAGATGCTAAGGATGCAAAAGGAGAGTCTGACAAAGGCGCGTTCGATACTGTAACAAGAGCTACAGTAAATCATGGACTTCACAGAGGTTCCTTCCAGTGCAATGCAGTGATTAAGGCAGAAAATGGAAAAGAGTATGCAGTAGAGTACTGGACAGATGGAACTACAGCAGTTCTGACAGACGGAAGCAAGATTACATTTAACAGAGGAGAGATCACAGAAGAATCCGGTGCAACAACAAAGATGACAGAGTATGACGTACTTGGATTGAAATATGTGCCGGTGAAAGTAAAAACATCTGATCTGGATGCACTGAAAGCAAGCTATCGTGTGATCGAAAACGGAAGTGAACTTGCAGGAGGATATTCAGAAAAGAATCTGGTAAGCTATACAGGACTGGTTGCTAATGTAACAGAGAATACAAACGGTCTGAAAACAGCAACAAAGAATGAGGATGGATCTTTCAGTTTCTCTGCAAGAGTGAATAATGGATCAGAGTCCGGAATCAAAGATCAGGCACTCAAGACAGCACCAACAGCAGAGGAAGCAGGGCTGAAAGTAAAAGAAGCAAGCGGATCTTATGGAGAATTCTTAAGAGTTGATCTGACAGGAAATTATGGTGATCTTGGATCAAATCTCCAGACTGTTACATGGACTTACTATGGAGATGACAGCACATATACAAATGCAAAAGCTACTTATGGAACAAAATTTGCAGCAGATAACTGGATGCACAAAGCAATGGGAATCCAGCTTGGACTGACAGATTCTCTTCGTTGTACACTTCCGGAAGGAACGGATGGAACAGGATATTGGACCATTACACTGACAGCACTGGGATATAATGACGTGACATACAAATTCCAGGCAACAGAGGAGAACATTGTAAAAGCATCTGAGGATAAAACAATCACAACAACAAATCTTGAGGCAGCTATTGCAAAAGCAGAAGCCCTGAAAGAAGCTGAATACACAGCGGAAAGCTGGGCATCTATGCAGATGGAACTTCAGGAAGCAAAAGATGAATTGAAAAATCCAAAAACTCAGGCAACTGTAGACGAGGCAGTAAGCCACCTCAACGCAGCTATTGAAGCACTTGTTAAGGCAGAGGGAGATAAGAAAGAAGAGCCGGCAGCAGTTGATACCTCTTCCCTTGAGAAAGTGATTAGTGATGCGGCAGCCCTGAAAGAAGCTGATTACACAGCTGACAGCTGGAAGGCGTTACAGAGTGCCCTGACAGATGCTAAGAGCGCATTAAATGCAAAAGAAAGCCAGGAAAAAGTTGATAAAGCAACAGATAAGTTGAATTCAGCAATCAAAGCACTTGTAAAGAATGGAAAACAGGATGGAAGCCAGAATGGAAGTGCAACTCCAACTGTTACAAAGAAGGCCGGAACAACTACAGATGGATCAGCTTCTAAAGGAACAAGCGGATCAAAAGCTGCGAAGACAGGCGATCCGGCAAATGTTCTTGGCTTATTAGGACTTGCATTTTCCTCACTTGGAGCAGGAGTTGGTGGATTTGCATGGAAGAGAAAAAGAAAATAAGACAAGAAAATTGAGAAAATTATTGTTCATACCTAAGTCGTAAGCGTCTTATTGTGAACAGAATCTCTTTACAGAGCGCATGGGAGTGTACCCGTGAATCAAGGTGGCACCGCGGAAAAGATTTAGATTTACTGTCCTTGACAGAATAGGAATATTCTGTCAGGGACTTTTTTTCTGTTATAAACATATATTTCCTATCGAGATAAAAGAGAAAATCTATAAGAAATTCATTTTGCAGCATAACTAAAAGGAGAGACAACCATGACAAAAGGAAGATACGGAATCCATGGTGGACAGTATATTCCAGAGACACTGATGAATGCAGTGATCGAACTGGAAAAGGCGTACAACCATTATAAAAATGACAAAGAATTTAATGACGAACTGAATACCTTATTAAATGAATATGCAGGCAGACCATCCCGTCTGTATTATGCAGCCCGCAGGACAGCATGGAGTTGCAACAGCGACAGCAGCGGCTCTGATGGGATTGTCCACAGATCGCGCCGGTTTACTCCATCTCAGCCGGACTGGGTTATCCGGGAATCGGGCCGGAGCATGCAGACCTTTATGATAAGGGAAGAGCAGAATATGTAAAGAGTATGGTTGAAGCTTGTAAATAAGTGAAAAGAACCTGAGATTCGAAATCCGAGCCCTCTTTTGATAACAATAGGAAAATACCTCTTTTGATAAGGAGCCAGATGTGGTATCATAGATATTAGATTTGTTGCTTGATCTATGATACGAATCCGAAAGGAGACTACGAATGAAGAATCGAAAACAGCCTTTATTCAAAAGCTTTGGCTATGCCTTTGAAGGAATCTGGACAGGGATTTCAAAAGAGAGGAATATGAAGATTCATTGCCTTGCAGTGATTCTTGTAACAGCAGTTGGAATCTTTGTAGGATTAACACCGATGGAATGGTGTATCTGTCTTCTCCTTTTTGGAATGGTGATCTCACTGGAACTTGTGAATACGGCAGTGGAAGCTGTTGTCGATCTTGTGACAGAAGAGAGAAAGCCACTTGCTAAGATCGCGAAGGATACGGCAGCTGGTGCAGTGCTTTTTACGGCAATCATGGCTGTGATCATAGGTGGTATCATATTTATACCTCATTTCATTGCACTACTGTAATGGAAAGAAAAGCAACCAGAAAGGAAAACAAAGAGATGGATGAGAATAAAGTAATTGTCAGTACAGAGATGAAGCAGACATTGGTGAATCTGCGAAATCTCGAAGAGATTTATGTGATCATGTCAGGGGTGACGAAGATGCCGTTTGTCCTCTGTGATGAAGAGACATTTGATGACGAGGTTCTGGTTTATTATCAGGAAGAGTCTGCAAAGGAAAAGGCAAAGACGCTTGCAGAAGATCGTTATCATGTAGGAATTGCCAAGATTGAAAAGAATGCCAGGCTTGGATTTTTTACAAACCTGTATACAATGGGCGTGAATGCACTGGCAGTGAATGTTGGTACAGAGGAGGAGATCAGGGTTCAGCTGGAACAGCTTGTAGTTCGTAAGAATAAGGAAGAACTGCCTGAAGGAAAGAAACTGATCGAGAATCCGGAGCTTCATCTGACAGCAATGTATCTGATGCAGGAGATGCACCGCAGTATCGGACCGGAGATGCCGGAGAATGTGAAGGAACTTCAGGAAGAGATGATGGTGCATTATAAGAAAGGAACCTTTATCGTAGGAGTTCAGGAAGATAATCAGGTTCCACTTTTGAGACAGCCGGACGGAAGTCTGTATCAGCCGATCTTTACAGATATGATAGAATTTACCAGATTTGCACAGGGCAAGAAGATGAAGACAGCAGCAATCCCGGCGGATAAGATTCCGGAGATACTGATTCCGGATGCAAAGGGAGTTGCAATCAATCCATTTGGTGTGAATGTACGTCTGGATATTACAAAAGCAAATAAGCAAAATCCAGAAGCGTAAAATGAAGAGAAAATAATTTAAATTAAAAGAAAAACTTTAATTTACTAAAATAATCACTAAGTAACATATTCAACAAAAAAACAGGATAAATATTGTTGAATATTACAGATTGACTGTTGGAAGTGAGTATGGTTATACTATACGTGGTTAAAAGAGAAAAGCGCACGATAGAGTGTTACTGGTAAAGCAGGCATAAACTATCCTTAATAAGTTCACCAGATAAGGTGGACTTGGTTATTGAGGATTAGTTTATGCCTTTTTTGCGCATTATAGTATAGGATAAGTAAGTTGCAGAACTGTGCCAGCACAAGAAACTATGGATGCGTCAACTCTATGAGAAATGATACGAGGAGGATTACAGATGAAAGACAAGATTTTTGGAGTATTGCAGAGAATCGGAAGAAGTTTTATGCTTCCAATCGCAATTCTTCCGGTAGCAGGACTTCTGCTTGGAGTAGGAAGTTCATTTACAAATGCAACGATGATTGAGACATATCATCTTCAGGCAATTTTAGGCGAGGGGACAATTCTGAATTCCCTGCTCACAATTATGAGCAAAGCGGGAAGTATTATTTTTGATAACCTGCCGATCATTTTTGCTGTCGGTGTAGCAATCGGTATGGCGAAGAAAGAGAAGGAAGTTGCGGCACTTGCGGCAATGATCTCTTTCTTTGTAATGAATGCAACAATGAATGCCATGCTTCTGATCCGTGGAGATCTTCTTGCAGACGGAACGCTTGGAGCCGGAGTTCTGGAAGGAACTGTGACAAGTGTCTGCGGAATCCAGACATTACAGATGGGTGTATTTGGCGGTATTATCGTTGGACTTGGAGTAGCAGCACTTCATAATAAGTTTTACAAAATCCAGCTTCCGAATGCACTGTCATTCTTCAGTGGATCAAGATTTGTTCCGATTATTTCAACATTGACTTATGTGGCTGTCGGAATCGTACTCTATTTTGTATGGCCAACTGTTCAGAATGGAATCTATGCACTCGGCGGACTTGTAACAGGAACAGGCTATATTGGAACATTGATCTTTGGTATTATTAAGAGAGCGTTGATTCCATTTGGACTTCACCATGTATTCTATCTTCCATTCTGGCAGACAGCGGTTGGAGGAACAATGGAAGTTGCGGGACAGCTGGTACAGGGCGGTCAGAACATCTTCTTTGCGCAGCTTGCAGATCCATCCACAGTACATTTCAGTGCGGATGCGACAAGATATTTTTCCGGTGAATTTATTTTCATGATCTTTGGTCTTCCGGGTGCGGCACTTGCAATGTATCAGTGTGCAAAACCGGAGAAGAAGAAACAGGCAGGCGGACTTCTGCTTTCTGCAGCACTTGCATGTATGATGACTGGAATCACAGAGCCACTGGAATTCTCATTCCTGTTTGTAGCACCGATCCTTTTTGCGGTACAGGTGATCCTTGCCGGATCTGCTTATATGATCGCGCATATGTTAAATATTGCAGTAGGACTTACATTTTCCGGTGGATTTATTGATCTGTTCCTTTTCGGTATCCTTCAGGGAAATGCTAAGACAAGCTGGATCAGAATCATCCCGGTTGGAATTATTTATTTCTTCTTATATTATATCATCTTCCGTACTTTGATTCTGAAGCTGAATTTGAAGACACCGGGAAGAGAAGATGATGATGCGGAAACGAAGCTGTATACAAAAGCTGATTATAAAGCAAAAGTAGATGGAAATGATGCAGATTCTGAAAATGAAATGACACCGGAAGATCAGAAGAGCGCACTGATCACAAGAGGACTTGGTGGAAAGAAAAACATTTCTGATGTAGACTGCTGTGCGACAAGACTTCGTTGTACGGTAGTAAAGCCGGAACTGGTAAATGAAGATGTCTTAAGAATGACATCCCCATCCGGAATCGTAAGAAAAGGACAGGGAATCCAGGTAATCTACGGACCGGCTGTTTCTGTGATTAAATCCAATCTGGAAGATTATCTGGAGAAAGCTCCGAATGTGGAATATCTTCCGGAAGAAAACGAAAACAGCGCAGAAGAAACGAATAAATGTGCAGAAACAAAAGATGAAGCGAAGAAAGATGAGAACAAAACTGTTGCAGCCGGAACTGTAAAGAAAGAGCTTTGCTCTCCATTCACAGGAGTAGTAGCACCGATCGAAGAAGCGTGTGACGAAGCATTTGCAGGGAAAATGATGGGAGACGGTTATCTGGTTCGCCCGGAAGAGGGAATGGCTTATGCGCCTGAAGATGCAACGGTATCTTTTATCTTCCCATCAAAACATGCAGTTGGTCTGACTAGTGATGACGGAACCGAATATCTGCTTCACATTGGCGTGGATACTGTAAATCTGGATGGAAAAGGATTCGAAACTTTTGTAAATGACGGAGATCGAGTAAAAAAGGGTGACAAACTGATAGGTTTTGATATAAAATATATCCAAGAGCATGCAAAATCTGATGAATGTATGGTTGTATTTACAAGCCTTCAGGAAGGTGAAGAGATCAGAATGTCTAAGAGCGGAAAAGTAGAGAAGCTTGAGAAGACAGCAGAAATCGTAAGCTTGAATTAAGAGAAAGAAAGAGAGGCTCCGGGGGGATGTATCGAGTCATTAAAGTTCTGAATAATAATGGGATTCTTGTATATCATGTTGAGACAGGGAAGGAGATGATCCTTCTCGGAAACGGTGTGGGATTTGGAAAGAAACCTACAGAACAGATCGAGAAACTTCCCGGAGCCAAAGTATATTCTCTTGTCACAAGAAGGAAGCAGGAGTCTGTTCTGAAAACGGTCAATGGAATCCGCCCGGAGTTTATTGAGGCAACAGGAAAGATCATTGAAGAAGCAGAGAACGTGTTTCAGAAGATCAATCATGAGATGTTGCTTCCGTTGGCAGATCATATTGCGCTTGCAGCGAAGAGAGCGAAGGAGAACCGCCAGCTTCCGAATCCATTTACACCAGATATCCGTGTGTTGTTTGGAGAGGAGTATCAAGTGGCCCTGAAGGGGCGGGAAATTATACAGCAGCTGACAGGATATGAAATCTCAGAGGATGAAGTCGGATTCATTACGCTACATATCCATGCAGGCCTTTCTGATGAGGCAGTATCCCAGACGCTGGATGCGACCAGGATTGTAAATGAAGGGATTGCCATGATTGAACAGGAATTCGATCAGAAGCTGGAGAGCGGCTCACTTGGGTGTACACGTCTGATGAGCCATATGTATTATATGATTCTGAGAACCCGTAAAGGCGAAGGGACGAATGCAGACTTTAATGATTTCATTTTTCAGAATTACCCAAGGACCGGAGAGGCGGCGAAGAGAGTGTGTGATTATATGTCCAAACAGCTGAAACAGCCGGTCGCAAAAGAAGAGATCGGATTTCTTGCAATCCATATCCAGCGGGTTATCTCGCCGGATACGGTATGACCGTGTACTCTTGAAATACTGTATACTATGATATATAGTAGTGGATAAGAGCGAAAGGGGAATCCGCAGAATGTATAAGATTCTAATCATAGAAGATGACCTTGTGATGGCAGGGGCAATTAAAAAAGAGATGGAAGCGTGGGGAAATGAAGCACGTTATGTGGAAGATTTTGCAAAGGTTCTTGAGACATTTGCAGAGTACGGTCCACATCTGGTGCTTTTGGATATCACGCTTCCTTTTTATAATGGATACCACTGGTGCAGCGAGATCCGTAAGATATCGAGCGTTCCGGTGATCTTTATCTCTTCAGCAGCGGATAATATGAATATTATCATGGCAATGAATATGGGCGGAGATGACTTTGTGGCAAAACCATTTGACTTAAGTGTACTGACAGCGAAGATTCAGGCTCTGCTGAGAAGAACGTATGATTTGTCAGGAAAAGTGCCGATGTTGGAACATAGAGGAGCAATCCTGAACCTCTATGATACAACAATGACCTATAATGGAGAAAAGATTGAGTTGACAAAGAATGAATTTCGTATCTTACAGACATTGATGGAGAATAAAGGACGCGTGGTCAGCAGAGACACGCTGATGACAAAGCTGTGGGAGACAGACAATTATATCGAAGAGAATACATTGACAGTCAATGTCGGAAGACTTCGGAAAAAGCTGGAAAAAGCGGGAATGGAAGGCTTTATCAAGACGAAAGTCGGCGGTGGATATATCATCGAGAAGGAGTAAAAATGTTTTTACAATATTTGAAAAGAATCCGATTTGTGCTTCTGTGGAGTTTGCTGTGTGCGGGAATCTTTTTTCTGATTTTTGTGTTGGAAGAGATTAATCTGAAGGCAGCGGTTTATCCGACAGTGTTGTGTCTGGCATTTGGATTACTTTTTCTTCTCTGTGGATATTTGCGGTATAAGAAAACCGGGCAGAAGCTGGAACATTTGCTGCAAGGAGAAGGACCTTATGAGGATTCACTTCCGGTGGCACAAGATGGAATTGAGTCAGGATATCAGGAGCTGATCAGAAAAGAAGAACAACAGCAAAGAAAAGAACATGCCAGATGGGAGAAGTCCGGTCAGGACATGGAGGACTATTATGCAACCTGGGTGCATCAGATCAAGGCACCGATTGCTGTGATGAATGTATTACTCCAGCAGGAAGATACCGAGACGAATCAGAATCTGAAAGCTGAACTGTTCCGGGTGGAGCAGTATGTGGAGATGGCACTTGGGTATGTGCGTCTTGACAGTGGCACGAAGGATCTGGTGATCGCACGGTATCCTTTGGATGAAATTGTAAGAAAATCGATCCGTAAATATGCAGGACAGTTTATTCGAAGGAGAATCCGTCTGATCTATGAAGGGACAGATCAGATTGTTCTGACAGATGAGAAATGGCTTTCGTTTATTATTGAACAGTTGTTATCCAATGCAGTGAAGTATACGCTGAAAGGAACAGTGACGATCACTGTCAGTGAAGAAAAGAAACTGACGGTTACAGATACCGGAATGGGAATTGCACCGGAAGATCTGCCGAGAATCTTTGAAAAAGGATATACGGGATATAATGGAAGAATGGAACGGAAATCAACGGGAATCGGTCTGTATCTGAGTCAGATGGCAGCAAAGAAACTTGGGCATCAGATCACGGTTGTGTCGAAGCTGGGGGAAGGCAGCAGTTTTACAATAGATCTGGCAGAGTATCCGTTGAGAACAGAGTAAATCACACAGAGAGAAGCAAGTGACAAAATTGTCACATCAGACAGCTGGAATGTCACAGAAATCAATGTCGGCATTCTGGCTGTATTGTTATACTGAGGATGTTGAAAGAAGAGGAGGTCGTAAGAAATGACAGTTTTGGAAGTAGAAAATTTGAAAAAAATATACCGTCCACGTTTTGGCGGTAATCAGGTACAGGCACTCTCTAAGGTGACATTCTCAGTAGAAGAGGGCGAATATGTAGCAATCATGGGAGAGAGTGGCTCGGGGAAGACGACATTACTGAACATGCTGGCAGCATTGGATAAACCAACTGAAGGGGAAGTTTATCTGGATGGAAAACCGTTATCAGCAATCCGTGAGAAGGATCTGTCCAAGTTCAGGAGAGATCATCTTGGGTTTGTATTTCAGGATTTTAATCTTTTGGATACATTTAATCTAAAGGACAATATCTTACTGCCATTGGTACTGCAGGGAGTTGATTACAGGAAAATGAATGTCAGGATGATGCCAATCGTGAAAGAACTTGGAATTGCAGGACTTCTGGAGAAGTATCCCTATGAGGTGTCAGGAGGACAGAAGCAGCGTGCAGCAGTGGCGAGAGCGCTGATCACAGATCCGAGACTGATCCTGGCGGATGAGCCGACCGGGGCACTCGATTCGAAATCAACGGATGAATTGCTCGGGGTATTTGAGCGGATCAATCAATCGGGACAGACGATCCTTATGGTAACACATTCTGTCAAAGCAGCGAGCAAGGCCGGGAGAGTGTTATTTATTAAAGACGGAGAAGTTTTCCACCAGGTATATAAAGGCGAACAGACAGATGAACAGTTCTATCAGAATATCTCAGCGACACTGACAATGCTTGCGACAGGTGGTGAGAGACAATGAAAAGTGGACTTTATCTGAAACTTTCCGTTAATGGAATTAAGAAAAATAAGAAGCTGTATCTTCCTTATCTGATCACTTGTATCTGTATGGTTATGATGTTCTATCTGATCGATTATCTTGCAGTGAGTCCGCAGTTTGCCAAGATCAAAGGTGGGGATACTATGCAGATGATCCTTGGATTTGGTTCCGGTGTGATCGCAATCTTTTCTCTGATCCTTCTGTATTACACAAATTCATTTCTGATCCGCAGACGACAGAGAGAGTTTGGGTTGTATCACATCCTTGGAATGGGAAAAATTGACCTTGTAAAAATCATGGTTCTTGAGAATCTGATCATCAGTGTTCTGACGATTGCAGGAGGAATCGTGGGAGGAATCCTGTTCTCTAAATTAGGGGAACTTCTGGCAGCGAAGATACTTGGAAGTAATGCCGGACTTTCTATGAAAATCAGTGTTCCGGCACTTGTGGCTACGGCACTGTTATTCCTGGTCATTTTTGCATTAATCATGCTTCGGATGATCGTGTCCGTCTATCGGTTAAAACCTGTAGAACTTTTAAAAAGTGAAAAGACAGGAGAGAAACCTCCGAAGGCAAACTGGATCTTTGCAGTACTCGGGCTGCTTCTGCTTGGTGTGGCTTATTATTTATCCCTGACAATCAAAGATCCCCTTGTAGCGATGATCTGGTTTATGGTTGCCGTCGTGCTGGTAATCCTTGCAACGTATCTGTTATTTATTGCCGGCTCGGTCACATTTTGTAAAATAATGCAGAAAAAGAAAGGATATTATTATAAAACAAATCATTTTATTTCACTTTCATCCATGATTTACCGTATGAAACGAAATGGGGCAGGATTAGCGTCTATTTGTATTCTGTCCACAATGGTTCTGGTTATGGTATCTTCTACAACCAGCCTGTATCTGAGTATGGAACATGGCTTGAATCTTCGATATCCGAAATCTGTCCAGATTGAGATGTACACGAAACCGGAGCAGACGGAAGAAATGAAAGAGAATCAGAATGGACAGATTATAGAGCTTGTACAGAAGGTTTTGAAAGAACATAACCAGACCGCGGAGAATCCGGAGAATTACCGGATGCTTACAGTCAGTGGAATTGTTTCAAAAAATGAAATCTATTTTAATCCGGAGAATGCTCCGGGAGTCAATGAAGTGAATACATTTGATCATTTAAAAATGTTCTATGCTCTGCCGTTGGAAGCGTATAATCAGATCATGGGGACGAATCTGGAGCTTGCTCCCGGGGAAGCGTATCTGTATGCGAAAGATTCCGATTTCCCCTATGATCAGATCACGGTGGAGAATTCCGGGACATGGAGGATTAAAGGACATTTGGATAAAATGATTTCAAATGGAAATAATATGACAAATATGAACAGTAGCTTCTATCTGGTGGTTTCCGGACTGGAAGATATAAAAGCTTTGGAAGAAGGAAATGTTTCCGTTTACGGTGCCAATGGTTCTTATGAGAAATGGTACTACAATTTTGATCTGTCCTGTGGAGATGAAGAGCAGATCCAGATTCAAAACGAGATTGACAAGAAGATCAATGTATTGGCTGAACAGGAATCAGAGGAATCAGATACCCTATTTTTTGGAGCTTCTACAGACAGCAGAGCCGCATCAAGAGCTGATTACCAGGCTTTGTACGGCGGTCTGTTCTTCCTTGGAATCCTTCTTGGAGTCGTATTCATTCTTGGAATGGTGCTGATCATTTATTATAAACAGATTACAGAAGGCTACGAGGATCAGGAAAGGTTCCAGATTCTGATGAAAGTGGGGATGACACAGAAAGAAGTGCGTCAGACGATCAATTCTCAGGTGATGACGGTATTCTTCCTGCCTCTTGTGGCTGCAGGAATTCATACGGCATTTGCATTTCCAATGATAGAAAAAATGGTGCATCTGCTTGCTTTTTCTGACAGAAAATTCCTGATTCTGGTGACAGTGTGCTCCTATTTAGTATTTGCATTATTCTATATCATTGTCTATATGGTGACTTCGAAACAGTATTACAAAATTGTTAGCGGAAAACAGGAAGAAAGTCTTTTTTCTTAATTCAAAGAGTGATAGAATAGAATTATCAGAAAAAGGAGGACTTGCTTATGATGGATCACACAATTATTACAATTGGAAGACAGTTCGGAAGTGGCGGTCATGAAGTAGGAAACAGACTGGCAGAGAGACTGAACATTCCTCTTTACGATCACAATCTGATTCGAATGGCAGCAAGAGATCTTGGAATTTCGAACGAAGATGCTGGAAGAGTAGATGAGACGAGACTTGGAAATGTGTTATCAAGCTATTATATTGGAATGGGTGATTATACTACATTTATGCTCAGTCCGGAAGTGGAGAAACCATTAAGTGATCAACTTTTTGACGCACAGTCAGCAATCATCCGCAAGCTGGCGGAACGCGGACCGGGAATCTTTGTGGGACGCTGCGCAGATTATGTTCTTGGGGATTATTCAAATGTTGTGAATACATTTATCTATGCTTATAAGGATGATAGAATCAATCGAATCATGGATATCTATAAGCTTTCCGAGAAAGAGGCTGTAGATAAGATTAAGAAGATTGACAGAGAGAGACGCCTGTATTATGAAGGTAGAACAGACCGTAAGTGGGGAAGTATTGATGCGAATGCAATCCTGCTGAATACAAGTCTTCTTGGAATTGATGGTGCGGTAGATGCACTTGAGGCGATTTATCATAAGTGGGAAAACAGATAACAAAATAAGCAGAAAAAATGAAATAATTAACAAAAAGTAAGAGGGTGTCGTTTAGTGCGACACCCTCTTTGCTACGTCTTTATTCTGGAATCTGTATTTATTTCATCATGCCGGCAAGAATCTGATTGACTTCTTTACCATCAGCTTTGCCTTTTACCTTCGGCATGAGTTCTTTCATGATCTTACCTTTATCCTTTGCTGTAGGAGCATCGATACCAAGATCTGCAAGAACGGATGTGATCACTGCTTTGATCTCATCTTCGCTCATCATCTTTGGTGCATATTCTTCAAGAACAGCAAGACGCTTCTGAGCCTCTTCAATCAGATCTGTACGATCTTCAGGTGTCATATCAATTGTTTCTTTTAACTGTTTGATTTCTTTTAAGATTACCTGTCCTTCTTCCTCTTCTGTCAGGTCGGCATGTTTGTCGATAGCTTTATTCTTCAGAGAGGAGAGCAGAAAGGAAAGTGCGGCTTTTCGTTCTTTGTCTCCTGCCTTCATTGCAGCGACCATAGCGCTTCTGATTTCATCAATTTTGCTCATTTTAGAGTCCTCCTTATGATTCATTAAGATAAATTTTAGCAGATGATGATTTATATTGCAAGAGTACACTCTGTTTTTACAGGGTTGTTTCATGAACTATCCATGGGCAGATCTAACTTATTGCATCCTTGC
>ERZ1034901.1007-NODE-1007-length-20612-cov-27.199154_pt1 | contig 20612 bp, 19 predicted proteins | sample MGYA00520628_ERZ1034901 | MGnify/ENA primary metagenome ERZ1034901 (study PRJEB33766, sample SAMN09781783) | gut metagenome | biome: gut microbiome | host: Homo sapiens | place: Madagascar | study: EMG produced TPA metagenomics assembly of the PRJNA485056 data... | reverse complement strand
TTGGCGGCGGCGTGCGCGACCTGTTACTTGGCAAAAAGCCGAAAGATTTTGACGTGACCACCAACGCTACGCCTGAGCAGGTGCGTAAACTATTCCGTAATTGCCGCCTGGTGGGTCGCCGTTTCCGTCTTGCTCATGTGATGTTTGGCCCGGAGATTATCGAAGTCGCAACCTTCCGTGGACACCACGAAGGTAACGTCAGCGACCGCACAACCTCCCAACGCGGGCAAAACGGCATGTTGCTACGCGACAACATTTTCGGTTCCATCGAAGAAGACGCCCAACGCCGCGATTTCACTATCAACAGCCTGTATTACAGCGTCGCGGATTTTACTGTTCGCGATTACGTTGGCGGCATGAAGGATCTGAAAGACGGCGTTATCCGTCTGATTGGTAATCCGGAAACGCGCTACCGTGAAGATCCGGTACGGATGCTGCGCGCGGTACGTTTTGCTGCAAAACTGGGGATGCGCATCAGCCCAGAAACCGCAGAACCGATCCCCCGCCTCGCTACCTTATTGAACGATATTCCTCCGGCACGCCTGTTTGAAGAGTCTCTTAAACTGCTACAAGCGGGATACGGTTACGAAACCTATAAACTGCTGTGTGAATATCATCTGTTCCAGCCGCTGTTCCCGACCATTACCCGTTACTTCACGGAAAATGGCGACAGTCCGATGGAGCGCATTATTGAGCAGGTACTGAAGAATACCGACACGCGTATCCATAACGATATGCGTGTGAACCCGGCGTTCTTGTTTGCCGCCATGTTCTGGTATCCGCTGCTGGAGACGGCACAGAAGATCGCTCAGGAGAGTGGCCTGACCTATCACGACGCCTTCGCACTGGCGATGAACGATGTGCTGGACGAAGCCTGCCGTTCACTGGCGATCCCGAAACGTCTTACTACCTTAACGCGCGACATCTGGCAGCTACAGTTGCGTATGTCTCGTCGTCAGGGTAAACGTGCGTGGAAGCTGCTGGAGCATCCTAAGTTCCGTGCGGCTTACGACCTGTTGGCCTTGCGAGCTGAAGTTGAGCGTAACGCTGAACTGCAACGTCTGGTGAAATGGTGGGGTGAGTTCCAGGTTTCCGCGCCGCCGGATCAAAAAGGGATGCTTAACGAACTGGACGAGGAACCGTCAACGCGTCGTCGTACTCGTCGCCCACGCAAACGCGCGCCGCGTCGTGAGGGCACCGCATGACAGTGGCGTATATTGCCATAGGCAGCAATCTGGCCTCTCCACTGGAGCAGGTCAATGCTGCCGTGAAAGCAATCGGTGATATCCCTGAAAGCTGCATTCTTGCCGTTTCTTCGTTTTACCGCACCCCACCGCTGGGGCCGCAGGATCAACCTGATTACCTCAACGCCGCCGTGGCGCTGGAAACCGCACTCGCGCCCGAAGAGTTACTCAATCACACACAGCGTATTGAATTGCAGCAAGGTCGCGTCCGTAAAGCCGAACGCTGGGGGCCGCGCACGCTCGATTTAGACATTATGTTGTTTGGCAATCAGGTGATTAACACCGAGCGCCTGACCGTTCCGCACTACGATATGAAAAATCGTGGATTTATGCTGTGGCCGCTGTTTGAGATTGCGCCGGAATTAATTTTCCCTGATGGAGAGACATTGCAAAGTTTATTAACGAGCAATGCTTCTTGTCCCTTACCACGCTGGTAATCACCCTCCCCTTTCTAATTATTCAAGCTAGTATGCGTAGTGAAATACGCATCAGTAATCTGGTTCTTGCCTCTGATATGCCAGTCATAATCTTTATGGTTAAAATTCCTTTCTTCTTTTAGATAATTAAGATCAAAAAAAAGTGAGATCCCCCCAAGAAAGGCACAAATGGGCAAAAAAAACACATGAAAATTAACGTACATATTAATAATATTAAACTTTATATTAAGATAATCTAATATGTAAATACAGAAAAACTAATGCATACAAAATGACACACCACAATCAATCACAAGAAAAATAATAAAATTAAAAAAATCAATAAGTTACCAATCAAACCACCCTTATAAACACTCTTATACTCACCTAACCGCTTGCTCTAAAATAAATAGCTATTCAAATGATGAATGCAAGGGAAGGTAAATCAATAAATCACCCCAAATTATTCACACCATCAATTTTTATTTTCATCCTTATATTGCTAGTCTCTGCCGCGTTTTTGGAAGACGTAGAATAACAATAAATTAATATTTGTTATTGATTCGTCTCTCTTTTTTTATGGAGAATTTTAATGAACAAAAAGCTACTTGCCATCGTATTAGCAGCATCTTCCCTTTCAGCCGGTTCAGTAATGGCTGGTGTTGACGGTGGGCAGTTGAATATCGGTGGTTTTGTTACCGCTGGTACTTGTGTAACGACAATAAATGGTGGCGGTAAAGACGTTACGGTTATGCTACAGACTGCACAAATTGCTGATGTCCCGGCAATGAGCAAAACTGCTGCAGGTGGGTTCCCGGAAGATATTAATATTAAAGTTGATTGTGCGACAGGTAATGCAACGGCTCAAAACGCAGTCATGAGTTTCAGTTCTATGTACCATAACTCTAACCAGGGTACTTTGAGTAATGACGGCTCAGTTCAGGATCCAGCAGGTAATGTCGATATCGCTCTGCACCATGTAAATAATACTGGAGCACTGAATCTGGTCGAAGTGAATAACCCGAGCAACCAGATCACTGAAGCATTCGACACCACCACTCATGTTGCGAACTTCCATTTAAAAGCATCTTATGTGAAGTCTGATGCTAATGCCACCGTGACCTCTGGTCATGTGAAAACTAACAGCACCTATACCTTAACTTACAATTAATTTTTATTGGAGTTGAATTAATTGTATTAAGAGGCTGTGCTTGCAGCCTCTTATTTATGATTTTGCGTTTTTCAAGGAGAGAAGAGATGCAGATTTATCAGAAAATTATTCCGCTATTACTTGCAAGTACTTTATCTGTTTTCGCATCAGTTGCGCAGGCTGATATTGTCATTAACGGAACACGTGTTATTTATAAAGAAAAAGACAAGAATGTCACTATGCGCCTGGAAAATAAAGGCTCGCGCCCATTACTGGTTCAGTCATGGCTGGATACGGGTGACGATAATGCCGATCCGGCGACCATTAAAGTTCCGTTTAACACTACCCCCCCGGTTTCACGCATCGACCCGAAACGCGGTCAGACAGTGACAATCACCTATACGAATAGCCAGACGTTACCAAAAGATCGCGAAAGTGTCTTTTGGTTTAATGTGCTGGAAGTACCGCCTAAAGTAAAAGATAAAGAAGCTGAAAATAAAAATCTTCTGCAACTGGCTTTCCGTACGCGCATTAAATTATTTTACCGACCGGAGGGGTTAAGTGGTGATCCGTTTACGGCGCCATCCCAATTAAAATGGCAATGGAGCGGTAATAAAATCAAAGTAACTAACCCTACTCCATACTATGTCTCATTTTCAGCCGTTGATGTTGTATCAGGCACAAAGTCTTATGTTGTAAATACTTCTATGATAGCTCCAAATAGCAATAGCGATTTTAGTGTGCAAGGGCTACAAACATCTATAGGCGGCGCAAAATTACGCTATTCAGCAATTAGTGATTATGGCAGTGAAATTAAAGGTGAAAGCAATCTTTAAACCTGATTTTATTGATGATTTTTTTGCGATGCGAGTATAAAAAAAAAGATGGCTCATTGTAAATTAACAAGGATCGCTATTATCTTCTCCTGCATTTATGCCCAAAGCACGAATGCAACAGAGACGATTGAGTACGACCCAAGCTTTCTCATGGGCTCTTCCGCCAGAGGAATAGACTTATCGCGCTATTCTGATGGCAACCCGGCAATGCCTGGAAATTATGACGTAAAGGTTTACGTCAATAATATTTCCGCCAGCAGCCTGAACATCGAAATGATTGATGTGGGCAAGAGAAACGCCGAAGCCTGTATTTCGCGAAAAATACTGAGTCAGCTTCATATAAAACAACCTGATCTCCGGGACGGAGAAGCAGTATTACAAAAACGCAATGAAAGCGCAGATGATTGCCTTGATATCGCAAAAGCTATTCCACAGTCACAGGTTTATTTCGATACTAACGATCAAAAACTGGAACTGACAGTTCCGCAAGTCTGGATCATGCGTAATTACCAGGGCTATGTTGATCCTTCACTATGGGAGGATGGTATAAATGCAGCCATGCTCTCCTATCGTATGAATGCCTGGCGCAACACGCAGCATAACGACGAAAACCAGACTTTTTATACCGCCTTCAATACCGGTATTAACCTCGGAAACTGGCATCTGAGAAGCAACGGTAACTACAGTTGGCAGCAGGATATTGGCAGCAATCTGGATTTCCAGAACAGCTATCTTCAGCGTGAACTGCCATTTATTCGCTCACAATTAGTGGTCGGGGAAACCTATACAACCGGGGAAACTTTCGACTCCGTTAGTATAAAAGGGGTACGCCTGTATAGCGACGACCGCATGTTGCCACCGTCAATGACCGGATTTGCGCCTGTTATCCGTGGTGTTGCTAACAGCAACGCTAAGGTTACCGTAACACAGGGCGGCTACAAAATTTATGAAGGCACCGTTCCTCCGGGTGAGTTCGCCATCGACGATATTTCCCCTTCCGGCTACGGCAACGACCTGTTAGTCACTATCGAGGAAGCAGATGGTTCGCGTCGCACTTTCTCTCAACCCTTCTCGTCCGTTATTCAGATGCTGCGCCCTGGCGTGGGTCGCTGGGATATCAGCGGCGGGCAGATTGATCGCGACGATCTTCGCGATGATTACAATCTTCTACAAGGTACATGGTATTACGGCATTAACAACACCTTTACTGGCTACACCGGCATTCAACTCACCGATGCTGACTACCAGGCCTTCCTGTTAGGGGTCGGGGTAAACACGTCAATTGGCGCCGTGTCGTTTGATGTGACGCAATCTCAGGCCAGGATATATGAGGACAAGACCTACACAGGGCAGAGCTACCGTGTTTCATGGAACAAAATGTTTAATGAAACTAATACGTCTTTAAATCTTGCCGCCTATCGCTACTCCACCAGCAACTACCTGGGGCTCAATGACGCACTGAATCTACAGGATGATGCCAAACATCTACCCGCCAATGAACGGCAGACGATGAACACTTACCAGCGTCTGCGCAACCAGTTTACGATCAGTCTCAATCAACCTTTGAAATTCAAAGAGATAGATTATGGTTCTTTTTATCTGAACGGTAGCTGGACAGATTACTGGGGCGGAAGCAGCAGCCGGAGCTACTACTCAATGGGCTACAGCAAAGGGACGGATTGGGGCTCCTGGAGTGCTTCCATTCAGCGTACCTGGAATGAAGATGGCGAGCAGGATGATAGTTTCTATCTGAGCGTCAGCCTTCCTATCGAAAAATTGTTTGGTGGTAAACGACGTGAAAGTGGCTTCCAGTACGTTGACGCACGAATGAACACCGACTTTAACGGCAGCCACGCTTTCAGCGCCAGCACCAACGGTGCCAGCGGTGATGGTAAATACAGCTACAGCGTGAGTACTGATTACAGCATCAATAAAAACAGTACCGATCTGGCTGATATCGGGGGCTACATAAGTTACGAATCTCCCTGGGGAACGTTGTCTGCTTCCGCAAGTGCAGATACTGACAGTAACCGTCAGATGTCATTAAGCACTGACGGCGGTTTTGTTCTGCATCAGGGAGGGGTTACGTTTTCTGGCGACAGCTTCAGCGACAGCGATACATTGGTTCTGGTAAAAGCCCCTGGCGCTGCAGGCGCACGAATAAACTATGGTAACAATACCATCGATCGCTGGGGATATGGCATCTCCTCATCCGCATCGCCTTACAAGGAAAATAACATCAGCCTGGATATTAAAGGGCTGGAAAACGATGTCGAGCTAAAAAGTACCAGTTCCCGCACCGTACCGCGCTACGGTGCTATCACACTGACCAACTTTGAAACTGACCAGGGGCGCTCAGCAATGGTGACCCTACACCGCAATGACGGCCAGCCATTGCCGTTTGCCGCAGATGTCACCGATGAACAAGGTAATGTCCTTGGTTATATCGGCCAGGGTAACCGGGCCTTTATCAGAGGTATAGAAGATAAAGGGGTGTTGCGGGTGAACTGGTTCGATGAGAACAGACAAGCTCAGCATTGCCTTGCTCATTATCAGGTTCCGATGACAGCTACTGAAGAAAGTGGCAACCGGTCCCTGTTGTTGGATAACGTACTGTGTACGGTATCTGTGACTCGCTAAATCCGCAAATTTTGGAAAAGCTATGAGACGGAAAAGTATTCCCTTTGCTTTAGGCGCACTTATGCTAACCGCTCCGGTGTTCGCTGTTGATGTCGATGTAAAGTTCATCGCCACAATCGTACAGCCAACCTGTGATATGTCGGTGATCCCCTATGGCGGTTCAAACATCAGTAATGCAGGAACGAACGCCTATAAGCTAACTATTCCCGATATTCGTCTCGATCAATTGCGTGCTAAAGGTGCCGAGAGCCAGGCAAACTTTACATTGAAGCCTGCTAACTGTAATGGGCTTACAGGACTGAAAACGACAATAAAAGCGGAAAAAACATCTACCGAACAACCCGTGTTAGCCATACCGTCTTCAGCCACTGGCAAGGCCTCAAACATTGGCGTTGCTTTCCGCCGCCAGTCATCATCGGACGATGTCTACTTTGGCTTAAATAATAACACCACCATTGTATGGACGGCCGATGAAATGAGTAAAGGATTAAACTTAAGCGCAGCCATGCGTGAAGTTACGCCAAATACTGGCACGATCGGCCCATTTGATGCCAAAGTCACGTTTAATTTCACCTATGAGTAACGGGGTAATCTAATGAAAAGAGTAAAATTAGCCTGGTGTGTCGCGAGTGTTTTGACCTGCGCTACTCTTGGTATCAACCCGGTGCAAGCGACCGTTGACGCATTAGATTTGACTATTGTTACCAATATCACCGCCGGGACCTGTAAAGTTGAGCTGCAGGACACGGGTAGTGCAAAGATTGACACCGTCAATTTCCAGAACGTCTATATTCCCGAAGTGATCAGCAAAGCAAAGGTGCAAAAATTCCAGTTGGCATTTAGCGGCTGTGATGGTCTGCCACAGAATCAGGCGGTATTTACCCTAAGCCCGGGAAATGGCGCAACTTGTGATGGCAACGGCAATGGGAAAGCATTTGCTAACGCCGCATCGACCAACAAAGCGGAAGCGGTAGCCGTCGAAGTTTGGGACTCTGCGACACCAGACAGTGGTAAGCAAATCGAGTGTAAAGCTAAAAACTCGACCACTGTGAACATGACGAATAATGCCAAAGTGTTTCCGCTTAGCGCACGGTTGGTACGCGACAGTGGCAAAGCAGATACTGACGTCAGAGCCGGTGATTTTAACACCCCTGCGGTGTTTAACATCACTTACCAGTAAATTTTGACGTAGCCAGTGCAAAAGTGATGTTATGAAAAGACATAATTTATTTGCCGCTTTAACGATAAACATAGCCTTGATGTGTTCCGCCGCCTATGCGGAGCTTAATGTTGATTTTAATGCTAAAGTTCTCAGCTCAACTTGCAAAATGGAAATCGACAATAACGGTATCATTAATTTAGCCACTGTAGGGCTGGATTATTTCGCCAACAGCACGACAGCGGAACAATATTATACGGGCGGCAAAAACTTCTCCATTCTGTTATCTGGTTGTTCCGGTACAGCATTAACCGGAACAAAACAGTTGCACTTGGACTTTAAACCCAGAACGGGCTCTTTTGCACCTGGCTCATCGCAGATATTCCCAAACGAGGACATCAACGGAGCCAGTAATATCGGAATAGTCATTTTTTCGGTTAATGACAGTAATAATAAGTTTAATGTCTGGTCTCCTGCAGGAGTTTCCCGGTCTGTATACACTATCGACGCCGATAAAATGAATGACTCACGCTGGAATTTTTATACCAGAATGCAAAAAGTCAATAACGCTGCCAGCGTTGGTAGTGGCAAAGTGACAAGCAGCGTACTGGTCGATGCATGGTACGAATAACCAGCGTAAGGAAATGGAAAAATCAGGATGGAACCTATGATTTTAACACAATTAGAAATTCTCAATGAGCAGGTGCAATTGACAAGCACAATTTCACTATCGCCTGGACGAACGCCTCAGGTTAGCTATGCCAGCTATTCTTTAGTAAGACAATTTATTATGCACTCATACAACAAACATATTTAAAGGAGTGAATATGAAAACAGCTTCACATATTATTTTTTTTAGTATTCTTTTTTTGTTTAGTTCTGTTTGTTACGCAAAAATTGATTTTATTGTGGGTGCCGGCGCGACTCCACCAGACAGAGATGGTCGCGTAAATTTTATGTATCCCGGAAGTAATAGTCTGGTGTTTTATCGCCCGAAATCGTTGGGTCCTACTGGGGTACAATTATACTGGGAGGGTCAGGATACAGCTTCTAATGGTGTTCTTTATTGTACAGCACATAAGAGCGCCTCAGGTGGCCCGATGACGATACGAAATGCAATGGTCGACTCCGGACTCTCTTATGGCGGACATAAATTATTCAAAACATCTGTTACCGGACTTTATTACACATTAAAAATTTCAGCTATATGGTCAGCTTATAATACAAGAGCAGATGTTTCTGAAATATATATCGGGGATACAGAAGCGCAAAAATTTCACTTTGTATTCCATGACGCCGATATGGAAAGAAGATGTAAAGACATGGATAATAACTATCCACAATTTTGGGGATTAGGAGGAATATTCCAGACTTTTACCGTTGAATTTTATACAGATGCCACGTTTGCGCCTACAGCAACCCAAAATATCACATTACTGAGCACAAGTGATTATATTTATCGTTTTAAAGCCGAAGACGCCGGCTCAGCGTTCCAGGGATACAGCGGACCTATCTATATCAACTTTAATTTAAGTAATGTAAAACTATCGCTTCCTACATGTTTTTCTTCAGTTGTAACAGGAGATACCGTCCAGAACTCAACTGTCGCATTGGGGAGCTACGAAGTCAGTCAAATTAAAAATGGCGCAACGCCTGTGCCCTTTCAGATAACATTGCAAAACTGTATTCGAGTACAAAATATTGAAACCAAAATGACCTCTGCAAAAATAGGGCAACAGAATAAAAAGTTACTCGCCAATACTCTGCAAGGTAACGGTGCAGCAGAGGGCGTCGGCGTACTTATTGAAGGCTTAAAAAACAGTGTTAATGGAAAAATGGTTCTTGAGCCTAATGTAGGAACGTCTGTTTATAAAGCGTATGAAAGCGAGATTGATTCATCAGGGGGGATTTACCCCGGAAAAGGTCAAGGCACAACACAGCCCCTTGAATTTCAGGCGACATTGAAGCAAGACGGGAATAGTACGATAAAAGCAGGCGATTTCGAAGCCACCGGCAGATTCCAGATTACCTACCCTTGATTCACATAAGGCACATCGTCAGGCAACTGACGATGTGCCCCACTAAAACGATTGCCCCCCCTTCTCCGCCTGATAGAATGCCAACAGATCTGACATTAGCCATCAGGACACGTTATGAAACCGACTACCATTTCCCTGCTGCAAAAATGTAAACAGGAAAAAAAACGCTTCGCCACCATCACTGCTTACGACTATAGCTTTGCAAAATTGTTTGCCGACGAAGGAATTAACGTCATGCTGGTGGGGGATTCCCTTGGAATGACGGTTCAGGGCCATGACTCCACCCTCCCTGTCACTGTGGAAGATATCGCCTACCACACTGCCGCCGTTCGTCGCGGTGCGCCAAACTGTCTGCTGCTGGCTGACCTGCCATTTATGGCTTATGCCACTCCTGAACAAGCATTTGAAAACGCCGCAACTGTCATGCGCGCGGGTGCGAATATGGTCAAAATCGAAGGCGGTGCCTGGCTGGTAGAAACAGTTCAAATGCTGACCGAACGCGCAGTTCCTGTTTGTGGGCATTTGGGCTTAACGCCACAGTCAGTGAATATTTTCGGTGGTTATAAAGTGCAAGGGCGTGGCGATGCAGGCGACCGTTTACTTAATGACGCCTTAGCCTTAGAAGCCGCTGGGGCACAGTTGCTGGTGCTGGAATGCGTACCGGTTGAGCTGGCAAAACGTATTACCGAGGCGCTGGCGATTCCGGTTATCGGTATTGGCGCGGGGAATGTAACCGACGGACAAATCCTCGTGATGCACGACGCATTCGGCATAACCGGTGGTCACATACCTAAATTCGCCAAAAATTTCCTTGCCGAAGCGGGCGACATCCGCGCTGCTGTACGGCAGTATATGGCTGAAGTGGAGTCCGGCGCTTATCCGGGCGAAGAACACAGTTTCCATTAAGGAGTCACGTTGTGTTAATTATCGAAACTCTGCCGCTGCTGCGTCAGCAAATCCGCCGCCTGCGTATGGAAGGCAAGCGTGTGGCGCTGGTGCCTACCATGGGTAACCTGCACGATGGTCATATGAAGCTGGTCGATGAAGCGAAAGCCCGCGCCGATGTGGTCGTCGTCAGTATTTTCGTTAACCCGATGCAGTTCGATCGCCCGGAAGATCTGGCTCGCTATCCACGCACCTTGCAGGAAGACTGCGAGAAGCTGAATAAACGTAAAGTGGATCTGGTTTTCGCTCCATCAGTAAAAGAGATCTACCCGAACGGTACAGAAACCCACACCTATGTTGATGTTCCCGGTCTTTCCACCATGCTGGAAGGTGCCAGCCGCCCAGGGCATTTCCGTGGCGTTTCGACCATCGTCAGCAAACTGTTCAACCTTGTCCAGCCGGACATCGCCTGCTTCGGTGAAAAAGATTTTCAGCAACTGGCGCTGATCCGCAAAATGGTTGCCGATATGGGCTTTGATATTGAGATTGTCGGTGTGCCGATTATGCGCGCGAAAGACGGTCTGGCGCTCAGTTCCCGTAATGGTTATCTGACGGCAGAACAACGCAAAATTGCGCCAGGCCTGTACAAGGTTTTAAGTTCGATTGCCGACAAATTGCAGGCTGGAGAGCGGGATCTCGATGAAATTATTGCCATTGCCGGGCAAGAACTGAATGAAAAAGGTTTCCGCGCCGATGATATTCAGATTCGTGATGCTGACACGTTGCTGGAAGTCACTGAAAACAGTAAACGCGCCGTGATTCTGGTAGCCGCCTGGCTTGGCGACGCTCGCCTGATCGACAATAAAATAGTCGAACTGGCGTAATACTTAACTGGCGCTACGGCTGATGGCGCCAGTTATTCATTTGCCCACGTCATGGCGATGACGTCTGTAAGCGATTATTCATATCGCAGGCAATTTAGTTAGAGTTAATTAGCTTATCAATCTCGGCAAGAGGTAAATTTGCCATCTCTGCAACGTCTTCCCGAGACATTCCTTTACTCAGAAGACGATGGGCCATCTTCTCAATCCCCTTCTCAATTCCCTTCTCAATTCCCTTCTCAATTCCCTTCTCTTCAAACCACTGCGCCAACGTCATCATAGACTCCCCTCCCGATTCCCTGTCTCTCACCGCACCGTAAAACAAATCCGCTTGTTCAGTATGACCGCGTTGCAGCATATAGTTTTGCATGGCAACTAACTGACTTCCGCTAGTGTACCCTTCGTCAATCAGCGTGACCAGTTGCTCCAGCAATAACATTAAGTCACGCTGGCGAATATGTTTTTGCAGCAGTTCGAGAATCGCAATCCGCCGATGTTGCATGATCTCGTCATCCGGCGTGATAGTGATATCCACCAGCGGGAAAGGGTTGTTGTAGACGCGTCGCGCCAGTTCCGGTGAGTAAAACATATCAAACCAGCACATTGAGAGCGGGTAAGGCGTGGCCTCGCCCTGATAAAACAGAATCGGCACCACCAGCGGCAGCTTATCGTGGTCAGCCTCCAGATGTCGGTGCATGGCGGCAATAGAGTAGCGCATCATGCGAAAGGCCATTTTTTTGTCCGGCTTGCTTTGATGTTCAATCACGACATACAGATAGCCGGGATTACCCAGCATTTGCACAGAATAGAGCACGTCGGTGCTGTGCCCTTTCAGGCTTTCTTCGATGAAACTCCCCGACTCCAGATGCAGCGTGTTGAGATCGCAGATCTCACGCAATTCCTCAGGCAGGTGTATGTCGAGGAAGTCGCGAGCGGTATCCGCATGCATTAAAAATTGTTTAAACACCGCGTCATGCGGCGTGGTACTTGGTGCGTCCATCTTACCTGCCTTCCGTGTTGTCTTGCGTGAAGGCAGTATCCAGTCAAGGCGCGCAGTCGTCAGCCGCCTCTTTGTTGTTTACCGAGCTGCGTTCAGAGAAATTTCAATCGGTTACAGGCGTTGCATGGCGGGCTTCGGCGCGGTACGCAAACTGCTGATGCAAATGCCGTCAGATGAGTAGACACTAAACAAAAATCGGGCAATACTGCGTGAGAATTTTCTCAAAGCAGGCACCGCCTGCTTCGTTAACGACAGGGTAGAAAGGTAGAAGTTATGATTCGCACGATGCTGCAGGGCAAACTCCACCGCGTGAAAGTGACTCATGCGGACCTGCACTATGAAGGTTCTTGCGCCATTGACCAGGATTTTCTTGACGCAGCCGGTATTCTCGAAAACGAAGCCATTGATATCTGGAATGTCACCAACGGCAAGCGTTTCTCCACCTACGCCATCGCGGCAGAGCGCGGTTCGAGAATTATTTCTGTCAACGGCGCTGCGGCTCACTGCGCCAGCGTCGGCGATATTGTCATCATCGCCAGCTTCGTCACTATGCCAGATGCCGAAGCCCGCACCTGGCGCCCCAACGTTGCCTACTTTGAAGGCGACAACGAAATGAAACGTACCGCGAAAGCGATTCCAGTTCAGGTTGCCTGATAATCACCCCTGCGGCTGGTTACTCACCAGCCGCGACATCGTCTCCAGCGAATCCGTTCTTAAGATATAAAGCCGTTTTAGCAACAAGGGATTATCCCCCAGTTTTACTTTACCTTTCATGGTCGTCACCGCCAGATGAAATCCGGCATCATTTGCCGCTTTAACCGCTTTGTCATTAAATCCGCCAAACGGATAAGAAAGATACAATACATGCGGATTAAATTGCGTCAGCGCCCGACGTGAACGTTCAAAATCAAACAAAATATTATGCTCACTGCGGCTAAGTAATATGGGTCGGCGATAACCATCAACCCGATGTAAAAAATGGGTATGTGACTGGAAATCAAAAACATCGCTGACATCATGCAGTTCAGAAATACTCATAAACTGTAATGACTGTGGATTCCATTTTTGTGGATGGCGTTTAATACGCGAGGTAATAATAAATGCCGTCGCCTTCATACCGTATTGTTTCAGAATGGGGTATGCATAACGACTCACCGACTTCAAACCATCATCAAATGTCAACACAACCGCGCGAGCGGGGAGATTCATCGAATTACGCAGATATCCTTCCAGTTGATACAAGGTCAACGTGGTATATCCCCTGTCGCGCAACCAGGTCATCTGGTTATTGAATGCACGTACCGACGTTGTGGTCGACGTATGGCGAAAACGGGTATTCTCTTCATCGCGTAAAATATGATGGTAGGTCAATACAGGAATACCATTATCCTGCTGCGCATCCAGCGCGCTGATATAGGCCAGCCGTTCGCCAATACGAATTTGATACCAGGTTTGATTCAGGCGATCTTTCAATTTACTGATAATGGGATAACGCAAGTTATCGGCCAGCACGCCAAATGGCGCACTGCCTGCATCGGGCGCGTTATATACCGGCGTATCTTTCCAGGTAATAAGATTTTGGTTGCTCAGTGGTTTATTCAGATCGCCCAGACCATCTTCAACTTTTTGCCGCCCTTGTACAGGTTCAAGATGACCTTTATCAATATACCCCGTAGCAAAACCAAAATTGAATTCATAATAATCGGCTGTGGTTGGGATGACCGAAATAATCTGCCCGGCACGAATGTTACCGACGGTTACCGTGTTGTCGCCAATTTTTCCCCAGATAGTCGCATCCTGAGTGGTTTGCATATAACGCGTGGGAAGTGCTGCGCTGACAGCAGATGAAACCAGCAGCACCAGGAAAATTATCTTTTTAATCATGAGGAAACTACCAGGCGAGAAACAACGCAGTTAGTGTAGCAAAATCAGAATGCGATTTAATACTCGAACCAATTGTGCTTGAGGACAAAAGGGGGATTCTTTTGTTGCTGATGCCAGAGGCTACTGACTTCAGGTGCTCCTGATGCCACGATATGCTCTCGAAATGCCGCACTGGACATTGTCTCCCGACAGGGGAGCATCTGCTCAATTAACGGTAACGTCACCCCAGAAATGACTTCACAACGAGAATGCTTGTGGCTTAATAACGACGCAACACGATAAGGTGCAGCGCCTGCTATATCGGTTAAAAAAATCACCCCATCGCCAGAATCAGTTTCATGCAGAGCATCGCACATCATGCGGCTGAGCATATTTGAACTTAACCCGCGCCAGAAATTCACTGCCCGGCACTGGATAAGTGCGCCATGTTTTTTTTCCAGCGCATCCAGTATCTCTTGCGCCCTATCGTCGTGACAGGTAATAACCCAACCTAACATCGCTTTCCTCCTTAGCCGAAAATCAGTCTACCCTGACCAGTATTGATAAAGGGTGATAGCCGTCAAAACTCCCCTCCCCCGTATCCGGAGGAGAGGAGAGCGACTTAGCTACGCAAGCCGCGCCCACGCTGGATCAGCGACCAGCAGATCAGATAAAACGCAATAATAAAAACAACCAGTACGCCAAAAGTCGTGACCAGCGGCACATCATTAATGCCGAGGAAGCCGTAGCGGAAACCACTGATCATATAAACGATCGGGTTCAGATGCGACAGTCCCTGCCAGAACGGCGGCAGCAAAGTCAGGGAGTAAAAGACCCCGCCCAAATACGTGAGTGGCGTTAATACAAAGGTTGGCACCAGGCTGATGTCATCGAACGTTTTGGCAAACACACCGTTCAGCAAACCCGCAAGGGAGAATAGCACCGCCGTGAGCACCAGGGTTAAGGCAACGAATACCCACGAATGCACCTGAAACGGCACAAAGAACAGCGAAATCGCCGTCACCAGAATGCCAACAAACAGCCCACGCGCCACGCCGCCGCCGACATATCCGGCGATAATCACGTGCGTTGGAACCGGAGCGACCAGCAACTCTTCAATATTACGCTGGAACTTGGCACCAAAAAATGATGATGCAACGTTGGCGTAGGCATTGGTGATCACCGACATCATGATCAGCCCCGGCACGATGAACTGCATATAGCTGAAGCCATGCATATCACCAATGCGCGAACCAATCAGGTTGCCGAAGATAATAAAGTAAAGGGTCATGGTGATGACCGGCGGCACCAGCGTCTGCACCCAGATACGCATAAAGCGATGAATTTCTTTCGCCCAGATGCTTTTTAACGCCACCCAGTAAAGATGCATCATGCGCGATCTCCTTGTTTTTCATTAACCAGTGAAACAAACAGCTCTTCCAGACGGTTGGCTTTGTTACGCATACTTAATACCTGAATGCCCTGCTCGCTTAACTGCGTAAACACACTGTTGATCCCCTGCTCGCGCAGCACTTCAACTTCAAGCGTGGCGGTATCGACCAGTCGATACTGATAACCATCGAGCTTCGGCAACGGGCTTTTCGGTGCGAGATCGAGAATAAAGGTTTCCGATTTCAGCTTCGCCAGCAGCGCCTTCATCGAGGTATTTTCCACCAGCTCACCGTGTTGAATAATGCCGATATTGCGGCACAGCATTTCTGCTTCTTCCAGGTAGTGTGTGGTGAGAATGATGGTGGTGCCTTTGTCGTTTAAATCCTTCAAAAAGCCCCACATTGAGCGGCGAAGTTCGATATCCACGCCTGCGGTCGGTTCATCAAGAATCAGCAATTTAGGTTCATGCATTAACGCACGGGCAATCATTAAACGGCGCTTCATCCCACCAGATAACATACGCGCACGTTCGTTACGCTTTCCCCATAGATCGAGCTGTTTAAGATACTTTTCGCTACGGATGTACGCTTCTTTACGCTCTACACCGTAGTACCCCGCCTGATTTACCACAATTTGCTGCACGGTTTCAAACGGGTTGAAGTTAAATTCCTGCGGCACCAGCCCCAACTGGCGTTTGGCATTAACGACATCTTTTTCAAGATCGTAACCAAATACGCTGACGCGCCCGGAGGTCTTATTTACCAGCGAGCTGATAATACCGATAGTGGTCGATTTCCCGGCCCCATTCGGCCCCAGAAGCGCATAAAAATCACCCGCCTCGACCTGCAAATCTATTCCACGAAGCGCCTGAACGCCGCCTGGATAGGTTTTTTTAAGCTGTTGAAGTTCCAGTGCAATGGTCATAAATTTTTACTTACCTTACGTTCTTACACTTTATCTGTGGTTTAAATCGTCCCGGAGTTGCCCTATATTAGCCAAACGTAATTATTTGGTTACAGGTCGTTAACCTCCATGAAAGACATAGATACACTCATCAGCAATAATGCACTATGGTCAAAAATGCTGGTGGAAGAGGATCCCGGGTTTTTTGAGAAACTGGCACAAGCGCAAAAACCGCGCTTTCTATGGATTGGATGTTCCGACAGTCGCGTTCCTGCAGAACGTTTAACCGGTCTTGAGCCGGGCGAACTCTTTGTTCACCGTAATGTTGCTAACCTGGTCATTCACACCGATCTAAACTGCCTCTCCGTGGTTCAGTATGCAGTGGATGTTCTCGAAGTTGAACATATTATTATCTGTGGCCACTATGGTTGCGGCGGCGTGCAAGCTGCTGTTGAAAACCCGGAACTGGGGCTTATCAACAACTGGCTGCTGCACATCCGCGATATCTGGTTCAAACATAGCTCATTGCTCGGCGAAATGCCGCCAGAGCGTCGTCTGGATACCCTGTGCGAACTGAACGTAATGGAACAGGTATATAACCTGGGTCACTCCACCATTATGCAATCAGCGTGGAAACGCGGGCAGAAAGTCACCATTCACGGCTGGGCTTACGGCATTCACGACGGCTTACTGCGTGACCTGGATGTCACAGCCACTAACCGCGAAACCCTGGAGCAACGTTACCGTCACGGGATTTCCAACCTCAAGCTGAAGCACATCAATCACAAATAAATTCGCCATGCCGGATGCAACACATCCGGCAAATCCGCACTTACTCGTCCAGCAGAATCACTTTGCCGATATACGGCAGATGGCGGTAACGCTGTGCGTAATCAATACCGTAACCCACCACAAACTCATCCGGGATCGAGAAACCGATAAATTCTACCGGCACGTTCACTTCACGGCGGGACGGTTTATCCAGCAGCGTACAAATCGCCAGCGACTTCGGTTCGCGCAGGCTTAAGATTTCACGCACTTTCGACAGTGTATTACCGGAGTCGATGATATCTTCAACAATCAGCACGTCCTTGCCACGGATATCTTCATCCAGATCTTTGAGGATTTTCACATCACGGGTGGTGGACATGCCGCTACCGTAGCTGGAGGCGGTCATAAAGTCGACTTCATGAGATACCTGAACTTCACGGCACAGGTCCGCCATAAACATAAATGAGCCACGCAGCAGGCCTACCAGCACCATATCGCTGCCGCTGTCTTTGTAACGCTCAGTAATCTGACGACCCAGTTCGGCGATACGCGCTTTAATCTCCGCTTCGGGGATCATTACTTCTACAGTATGTTTCATATCTCTAACCATATGATTTAAAAACAAATCACTTCGCACGGGCTAGCTTCGGCACCGCAGCAAAGCGCAAGACACGCAGTATACCAGTAAAACTATTCATTGGCGGAATCTGTTAATAAAGCTCAAATTGTGATGACGATCACACATGTTAAAACCTATAATTAATTGCTACTAAAATATTAATGAATTGAAATGGTGTCTCTTTATGGCAATTAACAATACCGGCTCGCGACGATTACTCGTCACGCTAACAGCCCTTTTTGCAGCTCTTTGCGGGCTGTATCTTCTCATTGGCGGAGGCTGGCTGGTCGCGATTGGCGGCTCCTGGTACTACCCTATTGCAGGCCTTGTGATGCTCGGCGTCGCCTGGATGCTGTGGCGCAGTAAACGCGCCGCGCTTTGGCTATACGCGGCTCTGCTGCTCGGCACTATGATTTGGGGCGTCTGGGAAGTCGGTTTCGACTTCTGGGCGCTGACTCCGCGCAGCGACATTCTGGTCTTCTTCGGCATCTGGCTGATCCTGCCGTTTGTCTGGCGTCGCCTGGTCATTCCTGCCAGCGGCGCAGTTGCCGCACTGGTGGTCGCACTGCTGATTAGCGGTGGTATCCTGACCTGGGCCGGATTTAACGATCCGCAGGAAATCAACGGCACCTTAAGCGCCGATGCCACGCCAGCAGAAGCCATCTCCCCCGTTGCCGATCAGGACTGGCCTGCCTATGGTCGCAATCAGGAAGGCCAACGCTTTTCGCCGCTGAAACAAATTAACGCCGATAACGTCCACAACCTGAAAGAAGCCTGGGTATTTCGCACGGGCGATGTGAAACAGCCGAACGATCCGGGCGAAATCACCAATGAAGTGACGCCAATAAAAGTGGGCGACACGCTTTACCTGTGTACTGCTCACCAGCGCCTGTTTGCACTTGATGCCGCCAGCGGCAAAGAGAAATGGCATTACGATCCTGAGCTGAAAACCAACGAGTCTTTCCAGCACGTAACTTGTCGTGGCGTCTCTTATCATGAAGCCAAAGCAGAAACTGCTTCGCCGGAAGTGATGGCGGATTGCCCGCGTCGTATCATTCTTCCGGTCAATGATGGCCGCCTGATTGCGATTAACGCTGAAAACGGCAAGCTGTGTGAAACCTTCGCCGATAAAGGCGTGCTCAATCTGCAAAGCAATATGCCGGATACCAAACCGGGTCTGTATGAGCCGACTTCGCCGCCGATTATCACCGATAAAACCATCGTGATGGCTGGTTCAGTCACCGATAACTTCTCAACCCGTGAAACATCTGGCGTGATCCGTGGTTTTGATGTCAACACCGGGGAGCTGTTGTGGGCTTTTGATCCGGGCGCGAAAGATCCGAACGCGATCCCGTCTGACGAACACACCTTTACATTTAACTCGCCAAACTCGTGGGCACCTGCGGCCTATGACGCGAAGCTGGATCTGGTGTATCTGCCGATGGGCGTGACCACGCCGGATATCTGGGGCGGTAACCGCACACCGGAACAGGAACGTTATGCCAGCTCGATTCTGGCGCTGAATGCCACTACCGGGAAACTGGCGTGGAGTTACCAGACCGTTCACCATGACCTGTGGGATATGGATCTTCCGGCACAGCCGACGCTGGCGGATATCACCGTTAACGGTCAAAAGGTTCCGGTCATTTACGCTCCGGCGAAAACCGGCAACATTTTTGTGCTCGATCGTCGTAATGGTGAACTGGTGGTTCCTGCACCGGAAAAACCGGTTCCACAAGGCGCAGCGAAAGGCGATTACGTCCCCCCTACCCAACCGTTCTCTGAACTGAGCTTCCGTCCGACGAAAGATTTAAGCGGTGCGGACATGTGGGGCGCCACCATGTTTGACCAGCTGGTGTGCCGCGTAATGTTCCACCAGATGCGCTATGAAGGCATTTTCACCCCACCATCTGAACAGGGTACGCTGGTCTTCCCGGGTAACCTGGGGATGTTCGAATGGGGCGGGATTTCCGTTGATCCGAATCGTGAAGTGGCAATTGCCAACCCAATGGCGCTGCCGTTTGTTTCGAAACTGATCCCACGCGGTCCTGGCAACCCGATGGAACAGCCGAAAGATGCCAAAGGCACGGGTACGGAATCCGGTATTCAGCCGCAGTACGGCGTGCCGTATGGCGTCACGCTTAACCCGTTCCTTTCACCGTTTGGTCTGCCGTGTAAACAACCAGCATGGGGTTACATCTCGGCACTGGATCTGAAAACCAATGAAGTGGTGTGGAAGAAACGTATTGGTACGCCGCAGGACAGTATGCCGTTCCCGATGCCCGTTCCGGTGCCGTTTAATATGGGTATGCCGATGCTCGGCGGACCAATCTCCACGGCGGGTAACGTGCTGTTTATTGCCGCTACGGCAGATAACTACCTGCGCGCTTACAACATGAGCAACGGTGAAAAACTGTGGCAGGGTCGTCTACCAGCGGGCGGTCAGGCAACACCGATGACCTATGAAGTGAATGGTAAGCAGTATGTGGTGATCTCCGCAGGCGGTCACGGTTCATTTGGTACGAAGATGGGCGACTATATTGTGGCTTATGCGCTGCCGGATGATGTGAAGTAAGATTCGCTCAGATTACTGACAAAGTGCGCTTTGTTCATGCCGGATGCGGCGTAAACGCCTTATTCGGCCTACAAAATCGTATGGTGCGTAGGCCTGATAAGTGTAGCGCATCAGGCAATTTTGCGTTTGTCATCAGTTTAAAGCCCGGAGAGATCCGGGCATATTTCCGAATACGTATTTTTACACCGTAAACCCTAACATCATCCCCGTATCTTCATGCTCCAGCAGATGGCAGTGCG
>ERZ1034901.1006-NODE-1006-length-20616-cov-4.368708_pt1 | contig 20616 bp, 19 predicted proteins | sample MGYA00520628_ERZ1034901 | MGnify/ENA primary metagenome ERZ1034901 (study PRJEB33766, sample SAMN09781783) | gut metagenome | biome: gut microbiome | host: Homo sapiens | place: Madagascar | study: EMG produced TPA metagenomics assembly of the PRJNA485056 data... | reverse complement strand
ATACCTGCAAAAACGCACCAATTAGGAGCCGCCGTGGCCACTCAGCTTCCCCCCAAACAGCGGGGGCGTTCTTCTTGCCCAGGTAATGGGGACACCCTTGGGGGCGATGCCACCCGTCGCCGAGACGAGCGCGCGGCAAGACGGGCTTCTCGCCAGGCGGAGGCCGAGCGGCAGGCGAGGCTGCGCGGAAAGCTTGCGACGGCGCTGGTGGCGCTGGCCGTGATCGCGGGCGTTGGGGGCTCGTGCGCCCGCGGGTCGCGGGTTGCGCGCGAGGACGCCCTGGCGGCAGTGACCGCGCAGGCGCGGCAGAGCGCGGGCGGCCTGGGCTGCGAGATGGTCCGCGGGGCGCGGGCGTTTGCGGCGGGCTACGTTCAGCCCACAAGCACGGCGACGTCCGAGTGGGCGGCCGGCAAGATGCCCTACCTTTACCAAATTGATGCCGCGTTTGCGGACGACCGGTACAGTAACGGCCCCATCAGCCTGCAGGGATGCGGGCCTTTTGCACTGGACATGGTCTACATTGACCTCACGGGAGACACATCCATGGGGCCTATTGAGATGGCGGCCTACGCCACCAGCAACGGATACTCGACCGACCGCAACGGCAGCGCGTGGGCGCTCGTTGGCAGCGGCGCGGCGGGGCTGGGCCTCAAGAGCGAGGTGCTGGGCGCGTCCGCGAGCTCGCTGCGCGCGGCGCTCCAGGCCGGCAAGGACGTGATCTGCGTCATGGGGCCGGGCACGTTCACGCGCGTCGGGCACTTCATTGCACTGGACGGGCTTGACGCCGACGGGCGGGCCATCGTGCATGACTCAAACAGCTACCTGCGCAGCCACCAGAGCTGGGACCTTAACCTCATCGTCAGCGAGATGAGCTGCGCCTGGGCGCTCTCCGTGGCGTAGGCCCGGGTCGGGGCTGAGGGTGGGGCCAGGGCCGTGGCCGCAGGCTAGCGGCGCTTGTCCATGGACTCCAGAAGGCGGGCGTAGTCCTTGGTCAGGCGCTCGCCGATGGAGCCGGCGGCGTCGGTGGCGCAGATGATGCCGTGCTCGTCGGAGGCAAGAAACACCTCGGCAGGGGACGCGGCGCCGGAGGCAACGTCGTCAAGCAGGTCGGCCTGGCGAGAAAGCGGCAGGCCGACGGTCTTGGCCAGGTCCTCTACCAGTGAAGACGCGCCAGAGAGGCTCTGGCCTGGGGCAACGGCCGCAACCAGGCAGCCATCTCGGACGGACCAGAGCGTCTCCGGCGCAACGCCCGTCTCGTCCGCCTCCTGCTGCGCGGCGGCTGCGCGGTCGACGAGGCCCGAGGCGGTCATAGCGGCAAGCGGCTCGTACGGGCCGACGGTCATGGCTGCCTGGCCCTCCTCGTCAACGATGAGCATGAGCACGCCGTTGGGGTTTTCTGCCGAACCCTCGCGCAGGGTCCACTCAACGTGCTGCTTTGCCCACGCGATGAGCTGGGGAGAGACGGGCTCGTCGTCCAGAACGCGGCGGCTCAGCGCGCGCAGGTGACGGTTCTCGAGCGGCAAGCGGCCGGACGCCAGACGCCAGCGGCACACCAACGCCGGGGTCCCAAGCTTGAAATTCCTCATCTCGGCACTGCCGACGTTCACGTCACCCATGGTGTTCTCCCCTTCTGCGGACGGCTTCTGTAGCGTACCCCATCGAGAAGCAGCTGAAACCGGCGGCGCCGGGCGTCAGAGCGCGGAAGGCAGCCAGTCGAGCAGAGCCGCGAGCGGGCCGAGGCGGACATCCGCAAGGGACTGGTCAAGTTCGGGAGCACTTGGCGGCATAACGGCGCAAACCGTCGCATCAGCCTCGTGAGCTGCGCGAATGCCAAGCGGCGAGTCCTCGACCACAAGCGTGCGGCACGGGCTGACGCCCAGCCGGCGCATGGCCGCAAGGTAGATGTCGGGCGCCGGTTTGTTTGCAGCGCAGTCCTCTCCGGAAAGCGTCGCGTCAAAGGCGCTGGCCAAATTCAGCTGCTCAAGAAAGCCATCGATGACCCAGCTCGGCCCGGCCGAGGCGAGCCCCGTCTTGAGGCCCAGAGCGCGACACATCTGAAGGACCTCGCGCATGCGGGGGACGCACAGCTGGGCATAGGGCACCGGGTCGTTGGCAAAGCGAGAGCGAAACCGCTGGTAAAGCGCCTCCCTTTTTAGCGAATCGGTAGGAACTGCGGTTTTCCAGATGACCTCGTTGTTTGAGCCGTAAAAGCTGGGAAACGCAGAGTCGTCAATGCCAACCTCAGCAAAGAACTCACGCCGGCGGCGGTCGTAGAAGGGCTCGGTATCAACCAGAACGCCGTCTTTGTCAAAGATGATTGCCTCGTAGCGCACGGGACCTCCCCTTTTGCTTAATTTGCAAGGCTCGTATGCGCAGCCGGGGCGCCTTCTGGCCCAAAGTCTGCACAGAAGTGGCCTTCGTGTGAGCGATTTGGCTTCGGCTGTGCAGAAGTGCCCTTCGTGCGAGCCCCTTTCTGGGGACCTTACCCGAAGACCTCAAGCAGTATGCATTTCCGGCAGAGCGCAACTGGCCTTATGCCTGAAAATATTCATTGCCAACTTTATATGGCTTTAAAACCCAAAAAACAGGCTCACACCAAGGCCACTTCTGCACAGCCGAAGCCAAATCGCTCACACGAAGGCCCGTTCTGCACAAGGCATGAGTCAGCGGCGCCCGCGGCAGACACCCAAACGCCCGCCGCGGCTCCGCGGGCAGCTATTTCTCAAGCTGCTTGGCAAGCATGATGGAAAGAATTGCCTCGTCAGTGGTGGCAAAGCCCTCGCGGACGAGCTTGCCCGTGTGACTGATGGTGTCCTCGGCGTCTTCAAAGACAATGCCCTCAAGGCTGGACGGCTGAATGTCTGCCAGCGCCAGTGTCGAGGAGGTAATGGCAGCGTTGGTACCTGCGGCAATCTTCAGCGCACACGTGGCCTTGGCGCCGTCGCAGATCATTCCCTGGAGCGTTGCGAGCATGTTGTTGATTGCGCACTTTATCTCGGGCAGGTTGCCTCCCTGCAGGTAGGTCATGCCGCAGCAAGAGCCCGTTCCGCCCGCAATACCGCTTCCGCACAGGGGAGAAAGGCGCCCCATGTACTCCTTGATGTGCATGACCACCAAGAACGACATGACCAGTGCACGAGCAAGGTCCTCGTCGGAGGAGCCCAGGGCGCGTCCCAGCTCGATGATGGGAAGGCTGCTTGCCAGGCCCTGGTTTCCGGAGCCCGCGCACGTCATGACGGAAAGCGGACACCCGCCCATGCGGGCATCGGAGGCGGCGGCCGTGGCAGAAATCAGACGCAGGGAGAGGTTGTTGAGCAGCACGCCGCGCGCATTTGACCCGGCGCTCATACGGCGGCCGACCTCCAGGCCATAGCTGTTACGCAGGCCCTCCTCGCTCACGCGCGTGTTCATCGGCACGCAATCAAGCACAAACTTGATGTCCTCAAAGGGCACGGTGGTCGCAAACTCGTAGATGCCGTCCACGGTGAGGCCGGTGCCGCCGTCGGCATCGCCGGCGCCGACGGAGATGGGCTTGTCCACCAGGACCTCGCCGTTCTTCTCCACGCGCACGACGTTGGTGTGGTCACGGCAGACAATGACGCGGGAGGTGTCCGTCCCATCCGTAAGCAGGGCCTCAATGTAGAGCGCCTCCGGCGTGGCCTTTTGCTCGACGTGCACCACGTGGGCCTCTACCAGCTCCTTTGCAGCCGCCAGCTGCTCAGGCGAGAAGCCCTGCAGCACCTCGAGCCGCTTGGCGGACTGCTTGACCACGGCGCCAAGCGCGGCAGCGATCTCGATGCCCACCATGCCGGTCCCGGGGATTCCCACGCCCAGCGCGTTCTTGATGATGTTGGCGGACAGCTTGAGCCGCACGTCGGTGGCGTCGGCGCCCAGCTGCTCGGCCGCAAGAGAGACGGCAAACGCCACGGCCACGGGCTCGGTGCACCCCTCGGCCGGAACGACCTCCTTCTTGAGGAGCCCGATGTAGTCGACCATGTTAATCCTCCCAGTCTAGGCAGACAGCTCTACCAGCGCCTCAAGCGCCACCTCATAAATATCCGTCGCTTTGGAGATATTCTCAAGCAAAACGTGCTCGTCGATGCCATGGGCGCCGGTGTGGGTGCCCGGAAGCTTGGGCCCAAACGCCACCAGCGCGGGCAAGAGGCTGGCGTAGGTGCCGCCCGCCATGACCGACGTCGTTCCCGGCTCTCCCGTCACCCGCTCGTACGCGGCGAGAAGCGCCTGCACGCAGGGGTCGTCCTCCGGGACCAGATGCAGCTGCTTGCTCATAGCAACCCTCACGTCCCAACGAGCCCCCAAGGCCCCTCGCAGTCGAGAAACAACCTCGTCCTCGCTAATGCCAGAGCCAAAGCGCACGTCAAGCTCAATGCGCACGCGCCGTCCCTCCGCCTCAAGAACCCCCAGGTTGACAGACGTGTGGCCAAACTCCGCGTCGGGCACGTCAATGCCAAGCGCCGCGCCGGTCAGGTCTCGGCAGAACAGCCGCTCAAGCAGGCAGACGACGTCGCCGCTGACCTCGGGCGTGCCCGCAAGCTCGCGAAGCAGCTTGCAGATGGCGTTTTGCCCCCGCTCCGGCGTTGAGCCATGCGCGCTTTTTCCGCTGGCCCGCACCGTCGTGCCGTCAGGCAGCGTGGCCCGCGCGGAATCCGGCACCACGTTCGCGGCCGTGCCGCCGCTAATGCTCAGACCCGCGGGCAAATCGGCGTCGTCGCAGGTCAGCACCAGGTGAAGCCGCGCCTTCTCGCCGCGCACGACGGGAAACGCCGCGTCCGGTACAAACCCCAGGGAAGGCAGCTCGCAGCCCGACTCGACGTACTCGCGTAGGTCGGACATGCCGGTTTCCTCATCCGTTCCAAAGATGATGCGAATCCTGCAGGGAAGCCCGGCAGCCGCCCTCGCACGCTCCCACAGCTCCCCCACGAGCTCGATCATGACCGCGGCGCCAATCTTGTTGTCCATACAGCCGCGGCCGTAGAGCATGCCGTCCTCGACCTGCGCGCCATACGGGTCGCGCGTCCAGCCGTCGCCGGCGGGGACGACGTCCAGGTGCACGGGAAACGCCACCAGCGGGCCGTCCTCCCCCACCTCGGCAATCCCAACCTTCTGTCCCAGCCGAGAAGTTCGCATTCCCCTGGACTCGCACTCCAAGAGAGCCCGGCGAAGCGCCAGCTCGCACCCCTCGCCGTACGGGGCCCCAGGCGCGGGCGCGGCGTGCTCCGTGTTGATGCGCACCAGGTCACGCAGCAGCGAGAGAATCCTGTCGTCGCGAAGGCCTTGTGGAATGGCCCAGCACGGTCGAGGGGTGGTCATGCTACTCGCCGTCCTTTGCGTTTGCCGCGGCATCGGCGCGGCAGGCCTCGGCGCCCGAGGGGTCGCCGTCCTTCTTGGGGGTGAAGACGAGCTCGCAGATGTCGTCGCCGCGGCCGATCTGGTTGGCAAAGTGCAGGTTGACGCCAGCGCAGTCGGCACGGGCAAAGTCGCTGTAGCAGGCAAGGCGGCAAAGCTCGGCCACACGCTCGGCGGGCAGCCCCATGGCCTTCCAGGTGTGCGCAAGCGGGCAGAAGTGGAACTTCAGCACGCCGCGCTCGTCGGACTTCTCGGCGAGCTCCATCTCAAAGACGTCCTGGCCGTTGCTGCCGTAGAGCATCTCGGCCATCTTGCCGGGGTTGCCCTCGCAGACGCCGTACTTCTTGCCACGGCCAAGGCCAAACTTGTAGATGGTGTCCTCGCAGAACTCGTCCGGGTCGATGCCGTGCTTCTCGGCCTCCTCGAGCATAAGGGCAAACCACTGGGCACGGGTGCCGTTGGCACCGCGGACGTCGGTCAGAAACTCGTCGCGAGTAAAGGTCTGCTTGTCAGACATATCTATCCTCTCCGTTAAACAAAGCGCAGGTGGCGCTGGCTATTGCGTGTCGTTGCGTGTCAATCAGACGAGAAGGGCCCGGCCACTCCCAGCGTGGCCGGGCCCAGGGAAGGCACTGCCTAGAGGGCGAAGATGCCGAGGAAGGCGCCGATGATGGAGGCGCAGATGAGGATGATCAGGCAGCGGGTGATCGTCCACTTCTTGCACTTGATGCCCCAGAAGACAAAGAACACTGCGGCCAGGGGAAGCAGGCCAGGGGCGATTGCGTCCAGGGTCGTCTGCAGCTGGACGGTCTTGTCGCCAAAGGTCCAGGCAAGCGGGGTGCTGATCTTCACGATGCTGGCGGACAGGGCGCCCATCATGAACATGCCCACGATGGAGGCGCAGTCGATGATCTTGTTGATGATGCCGCCGGAGAGGATCTTCTGGATGGACTCCTTGCCCAGCTTGTAGCCAAGGCCAAAGAGGAAGCGGGCCTCGCAGAACGTGATGGCGGCGAAGGCGATGGGGAAGACCACGCCCACGACGTTGCCGGTGGTGGCAAACGAGGCACCCAGGGCAAAGAGGATGGTCTGGATGGTGCCGAAGTCAAGGGTGTCGCCAATGCCGGCGAGCGGGCCCATGAGGCCGGTCTTGATGCCAGTGATCATCTCGTCGGGGATGTCGGAGCCCATGGCCTTCTGCTCCTCCATGGCGAGCACGGTGCCGTGGATGAGGCAGCCCCAGTTGGCCTGCGTGTTGAAGAAGCCCAGGTGGCGCTTGATGGCGGCCTCGAGGTCCTCGTCATTGGGGTAGAGCTTGCGGAGCACGGGAGCAAAGGAGGAGGCTACGGCCAGCGCCTGCATGCGCTCGAAGGAGTTGGAGAGTTCGGCCGTCCAGATCCAGCGCAGGAACACGCCGTTGACGTCCTTCTCGGACAGCAGGTGCTCCTGCTCCTTCTTCTCGCCGTCCAGGTCCTTGGCAAAGTTCAGACCGTCGAAGGCCTTCTCGTCGCCCATGAACATGATGAGAAGGGCCATGCAGATGCCAAAGATGGCGGCAGCCATGGTCGGGATCTGCAGGTACTTGACCAGGAAGAAGCCGATGATGAAGAGCGGCAGGTACTTCATCTTGCCGATCATGAAAATCGTGGTGGCAAAGCCCAGGGCGGGCAGCATGCCGCCCATGACGTTGAAGCCGGTGAGCAGCCACGTGGGCATGACGTTCAGCATGGCGGTCACGAAGTCGGCGCCAAAGTAGTTGATGACGAACATCAGCGGGAAGCGAATGATGAATCCCAGGATGAACGGGTAGGTGGTGGCGCAGCGCCAGACCTTCTTGACGTCGGCCTCGTCGGCGGCCTTGTCGGCCCAGTGGACAAACACGGCGTTGACGGTGCGGCGCAGGTTGTTCACGAAGACGCCGAGGACGCCCAGCGGCACGGCGATGGAGACGGCCACCTCAGGGGTCACGCCGGTCTGGATGGCGATGGGCACGGCGATGAGTGCGGCAAAGACTCGGTCGGACGGGATGTTGCCGCCAGCAGCGACCATGCCCAGGTAGACCATCTCGATGCTGCCACCGGTGATGAGGCCGGTCTCGAGGTTGCCGGTGAGCGCGCCCAGGACGGTGCCCACCACGATGGGGGACTTGAGCGTCTGGATCCACGAGTATCCCGCGAGGGATGCGGCAAACCAGAACCACAGTCCGCCGACAAGGGCGAAGAACAGGTTGAGTTGCATGGTTGCTCCTTAGGAGTTGTACTTCTTGAGGGCGTCGGCGAGGGTCATTCCGGCCTCCTCGGGGACGACCTGCAGGGTGATCTGGCATCCGGCGTCGGCCATGTGCGTGAGGTCTGCGACGTCGGCATCGTTGAGCGCGACGGCCTGGAAGACGATCTTTCGGCCGGCCTCGGCGGGAACGCCGCCCAGCTGCAGGGCCTTGAGCTCAAGGCCGGCGTCCATGGCCTTGCGGGCCGTCTGGATGCTCTTGAAGAGCAGGAAGACGTTGCCGGAGCCCAGGTCGTCCGCCTGGTAGGCGCGGGCGGTGTCCTCGGCGGACTTGATGTCCACGTCGACGCCGCTCGGGGCGGCCATCTTGTAGATGTCCACCATGAAGCTGTCCTGGGCCAGGACGTCGTCGACAATCAAGATCTTCTGCGCGGCGGCGATCTTGGACCACTTGGTGATGACCTGGCCGTGGATGAGGCGGTGGTCAACGCGCGCAAACGTGATGTTTGGCATGGGAACCTTCTTGTCTTGCCCCGGCTACTTGCCGAGCAGCTGGTTGATGTTCTTGACGCCCTGGGCGCCCGCCTCCTGGCAGGCGGCCTGGAGCTCCTCGGCCGAGCCGGCGGAGTCCCGCGAGGAGAGCGCCTCGATGAACATGGGGAGGTTCACCCCGGACAGCACCCGGTAGCTTCTCTCGCGCAGGTTCATGCTCGCGACGTTGCACGGGCTTCCGCCAAGAAGGTCGGCCAGCACGAGGACGCCATCACCGGTGTCCACGCGGTCAAGCGCGGCGAGAAACGCGGCGTTGAGGTCGTTTACGTTGTCCTCGCGGCGCAGGGAGAGCGTCTCCACCTGCGTCACGGGTCCCGTGATGAGCTCGGCCGCGTCCACGATCCCCTCGCTGAGCGTGCCGTGCGTCATGACGATGATTCCGACCATGAATCCCTCCCCTGGGTCAGGTCTTTGTGACTCTTGTGTCTAACGGATGGTGAGCTGCTGTGCACCGCATCTCGAAGCGCATTCTTCGGGCACGCCGCTCGGCTGTCAACGCGCGCCGGCCAGCGGTCGATTTTGCTGATTTTTCGGCTTGTAACCGTTTGGGGCGAGCGGCTGGCCTATGCTGAAGTATTCGGAATTTGCTCCAAATGGACGGTTTTCTCGCGTTGGCCCAGTTTTTTTGCTCGGGTACGCCCCATTGCTTTCTTCGATTTTGCGCAATATACTGGTTTTGTGCAAAACCGAGGACGGAAGGGAGAGCCACACTTGAAGGTCAAGAACGCACCTCTCAAACCGGAGGATTATTTCCCAAGACTTTCTGACCGGATGTTACCGAGTCTCCTCAATTCCTACAAAATTCTTGAGTTCGAGGGCGTGCGAGGCTGCGGCAAAACCCATACGTGTCTGTCCGTCGCTCGGACCATCACTCATGCAGACGAGAAGACCATCGTGCTGCCGCTCATCCAGTCGGACCCCCGCCTGGCCATATCGGGAGACCGGCCACACGTCATCGACGAGTGGCAGACCATGCCGGAGCTCCGGGAGCTTGCCTACCGCGAGGCCGAGGCCACGGGAAGCCTGTTGCTCACCACCTCGCTGCGCCCCGGGTCGCCAGAGCCTTACGTGAGGTCCCACGCAAGCGCCGCCACCCACATCCACATGCGCACGCTCTCCCTCTTCGAGCTTGGCCTCTCAAACGCAAGCGTCTCGCTCACGGGGCTTCTCGATGGGCGCTTTGACCCCATGGCCAAGAACGTGTCCATAAGGACCATCGCCTCATATATATGTAAGGGAGGCTGGCCGTTTGCCAGGGAGACCGACCCCGCGCGAGCCTTGGAGCTGGCCGGCCGTCACCTCGGGGACATCTTGGCCACAGACGTGACCGCAATGGGCAAGAAGCCCTCCACGGCGCAGGACGTCCTTGCCGCGACGGCCGAGCGCGAGGGCGACTTCACCTACGCCCGCATCGCACAGACCATGGAGGTCCACGGCGCCAAGCCGCCCTCAAGAAACACCTTCGCCGCCTACTTGGGAGTTCTCGAGCGCCTCTACCTCGTGGAGCGCCTTGACGGCTGGGCCGCGCCGGTCCGCGCGACCTCGCGCGTCAAGGTCAAGCCCCGCTACCTGCCCTGCGATCCGAGCGTCGGCGTCTTTGCCTGCGGTCTGAACGAGAGAAGCCTGCTCAGGGACGCCTCGGTCTTCTCGCGCGCGCTGAAGTCGATGGCCCTCAGGGACCTCCTGGTCTACGCCGGCGTGCTTGAGCCCGGAGTTGAGCCGCAGGTGCGCTACTACGCGGACTCCGACGGGCTTGAGGTTGACTTTGTTCTTCTCCTTCCGGACGGCCGCTGGGCGCCCATAAACGTCGAGATTGGAGAAGCGCAGGTCAAAGGCTCGATCAAGCGGCTCCAGCGACTCTGCAAGAAGGTCCGCAACGGCGGCAGGCTGGGCGAGGCCGCCTTCTGTGCCGTCATACTTGCCAGCACCGACCGGCCCCGCAGGGACGAGGCCACCGGCACGTTCGTCTTCCCCATCACAACCTTTGGCGCATAGGAGAACCCATGGCTTTGCAGCATCAAGGCGGCAGCCCTACCTATAGGCCGTTTGAGAAGAAGGACCTTGAAGTCGCAGCGGAGCTGTTCTACCAGCAGTGGGGCACGGAGGCCGGAGAGCGGCTGGGCAGGCTGGATGCGCAGGTCAACCTGTGCAACTATCTCATGGACGCAGACTGGGGCCTTGTCGCCGAGGGTGCGGGCGGCAAGCTTCTGGGCGTACTTCTCGCAGAGACCGGCTCCCAGCCGGCCGCCGCACGATCCGCGTGGCACGCCAGTCGAGAAGAGCTTCTTGCCCAGGTTGCACCAGGCGCCACCTTTGGCCGCGAGGTCTGCCGGGTTGAGGCCGAGGAACTGGTGCTCTCGCAGCGGTTCCGCGCCGCGGCGGACGCGAGTGGGCGCCCGGAAGCGGCAGCGGAGTTCAAGCTCCTGATTGTGAGCCCGGCTGCCCGCGGGCTGGGCGTCGGTGGCGGCCTCGTGCGCCGTGGCGAGGACCATCTTGCGCAGACGGGAGCCACCGGCTACTACCTCATCACAGACGACACCTGTGACGTGGGGTTTTACGACCATCTGGGCCTTTCTCGCCTAGTGGCGGAGGCCTCGGCGGCAGAGCCTGGAATCAATCTTTATGTCTACGGCAAGGAGCTCTAGATGCCTGAAGTCACAACCGGCGGCCCCGTGCGCGGGCGCTTTGCCCCCACGCCGTCCGGGCGCATGCACCTGGGCAACGTCTTCTCGGCCCTGATGGCGTGGCTGTCCGTGCGCAGCGTGGGCGGAACGCTGGTCCTGCGCATTGAGGACCTCGACCCGCGCGCCCAGCGCCGCGAGGTGGCCGAGCTCCTCATGCGCGACCTCGAGTGGCTGGGCCTCACCTGGGACGAGGGTCCGTACTTTCAGAGCGAGTGCACGGCCATCTACCAGGCTGCCGTTGACAAGCTGACCGCCCAGGGGCTCACGTACCCGTGCTTTTGCACCCGCGCGGAGCTCCATGCGGCAAGCGCGCCGCACGCATCCGATGGCACCTATCTCTACCAGGGAACTTGTCGCAATCTGAGCACCGAGGAGATTGCGAGAAAAGCAGCCGTCCGCCCGCCGGCGACGCGCCTCAAGGTGCCGCCAGCCAGCGACCCGGCAGGCACCATCACCTGGACTGACCTGGCCTTTGGCCCTCAAACCGAGGTGCTGGCCCGGGAATGCGGGGACTTTCTCGTGCGGCGCAGCGACGGCATCTTTGCCTACCAGCTGGCCGTCGTGGTCGATGACTGCCTGATGGGCGTCAACCAGGTGGTTCGCGGAGCTGACCTGCTGGGATCCTCCGCGAGGCAGACCTACCTGGCACGCCTGCTGGGCTACGAGCCGCCGACGTTTGGCCACGTCCCCCTGCTGGTGGCACCTGACGGGCGGCGCCTCTCCAAGAGGGACCGCGACCTTGACCTGGGCGGCCTGCGCGAGGCGGGCCTGAGCCCCGGCGAAATCATCGGCGCGCTTGCCTCGACGGCCGGCCTCGTGCCCGCAGGCACCGTGGCCACGCCCGAGGAGCTCATCCCCGCGTTCAGCTGGCAGAAGCTGGCCAACCGGATTGCCTCCAAGGGAGAAGACATCGTGGTCACGGACGGTTTTCTGGCAGAGGGTTCAAGCTAACCCTTGTGGCCGCAGGCATTTGTGAGGTATGATTCCAAAGCACCAAATTTGGAGAGCTGACCGAGAGGCCGAAGGTGCTCGCCTGCTAAGCGAGTATTCCCCCTAAGGGAATCTGGGGTTCGAATCCCCAGCTCTCCGCCAGATTGTTCAACCCGCCCTGCCAGCCAGGGCGGGTTTTTCTTTTGTTGATGAGCCGCTTATCTGCAGTGTTACCATTCGCCATCATACTTTCTTCATATTTAGAAATCCTCATTGACAGATGGAGGAAGGAACGGCATTATTAATAACCGCACGCGGCGTTACCTCAGCTGGATAGAGGACCTGACTACGAATCAGGGCGTCATAGGTTCGAATCCTATACGCCGCACCACGCAAACTAAGAGGCTCCTTCGGGAGCCTCTTTTTTGTTGCCTTTCGGCAGGCAATAAGCATGTGCTCCCTCGCAAACGCCCCTACCCTACCGGCCGGTAATGAATGCCCGAGGTATCTCCCACCCCCATGTACGCGTAGGGCACGCCCCGCGCATCGCAAAGGTCCATGAGGTCAACCAGGGCGTTCTCCTCTCCGCTGGCAAACTCCGTCAGCGCCGCCGCAGCGGCGCCGCCAGGGCGCCCCAGCATCGCGGCCAGTCCCTCAAGCGCCGCCACGTCAAAGATCATCCTCGCCGTGTGCAAAGACTCCCCGTACGCAATGAAGCAGCTCTTGCCGGCAACAACCTCCTCCAGCAGCACCGCGCCGGACTCCTGAGAGCCAACCCGCATCACACGCACGTCCCCCGCCGACTCAAACCGAGCAACCTCCCGCATAGCTCCCCTTCCCTCTTCCCATTTTGGGATATTCTATCACAAGAATAGAACGCTTGTTCTTGTCTACTGGTCAAGTTCTTCAGGCCGCAGGATCGGCTGCTCCAACTCTGCTGGCGTAGAATCATCAGTCAAAGTGGCGTAAAACGCTCAGTCAGGTTGGCGTAAAATCATCAGTCAAATTGGCGTAAAACGCTTAGCGACGCAGGTAGAGAGGCTTTTTTATGACTGTCGGCACATTAGCTCCCAAAGGCTACAGGCCTCGACTCATAGAGCCGAAGCTGGACTCTCTGATGCAGGCGTTTGGCTGCGTTGAAATCAACGGTCCAAAGTGGTGCGGCAAGACTTGGACGGCCATGACCCGAGCCGCCAGCATGACTAGGCTTGATTCCCCCTCTGACCGCGACGCCGCTCGTCTCGACCCGTCCCTCGCCCTCATTGGTCAGAAGCCCCATCTTGTTGATGAGTGGCAGGAGGTCCCCGAAGTCTGGGATGCCGCCCGCCGCGCCGTTGATGCATCAGGAAACGAGCGCGGAATGCTGCTGCTCACGGGCTCAACGGCATTGAACCCCAATGATTGTCCAAAAGTCCACCATTCGGGCACGGGGCGCATTGCACGTCTCTCAATGCTGCCCATGACCCTCTTTGAGACCGGTGATTCATGCGGCGAGGTGTCTCTCGCCTCCCTGTTTGAAGGCAAGCCCCTCAGCCCGACCCGTCGCGAGACCGGTCTTCAAGAGGTAGCTAGCTGGTGTTGCAGAGGCGGCTGGCCCGCAAACCTTGGCATCAATGACGCCTCTGCGCAAGAGACCGCAGCTCAGTACATTCAGTCCTTAACCGACGTCAACGTCATGGAGGATGGGCGCTCTCCAGAGACTGCAATGGCGCTGATGAGTGCCCTTGCGCTCAATCTCAGCCAGGCGGCAACCATTAAGACCTTGTCAAAAGACATGGGTGCGGAGGATGCCCTCAGCCAGAACACCATCAACGAGTACCTTGAGCTACTGAATCGCCTTAAGGTTACCGAGCAGCTAAATGGTTGGGAGCCACCGATGCGCTCCAGGGCACGCGTTCGCGTCAAGCCAAAGAGGTACTTCTGTGATCCGTCTCTTGCCGCGGCCCTTCTGGGCGCCACGCCTGACCGCCTTATGCGCGACACCCAGACACTCGGAATGCTCTTCGAGAACCTGGTCATTCGCGACCTGCGCGTCTTCCTTTCAACCTATAGGGGCCTTGGCAGCGCCCTGCACTACTACCGCGACGAGAAGGGCCTTGAGGTAGACGTCGTTGTCGAACACGCTGGTCGTTGGGCCGGCATCGAGGTCAAGCTCAGTGACACCAAGGCCGATGACGCCGCTCGCAACCTCCTTGCTCTGAAGAGGAAAGTCACCTCAAACCCTGCGGCCCAAAACGCAGAACCTGCCTTCTTGGCGGTAATCGTAGGCAGAGGCGCGCTCGCCTACACTCGCGATGACGGCGTCATGGTCATCCCTGCCGCAACGTTGACGGCGTAGGGCGGCCGAGTTACGCCCCACGCCGTTAACGTTACTTGCCAGCTCCAACTCAATGGCACCACACAGCGCTGGCTTAACGACAGCCTGCCCGTTGTCGTAGTAGATCTTCACGTCTTCAAATTGTTGGAAATACTCAAGCCATGCCCTCACCGCTTGGGCAACGTTACGTCTCATTCGTTCGCCCACCGATTCTTCATTAGGAAACTCGCTGTTTCGATAGACAAAAGATATCTATTCAACAGGCAAATACCTAACAAGAGCCGCAAGCTGGCCAGCATTTTCTTGCGTTGCTCAAGGCTCAAACACTCGTGGGGACCATGCCCATTTAGCAGCGGCTCTGAATGAGACGCCACGTTTGGCAAACCAGCTATAGAAAAGAGGGATCTAAAGCGAGGCGTGCAAAAATATTGCTTCGATTTCCGATGTGCATAAACGACTGCAGCCAATTGACGTTCTCTGAGTCTATTTCGTTCTTCCCGAGTTTCGAAACATCTGCGTACACAGCGAGCGACTCTATTGCGCACTCAGGAAGAGCGCGGATTTTGGCGAAATGCTTATCCTTCTTTCACTGGTCATTCCACGCGAGAACGTGAGAGCGCTACGAATCGGCCTCAATTCCCTCCTTGAGGATTATTACGGGCGCGCTCCCAAAGAAGTTCTGTCGGCACTCAGCGGAGCAGCCTCAAAACTCACTTCTGCCGATACCTGAGCAATCGCCGTTTGCATGTGAAGTTGAACGGTGGCCGCCGACTGAACGACCACTTTCACATGCAAACAGCGGGGAGTACACAGGACGGCCGAATAATCGGTCGGAAATTTGTTGAAGTATCAGAGAAACCGCAGGTCACACGGCAACGGATTCGTGGAACTTGGGCGTTTCCTACCGTTTTTTTGGTAGGCAACGCCCGGCCGACGGAGATGACGGCCACGGCAACAAAAAAACGGTGCCCGCACGAGGATGTGCGGGCGCCGTTGGCGTTGCGGGTCTGGCGAGAAGTGCAGCTACTAGGACCTGCGAATCATCTCGGTCACGAGGGCGGCCACCTGGGCGGCCTGGGCGGGGTTGACGCGCTCGATGACGTCAGCCGGGGTGCCGGAGAGGGGCTTCATGCCGCTTGGATCCACACCGGTGATGGTGATGGAGCGCACGTGGGCGCGCATAGACGGCGTGGCGTCGGTGCTGCCCCACTCGTGCTCCGCCTGGGCAAGGCCAATGTGCAGGTCAGCGGCGGTGCGGGCGAGGCTCCTCACCATGCGGCGGTCCGCTCGGCGAGAATTGATGATGCCCTCGCGCGTGAACATGGTGAGCTCGCCGGCACCGACGGCATCAATGTTGATCACAAACGCGCCGCGGATCTGCTTGCGGTGCTGGGCCAGGAAGGCCTTCATGCCCGCGTGGCCGAGGCCGCTGGCGCCCAGGCCCACGAACCAGATGTCGTGGCAGAGAAGAGCGTCGTCGTTCATGGCCAGTACGGCGTCGCGCAGGTCCTCGTCGGTGGGGGCTGCGGCGCCGGAGTCCGCGGGGTTCTCGCCGGCAGGGGCGTCTGCGGCGGAGACAAACTCGGGGACCGCGCCGGGCGTGCCGGCCACGGCAGCCTCGGCGGCGGCGTCGGCAGGGGCGGCCTCGTCCTCGACGAGCCTCAAGCCGGCGCGGGTGGTGGCGCCGCCCTTCCAGCCGCCGTCCTCGTCGCCCCAGTTCTCGTCATCGGTGATGCCGAGCCAATCCTCGCGCTGGTCGTCGGCCTCGGCGGCGCCCTTGTGACCAAACGGCAGGTTGATCTTGGGCAGCTTGAAGCCGCCAAAGCGGTGCTTGCCCTGGGCGGGCTCGCCCCCGGCAGCGTCAAAGCTGCCGGGGGAGATGGTGCCAAAGGGCTGCGCGGGGGCCGCAGGCTGCTGCGGTGCGGGAGCCGGAGCGGGCACTGCGGACGGGCGACGGACCGTGGACGGCTGAGCGGGAGCCTGGGTCACAACCTGGCCGCGCGGGTCCGTGGCAAACGGGTCCATGGACTCCTCGCCCGGGTTGGGCAGATCAAACAGGGAGGCGCGGCGCGCGGGGTTGGGAGCCTGCGGGCGGAAGCTGGTGTGGCCCCACTCCGGGTCCTCGGGAGCGGCCGGGCGCTGGCGCTGCGCGGGAGCCGTGGGCTGGGTGGCGTCGGCGTCGCCCATGGCGGTGAGGCCCGCGGCGTCGCCGTCGCCGGCCTGCGCGGGCTCGGCGTCAGAGACGAGGTTGAAGCGGCCGGTGGCCGTGAGGTCCTCGCCCGTCACGACGGGGACCTCTGCCGTGGCGCCGAGCTCGGGCTCCGCCGGAGCGGCGGCCGTCACATCGGCCTCGACCGGCTGGAAGCTCGCGGTCTGGCCGGCGCCTCGGCGGCCTCGGCGGCCTGCTCTGCGGCTGTGGCGGCAACCTCCTCGGCAGGCACCTGCTCCATGACGTCGGTCTTGTACTCAATCTGGCAGTCCTCGGGGAGCATGCCCAGGCCGCGAAGGACGTCGGCGCCGTGGCGCACGCCCTCCACGGGCACGGGACGCCACTGGGGCTCGGCGGGAACGAACGGGGCCGCGGCAACCGTGGCGCCGGCATCGGACGCATCCTGGGCAGCGGCCGCAAAGTCCGCGGGCGTCTCGCCAGCAGCGCCGTCCACGGCGGAGGCGTCGTCATAGGAGGAGACGGCGTCAAAGGCGGGCTCGGCGGGCACCCAGTCGGCGGGGTCCTCGTTTGCGGGATAGGCGCTCTGCTCGCCGGAGGGGCGGACGTTCTCAAGGATGCCCAGCATGGCGGCCACGCCAGTCTTGTTGTCGTTGGCACCCTCGGTGCTGGGGGTGAAGAGCTCCACAATGCCGGTCACGGCAAGGAGCAGCAGCGGAAGAGCGGCGATGAGACCAAGCACCCACAGGATGCGGCGGAAGACCTCGGGCAGGAAGGCCATGATCTGGAAGAGGGTGGCCACGGCCACGGCCAGCACGCACCACTTGCTGAAGCGCCAGGCCATGGGCAGGTACGGCGCGAGGGGCGTGGAGTAGACGGGGTTCTCGTGCGGGGTGTCGTAGTGGGCGACGATAACGATGGGGCGGACGCCCTTCTGGACCAGCGGGCCCTCGCCCTTGTGGAAGGCTACGACGTTCTGGCTGCGCGCGGAGGGGCCGAGCTTCTCCACAAAGTCATTGCCCAGGTAGCGAGCCACAAAGGCCGCCACGGGGAGCGCCACCAGCACAAAGCCGATGACGGTCAGCGGCACAGCGTCAATGCCCACCAGCAGCATGCCCACAAAGAGCATGGCAAACAAAATCTGGTCCATGACGCCGCCAAAGGCCTTGGCGTCAAACTCCTCGATGGAAGGCTCCACGCCGTGTCGGCGCATGATGTCCGCGATGGTCTGTGCGGCCTGGTACTCCTCCTGGCTGTTTGCCGGAGCAATCCCGACGTTCTGGTCGAGCTGGTCCAGGTAGTCATGTGTCATGGCCATGCTGTGCGTCCTTTTGGTAAGTCTCTGATGCGTTTGGTGCGTTGCTGCATACAATCTAGACAGTATACGGCTTATGGTGCAGATTCGTTGAAAACTCGCAGATGCCTGGCGCAGGCGGTGAGTCGCGGGCGCAGGGGCGTTATCCCGGGAGGTCAGATGGGCAGCAAAGAGATGACCAAGGACGACGAGAAGGTCGAGCGCATAGCCTCGTTGGCTGCGTACTTCATGCAGGCGAGAAGTGCCGTCAGCTCCGAGGCAATCCATACGAGGTTTTATCCGTCACTGAGCGTCGACAGCTTCAACAAGGCGTTCTCGCGCGACCGTGCCGACCTTGCCATCTGCGGCCTGGTGCTGAAGAAGTGCGGCTCAGGTGACTCGTGCGCGCTCTGGAAGGTTGACGAGGAGACTTCCTACGCGGACTCCACCGCACTCTCTCCGACCGACGCCTTTGCGTTTGCCCTGGCCTGCCAGCCGCTCCTTCGCACCGAGGGCTTCCCGCTCTCCACCGACCTGGACTTTGCGCTCAAAAAAATCTACAACTACTTTGACTCCGAGGCCGCCGGCTTTGCAAGCGGTCACAAGGACTCGCGCGAGGAGAGGGTCCTGCGCACGAGCATGGCCAGCGGCAAGGCGTTTGAGATGGAGTATGAGGATGCAAAGGGGCAGGTCAGCACCCGTGTGTTTGCCCCTTACGGCACGTTCTCGTTCCGCGAGCGGCTCTACGTGGTTGGCCCGCAGGTGGAGCGGGACGGGACGGTGGTGCTGGACAGCTTGCGCACGTATCGCTTTGAGCGCATCCTGAAGGCCAAACTCACCTCCATTGCGTTTGAGGTGCCGCGCGACTTTGACATCAGCGACCACCGCAAGCTGCCGTTTCAGATGGGCGAGCCGATCTGCGAGGGGCGCTTTGACGTGCCCGAGGCGGCAAGGGCGGAGGTCCTGAAGGCCGGCGCGCGGCTTGCCGACGGCCAGGGTGAGCTCGTGGCCGCGGTGAGCAGCCTTGAGGACGCCGCGGCGTGGGCCATCTCGGTCGGCGCTCGTCCCACGGCGCCAGAGGAGCTGGTCGCGGCGTGGAGGAAGCAGCTTGAGGGGGCGGTCCGCAATGGCTAGGGCTGGTCGTACGGGTGGCGTGGACGCGGCCCGAGAGATCGTGAGCGTCATTGGCGCACTCAGCACCGAAGGTGACGAGGTCAACCCGGGCGCCATCGCTTCTCGCATGGGCAAGACGCCCGAGGAGGCCAGCAAGTTCATGGACATGCTGCTCTACCTGGGCACGGATGATGTCGGACTCAAGCTTTGCGCCGAGTTTGACGATGACGACACCCCCTATTTTGTGGACTCCGCCGCAGGAAGGCCACTGCGTCTGACCAAGGCGGAGACCCTTGCCGTCCAGGCGGCGCTTGCCTGGATGGGCACCCCGGAGGACGACCCGCTGGTAGCGACGGTCAACCGGGCCCTGGGGGCGCCGGACTTTGACGGCAAGACGGTGCACAGGATGCTTGCGCCGGCGGGCTCGGCCGAGGTCGACGCCACCAGGAGCGCCTGTGCACATGCCATCGCACGCAAGCTTGACCTGCGCATTGTCTACCGGAAGTCCGGCGCCTCGACCGACGAGGTGCGCCTGGTGCAAGACGCAAGGCTTCGGCAGGAGGACGGCAGCTGGTACCTAACTGGCACGGACCCCAGCCGCGGGGCCAGGCGGGACTTCAAGCTGGAGCGCATCTCCTCGGTTGAGGCTGTTGCGCGCGCGGAGGAGGCGGTCGAGCCTGCCGGCCCCGCGAGCGAGCCGCGGCGAGTCACGCTGGTGTTTGACTCGGAGCACTGGCTGGAGCTTCTCCCCTGGCACGACCTTGAGGTGACGAGGGGGGCAAACGGCACCCTCACGGCAAAGACGGCCTGGTACGGGGGCATGTGGCTGCCCAGGATGATTGCCGCCTGCGGCGGCCATGTCACCTGCGACGACTCCATGCTCGCAGCCGCCGTCCACGGCCTTGCGACCGCGGAGCTGGGGCGGTAGGGCCAAAAACGCAAAGAGGAACCCCGCTGGCCCTGGTCGGCCCCGGCTTACCCCTGGCTCTGACGCCAGAACTCTATGTAGCGGCGGACGTTGGCGGAGTCCAACATCTGCACGTTCTTGCTAGGCAGGCTCTTGATGAACGTCTTGCCGTAGCGCTTGGTGGCCAGGCGCGAGTCGGCCAGCACCAAGACGCCGGAGTCGCTCGCGCTCCTGATGAGGCGCCCGGCGGCCTGTTTGACGGAGATCACCGCCTCCGGCAGCGAGTACCTCCACCAAGCACGCTCCTCGCGGGCGTCGCGCTCGCGGACCAGCGGGTCATTGGGGCTGGCAAACGGCAGCTTGGGAATCACCACGCAGCGCAGCGTGTCTCCCTGCGCGTCAAACCCCTCCCAGAAGGACTTGAGCGCCAACAGAGAAAGGCTCTCCTCCTTCATGAAGCGGTCGCGAAGGCGGCGCGGGCTGGTGCCGCGCTCCTGGCAGGCCAGGTCAAGGCCCTCGGCGGCCAGGCGCGGGCGCAGCCCCTCATAGACGCGCTCCATGTCGCGCCTGTTGGTGAACAGCGTCAGCACCGAGCCGCCCATGGAGACGTGCACGTCAAACAGCAGGTCCTCCAGCGTGCCAATGTAGGCGCGGTCGCTGGGCGCAGGCATGTCCTTTGCAACCACCACGGCCATGTGCGAGTCGTAGTCAAAGCTCGAGTCAAGCCGCAGGTCGCGGTGCCTGCCCTCCGGCAGCCTGGAAAGGCCCACGCCCTCGTTGAAGTGCTTGAAGTCGTCCCCAACAGCAATGGTTGCGCTGGTGAAGACCACGCTCTCCATCTCGGGCAGCCAGCGCTCGGCAAGGTCCGCGCCCACGTCGATCTTCTCGGCAACAAGGCGCTCGGCGGCCATACGGCGCTTGGAGCGGCTGAGCTGCGCGGAGTAGACGTAGCGGTCGTCCTCGCCGACGCAGATAAGGCGGATGCCAGCCAGCAGGTCACCCAGGAACCTGCAGGACTCGCCCAGGTCGGCCGCCAGCTGGGGAGAAGCCCCCGCCAGA
>ERZ1034901.999-NODE-999-length-20748-cov-140.763012_pt1 | contig 20748 bp, 20 predicted proteins | sample MGYA00520628_ERZ1034901 | MGnify/ENA primary metagenome ERZ1034901 (study PRJEB33766, sample SAMN09781783) | gut metagenome | biome: gut microbiome | host: Homo sapiens | place: Madagascar | study: EMG produced TPA metagenomics assembly of the PRJNA485056 data... | reverse complement strand
AACGCTGAAAGCATCTAAGCGTGAAGCCGGCCTTAAGATAAGATATCCCACTGAGATAATCAGGTAAGACCCCTTGAAGACTACAAGGTTGATAGGCACAATGTGTAAGTGGCGCGAGTCATTGAGCAAGCGTGTACTAATAGGTCGAGGGCTTGACCCCATTTTCGATTGATACTTCATTTGCTGTAGCAGTTCGATATTCAGTTTTGAAGGTATATGCCTTCTGAAAAGAGAAGCTGACGTTGGTCAGGTTATGGCCGGTGTCGATGACGGTGAGGAACCACCTGTTCCCATTCCGAACACAGAAGTTAAGCTCACTTGTGCCGAAGATAGTTGGCTGGAAACGGCCTGTGAAAATAGGTAGATGCCGGCTTCTCTTAAAAAGCAAGCAGCCCACGGGCCGAGCGGAAAGCCCGGTTCGTGGGTTTGCTTTATTAAGCACCATTAGCTCAGTTGGTAGCGTAATTAACTCACACTAAAGCTGTGAATGATGAACTTCGACTGAACTATTCAAATTGAGATTTCACGATGTATCGCGTAAATCTCATATATGCACCATTAGCTCAGTTGGTAGAGCAACTGACTCTTAATCAGTGGGTCCTGGGTTCGAGTCCCCGATGGTGCACCAAAAATAGCCTTACGGAAACGTAAGGCTATTTTCATAGTGATTGCCGCTTTGTGGAGTGCTTTCATTTGCCACTGACTTCTGTCTAAGTCAGCGGCTCTTTTTATTTTTTAAGAGAAATTCAAGAACTTTTAGTGTAAGAGAAACGGTGGCATATATGCAGCTGCCAATAAAAGTAAGCAGCAAAATTATTTCCTGAAAACTCAAGCGTTCACCTCCCTCATAATTTGGAGGCGACGATCCAGAGTAAATTATATCAGAAGGGGAGAGGACTGTTAAAATAAGCTCTCCAAATCCTTAATGGCGGTTTGTTGGTACAATACCAACGAACCGCTTTTTTCATGCAAAAATTCCGGAAGCCCCAAAAGGCAACCGTTTATTATAGATTGTAGAATCCTCGACCTCATTACCGCGTGAGGGTCATACCAAGAGGAAGGACGGTGATGTCCTGTGGGTGAGTCATGGATCGTCAGCAACTTAAACGCCGCACTCTCCACATGGAACGACAAGCTGGCGGAGATCTGGTCGCTGCTGACCGAAAGCCCGCAGACCTTCAAAGGCGGGCAAGTTTGGGGCGTGATGACCGGCATCCACAGTGCCTTGCAGGCAATTGGCTATGGGCTGCTGGTGCTTTTCTTTGCCGTGGGTGTTATGAAAACCTGCGGCAGCTTTGTGGAAGTCAAAAAGCCCGAACACGCCCTAAAACTGTTCATCCGCTTTGCACTGGCAAAAGGCGCGGTGACCTACGGGCTGGAATTGATGCTGGCGGTGTTCTCCATCGTGCAGGGCATGGTGTCTACCATCATCACCCAATCGGGCAGCTCCGGCATGAGCAGCGTGACGCTGCCGCAGAAACTGGTGGACGCGATAAATAACGTGGGCTTCTGGGATAGCATTCCGCTGTGGGCGGTTACGCTGATTGGCGGGCTGCTGATAACAGTTCTGTCGTTTACCATGATTTTAACCGTCTACGGCAGAATGTTCAGCCTGTGGATGTACGCCGCCATTGCACCGATTCCGCTGTCCACGTTTGCTGGTGAACCCACCAGCAGCGTGGGCAAAAACTTCATTCGCAGTTATGCGGGTGTCTGCTTGCAGGGCGTGGTGATTGCACTCTCCTGCATTATTTTCTCCGCCATCTCGTCCAGTCCACCCGCCGTGGATACCGGTGCATCCGTTGTCACCGCTGTTTGGACCTATGTCGGGGAACTGGCATTTAACCTGCTGGTGCTGGTGGGAGCCATTAAGGGCTGCGACCGCATCGTTAAAGAAATTATGGGATTGTGAGTTGCGGGCGCGGCTTTTTTATGGTATAATAGAGCCACGAAAGGAGCTGAGACTATGCCTGAAATTATTCCGATTCGTGATTTAAAGAACACCAATGCAATTTCCCAACGCTGTCATGAAACAGCAGAACCTATCTTTGTAACTAAAAACGGTTATGGCGATATGGTTATTATGAGCATGGAAGCCTATGAGCACCAACAAATCATGAATGAGGTATATGCAAAGTTGGCAACGGCTGAAGCACAGCACGAAGCTGGAATGGGGCGACCTCTTGCTGATATTCTGAAAGAAACGGGCAAGAAGTATGCGTTATAATGTCGTTTTGCTGCCGGCAGCTGAGGATGATTACCAAGAAATCTTGCGATATTTTGAAAGACAGTTCGACTCTCAGCAGGCAATTCGTTCGTTTGTAAAAGATTTTGGTGAAGTGCTGCTTCGTTTGGAAGAGACTCCTACAATTTATGGGTACTCACGCGACGAGGTGCTTCGGCAGAGAGAATACAGGAAGTTCTTGATTGGAAGATATGTGGCTCTCTTCAAAATTGATGAACCAAGAAATACCGTGGAAATTTACAGAATCTTCCACGGAACACAAAATTATACGAAATATTTATAATGAAGAACGCCGCTGTGCAGATTGCATAGCGGCGCTTTTGTTTACGGGGGGTGGCTTTTATCGAAATCAAAATACCGAAAGAAGTCCGAGATTACCATGAAAACATCTTTTTCGGCTTGAACACCCGGCAGTTTATTTGCTCGGTGCTGGCGGTCGGCGTGGCAGTGGGCATCTACTTTGCCTTGCAGCCGTATGTTGGCACCGAGGAAATCGGCTGGATGTGCATCTTGGGCGCCGCGCCGTTTGCCGCCTGCGGTTTTTTCACCTATCACGGCATGACCGCCGAACAGGTGCTGTGGGCGTGGTTCAAGTCTGAAATCCTCTGCCCGAAACGCCTTGTGTTCAAGTCCGACAGTTACTACTACGAAGCCATGCAGCCCGCCATCCGTGCGGGCATAAAGCGAAAGAGAGGTTTGCCTATGAAGAAAAACACCCATGACAGCGAGGAAACCGCTTGATTAAAACACGCAGGCGCGCATTATTGCCTACGACATCCGCGAACTGGGTGAGCAGCTTATGCCGCTGGGGATGTTGGTGACACTGGACGCCATTTACAATCGCGTGATTCAGAACTGGAAAAAGGGGCGCAGAACGTGGATTTTCTGCGATGAGTTTTACATTTTGTTCCGCTATGAGTACAGCGCGAATTTCTTCTACAAGCTGTGGAAACGCATCCGAAAGTACAACGGTCTGGTGACCGGGCTGACGCAGAATGTGGACGAACTGCTGCGCTCCGACACCGCCCGCCTGATGCTGGCAAACTCGGAATTTTTGGTAATGCTGAACCAGAGCGCCACCGACCGCGCGGAACTGGCGAAGCTGCTGAATATCTCGGATAACCAGCTTGGCTACGTCACCAATGTCCCCGCAGGCTGCGGGTTGATTCGCTGCGCGGGAAATATCGTGCCTTTTACTAACAGTTTTCCGAAAAATACTAAGCTCTACGGCTTGATGACGACCAAGCCGGACGAGGTACGAAAGGAGTAAGTCAATGACTTATAAAAACAGAGGACCGCCGAAGCAGTCCTCATAAGACTTGATGATTAACCTAGTTCTCTTTGCTTAAGTCTTCTAGCCGTAACTTGATTTTTAGATTTACTAAAGCACAGTCCATAAGAATAGTGTCCTTGAGGGTTTTGATTTCTTCGTTTGTTATCACATCTTCTTTATCAGATACATGTTGCTCAATTATATTATACATAGGGGTAAATCCTTTTTGAATATCAGAAATCAAATTAGTTGTTACGTCAAATACAATTTGAGGAATATAGTTTTGTGAAATTAGTAAACTCCGTTTTATCTGTTTATTCGTTTCTGCGATTCTTCCAAATACGTCTCGCACTGATTCGTACTCAAATTTACTAAGAGGGTTCGTTTCATCAAGCCCTAGATAGAATATAAAATCCTGTATATCAACAATCAAATCTGCAAGATAAGACCCTATGGATTCATAGAATTTCATTTCGTTATCCAGTAAAAGCTGGAATGCACGAGTCTTTCGATCTAGTTTGTTGCTTAAAATTTGTACGTTTTTATCGGCCCCCTGCTTTAGCTTTACCTCAAGTCCTTTCAAAACAACTTGTTTTCCAAAGGTGAGAAGAATGATTACGGTACCTACCGCACCTCCAAGAGTAGAAAAAAGCGTTGTTAGAAAATTTTGTAACATACATCTGCCGTCCTATAAATGGAAACTTTAAAAAAAGTATATCAAATTCGACTGTAAGTTGCAAACAAAAAACTCTGCACTATACAATGCAGAGCAATTTTTATATGTAATGGCCTTTTGGCCTGATTTGTTGTCTGGCCTTGACCGAGCGATTGCTCTGGCATGGTCTAAGGCACAGTGTGTGGGTGCGGGATGTTGCCCGCGTTTGTTTTGATTACGAGATTCATTATAGCGGCGACTTGTGTGCATAATTTAAAAGCCGTTTGAACGATTTTGAAACTTCTTTTGAAGAAATTATGACAGGGGTGATACGCTGAGTTGCGCAATAGCGAAAAGATTAGCACGAAGCACACAAGCCCAGTGGTAATTGTGACAAAAGCAAAACCATCTTTTTGGCTTTTTATCCAAAATTAATTTTCTATATTGACAATTTATAGAGTGAGTGCTATTCTTTAGCTAATGCAAGCGGTTGCATTAAATATTGCAACGTGGTTCCAATGTGTACTGATATACACTGCAAAAGATGTCTGTTTTTAACAAAATAGACTTGAAAATCATCTGCTTTCGGAAATTGTATAAGTAAACCGATTGCACGGGAGGAAGGACATGGCAGCAACCATCCGGGATGTAGCGCATCGCGCGGGGGTATCGCCCTCAACTGTATCGCGCGTACTAAATAATAAAGGTGTAATCTCAGACGAAACTGCACAACGCATACAAAAAGCAATGCAGGAACTGCATTATGTTCCCAACGATTTTGCAAGAAGTTTTGCGACAGGCAGCGCACATACGATTGCGATTGTTATCGATGTAGAAAACACCGAAGCGTATTCGAACAATTTCTTCAACGATACCGTTTTTGGAATCGAGACCACCGCCCATAAAAACGATTATAACCTGCTCATTACAAATGGCGCAGAGGCATTTGGGGGGATTGATTCCGTAGAAAGGTTGGTTTTGGGAAAAAAAATCGATGGAGTAATTATTCCTGAATCAATCGCAAACGAGCCATTCCTCAAACGCCTTAATGAGCAGAAATTCCCCTGTGTGATTTTAGGACGCCACGAGCATACCGAAAATGAAATCAGTTGGGTAGATATAAATAATATGCAAGCCGGTTCGCTGGCGGTACGGCATTTGTTCCAAAAAGGCTATCGTAAAATCGCGCTCATCACAAATGGTGACAAGGAACTCTTTAATAAGGATCGTGTTATTGGGTACTGCCGTGAATTGCAAGATTGTAATCTCCCGTTTGATCAAGGAATGATCATTCATCAGATTTCTTCAATTGATGAATGCAAAAGAAAGGTCGTTGAATTACTCAAATCGGAGAATCCACCTGATGCGGTTATTTGTAGCAATGATTTGCTTGCGTTGGGTGCAATGCGAGCAGCAAAAGCACTGGAAATTGACGTTCCCAATGAATTTGGCATCGTTTGCTTCGATAATACGACAATCACAGAAGTGATGGAGCCTTCGATTTCGAGCTTGGATGTAAACACTTACGAATTAGGAGTCCAGGCCGCTGACATATTGATTAACCAAATTGAGAATCCTACGTCAAGCTTGCGCCAGATTTTACTGTCAACAAGAATGATTGAACGTAGGTCAACACAAAGAGAACAAGGAGGTTGTCCCTATGAATCTGCCAGCGGTTAATCACCGACCAACGCAAGAGTTTATTTACCCCGCATCGAGGAACGAACTTATCTTGCAGCTATTTACAGCTGAAAAAGACATCGATGAAGTTACATTACTATACTGGGAAAGATATGAACAAGATCCCAGTAAAATCCATCGAAAGAAACTTTCCGTATCATTAAGAGATGATCAACGAGATTGCTATCGAACATCTATCAGGATGAAAAGCATTGCCGCATATATCCGCTATTGCTTTGAACTGAAAAAAGGTACAGAAACTATCTGGTATGGCAGAAACGGATTTGATGAAAGTTTTCGAGGCATGAACGAAAGCTTCTTTGAATTCCTTTGGCCGAATCCGACTGATGGCTTTCGGGCTCCTAAATGGGCCGCATCGCAAATTTATTATCAGATTTTCCCTGAACGCTTTTGTAATGGCGATAATGCACTGTCGCCCAAGCAGGCCGTTGTTTGGGGGAGCACCCCCACTCGTGAAAACTATATGGGGGGCGATATCCCCGGAATCATCAAACAACTTCCGTACCTTTCGGATTTAGGAATTACTTGCCTTTACCTGACACCGATTTTTGAAGGAAGTTCGAATCACAAATATGATACGGTCGATTACTATAAAATCGATCCTCAGTTCGGAACGGAAAAAGAATTGCATGCACTTATTACTGAAGCGCATGCATTGAACATCCGAATTTTACTGGATGGCGTATTTAATCATTGTGGTTTTTACTTTCCTTATTTTCAGGATGTTGTTGAGAAAGGCCAAGCGTCACAATATTCCCAATGGTTTTTTGCACAATCTTATCCCATCAAAACAGATCCTTGTAATTATGACTGCGTAGGACATTATAAATGGATGCCCAAGTTAAACTTGGCAAACGAGGCGGTCCAGAACTATTTCACAGAGGTTGGACTATATTGGATACGAGAATTTGGAATTGATGGATGGCGATTAGATGTGGCAGATGAAATGCCAACAAAATTCCTTGAACATTTTGCTGCTACAGTAAAAGAAAAATATCCCGATGCTCTTCTCCTCGGTGAAACATGGGGGGATGCAGATAGGCTTGTAAGCGGAAACCGCCTGGATTGTGCGATGAATTATCTGTTCAAGGATGCCGTAACAGATTGGATCGCAAAAGATAAAATATCCGTATCCGCATTTGATCAGCGCATCAATCGGATGCTCTCCCTTTATCCGCAAGAGACGAATTTGCGGATGTACAATCCGCTGGATAGTCACGATACGGCCCGGTTCCTATTCTCTTGTGGCAATGACATTGCACGGCTGCATTTAGGAGTTGCGCTTCAAATGACATTGCCTGGCTGCCCGGCAATATTCTACGGTGACGAAATTGGCATAACCGGGGATAATGACCCGCTATGCCGCCAGGCAATGCAATGGGATGAGTCAAAACAGGATTTCCACACAAAAGAATGGTATAAAAAGCTAATCAAGTGCAGAAGAAACAGCAAAGTTCTTCAAGAAGGAGATTTCCACACATTATATGTTGACAATGAAAACAGTGTTTATGCGTTTTCACGTAGCATCGATAATGATGTGGTAATTGTCATTCTTAATATCGGTACCAAGGAAATCCAAATACCACCTCAAAAAGGACCAACTGACAAAACACTAACGGTTTTATTTAACGAAAGTGCAGCATTCTCTGCACCGCAAAACAAACTTAGTTCCGAAACGAAATGCTCTGATGAAGAAATGTGGACAACTTCAGGGTGTTCCGTAAAAATATTAACAACAGAAAGCGAAGGTGTAACACAATGAAAAAGCAATCCACAAAAAAAGTGCTGGCACTTGCTACTTCCGCTGCAATGATGTTGACGGCATTCACGGCATGCGGATCTTCACAAGCACCAAGCACTACCCCAACTCAGCAAACTTCCGAGGCACAAAGTGAAGAAGCAAAAGATGATTCCACCAACGGTGATACGGTTACGATCAACTTTTGGCATCACTACAGTGCGCAGTCCGCAGAGAATGAGACCTTGATGAATGTTCTCATTCCTAAATTTGAAGAAGAGAATCCCGGCTATAAGGTCAATGCAGTTTCTCATGACTGGAGTGACCTTCATGACAAGATTCTGATCAGTGCAAGCTCTCAGACGCTGCCGGATGTGGCCCGTCTGGACATTGCATGGGTACCGGAATTCCAGAAGATGAATATTCTGGTGCCCCTGGATCAGGAAATGAGCGATTTTGAGGAGGTTAGCAGCGAACTGCTTCCCAGTGCAATGAGCACTGCACAAATCAAAGGAAGCTATTATGCGCTAGCCTTGAACACGAACACGAAAATCATGTTCTATAACGAGGAAGCGTTTAACGATGCAGGCTTGTCCGCTCCGAAGACAATGGACGATATGCTTGCAGCTGCCCAGAAGCTTTCTGGAACGAACGCGAACGGTCAGCAAGTCTGGGGCCTGGATGAGCCGGCTCTGGCGGGCTGGAATGTTCTGCCCTACATTTGGAGCAACGGCGGCGAAATCACCGATGAAAACTACACGAAAGCAACTGGCTATCTGAACAGCGAAGCAACTGTGAACGCTGTGAAAATGCTGGCCGATATGTACAAGAACAGCGAATTCACTGGCTTTAACAGTGGTGATATTCCGATGACAGATGGTTTCGGCACTGGTCGTTACATGATGCTGCTGGAAGGCCCGTGGAAGACTTCCGAGCTGGCGGGCGCATATCCTGACTTCAAGTACGCCACTTGTGAGGTTCCCGCAGGATCGGCTGGTTCCATTTCCGTTCTGGGCGGCGAAGACATCGCTATGTTTAACACCGCCAATAAAGAAGGCGCATGGAAATTCATGAAGTTTATGACCAGCGATTTTGCCGAAGAAGAAATGGCAAAGTGCGGGCAGATTCCGGTAAACAAAGAAGCGCTGGATAGCGATGTTGTTGCCAATGCTGATTATGCACCGTTCCTGGATGCCATTACCACTGCAAAGGCTCGCCCGCCAGTAGCCTCTTGGAGCGAAATTGATAACGAACTCACTACTGCAATGACTTCCATTATTAGTGAGGGTGCCGATGTCCAGGAAACTCTGGATGCTTTGGCAACGAAGGTAGATGCACTATTGGCGGAGTAAATGTATTATAACATTTTTCCCGTAGTTAGACAACTGTTTTCGGCGGTTGCTCTATATAAAGTGAGGATATAGCGATGGGAATCAAATCAAAGCGTGACAAATTCCAAATCGGAGCGCTTCTGCTGCCGGGAGTGATGGTCTTCGCATTGTTTACGATTTATCCTATTACGAAGCTGTTTTACATGAGTTTCTTCGAATGGAACTTTGGAACAATGCTGGAACACCCGTTCTGTGGGATCAAGAATTATATTGATGTTTTGTCGGATGAAACCTTTAGAACTGCGTTTGTCAATACAATCATTTATACGATAACCACAGTTCCTGGACAGATGATTCTTGGACTTCTGGTCGCGGCATTTATTAATTCCATTCCCCGGTTTCGTATCACGTTTCGCATTGTGTATTACATCCCTGTAATTACATCGTGGGTTATTGTTTCACTGGTATTCCGCTACATTTTCAATACAGAAGGTATGTTGAACTACTTTATTACGAATGTGATTCACATATCAACTGCCAACATTCCTTGGCTGGATACAAGAGCAGGCGGCATGTTCGTCCTGATTCTGCTTGGTATCTGGAAAGGTGTAGGCTGGAACATGGTTGTGTTTTTGGCCGCATTGCAAAGTGTTCCGCAAGAGCTGTATGAATCGGCTGAGATGGACGGATGCGGAAGTATTGCCAAGTTCTTTTATATTACGATTCCGTGCATCAAATCAACGATCCTGTTTGCGCTTGTAATGCTGACAATTGGCGGCTTCAATGCGTTCACATCCATTAAGATGATTACGGGCGGAAAACCAATGCACAAGACTGAAACGGTCTTGACTTGGATGTACTATAAGGCATTTAATGCCGGTGAGTTCGGATACGCAGCAGCGCTTTCGTTCATTGTCGCGGTAACATTGATTCTGCTGGCAATCCTTCAGTTCAAGGCTATGCAGCAAGGTGACTCTGTAGAGTGAGGTGAGCATATATGCATACCATAAATAAGCAAAAAACGATTCAAAATGTGATTCTTTATGGTCTTCTGCTCATTGGCGGTGTGTTTTCTGTCCTGCCTATGATCTATATGATCAGCACTTCGCTGAAGCCCAATGGAGCACTTTATGAGTATCCGCCGCACTTTTTCCCGAAGCTTAGCCAGATAACGCTGGAGAACTACGTCTACATATTCAATCAGGAAAAGTTCTATTTGAACTTCCTGAACAGCCTTGTGGTAGCCATTCTGACTATCGTATTTGCAGCAATTATTGCGAGCGCACTGGCCTTTTGTATTGCACGATTCCGCTTCCCAGGAAGAAAGGTTCTGTTTGCCTTGGTTATCGGGACAATGATTATTCCAGGTACTACTCTGATAATTACGCAATATCAACTCGCAACCTACTTTAAGCTGACAAATAAGCTGCTGGGATTGGTTCCGTTTTATGTGGCGTGGGTTATTCCCTTCTCCACGTTTATGATCAAGAACTACATTGAAAGCATCCCTAGGGACTTCGATGAAGCTGTATACGTTGACGGTGGCAGCATTTTTACGGTGTTCTTTAGAATCGTAATGCCGCTGGCAAGTCCTGCAATTGCGTCTGTAAGCATTTTCAACTTTCTTACTGCCTGGGATGAATATCAGTGGGCCTTGACGGTTATCAACGATAATGCTAAAAGAACCCTGCCGATTGCTATTTCTGGATTCTTTGGACAGCATCAATTCACACAGTGGGGCTATGTTTTCGCAATGTCTATGGCAAGCTTACTTCCGGTTCTGATTATATTTATCTGCTGCCAGAAATATTTCGTTTCCGGGTTACAAACAGGAGGCATCAAAGGCTAATGACAGTTACCAAAGGAGGTAACCATGAAAAGTAAAAAGACATTAAATATGCGCGCGTTAAGCGCCTTACTTGCATCAACACTCGCGATTTCGGCTGTATTTGCGCCGACCGCATTTGCACAGGATATCGGTGATACTTCCCAGATTGCGACCGCAGAAGAAGGCTCCGACTTTACACCTGCGGATGCAATCAACGACACCGACATTCAGAAAATCACAGAAAAGAAGTCTGTCCTGGACGAGAGCGACATCATCTACATGATTTTGACGGATCGCTTTTACGACAGCGACAGCAGCAACAACGGTACACTTGGCGTTGAGTACCGCCCCGGCGAACTGAAATACACGCAGGGCGGCGACTGGAACGGCATCACTCAGAAGCTGGATTACATCAAGGATCTGGGGGTCACTGCCATTTGGATTTCCCCACCGTCCGAAAATGAACTTCTTAGCCGCGATGGTGAGGAATCTGGTTATCACGGATACTTTACCCACAATTACAATTCGGCTGACCCTCACTATGGCACGAAGGAAGATTTGATCAATCTGGTCTCTACTGCTCATGAAAAGGGGCTCAAGGTCATTCTCAATGTCGTTCCGAACCACACTGCGGATTACTTTAATGGTAGCAGCAGCACCTATGACTCTGATAGCTATCAGCCTGCAGCGCCGTTCAACAACCCTAATTGGTATCATCATTTTGGCGATATTACTGACTGGAGCGATGAAAATCAGGTTCTGAACTATGACCTTGGCGGCTTGGATGACCTGAACCAGGATAATCCGGATGCACGACAGGCCATAAAAGATGCCTACAAAGCATGGGTAGAGGATACCGGTGCAGACGGCGTTCGCATTGATGCAGCCCGTTCGCTTCCCAAGGATTTCATTCAGGAATTTGAAAATTATCTGGGTGTTCCTTCGTTTGGCGAAATCTTTGTAGGTGATGTCGATTACGTTAGTGATTTCTCGAATTACGAATGGGGTGTTTTGGACTTTCCGCTTTTCTTCCAGGCTAGAGAAGTATTTGCACATGATGCAAGTTTTACCACGGTGAAGAGCATCTTTGATCAGGATAGCAAATACAACGATGTCAATCACCTCGTGACCTTCATCGACAACCACGATCGCGATAGATTCCTCTGCTTGGCTGATGACAACTACCAGAAGCTGCGTCTTGCGCTGACCTTCATTTTCACTGTTCGCGGTATTCCTGATGTCTATTACGGCACCGAGCAGAACTGCTATGGCGGTGGCGTCCCCACCGAATGGGCAGGCATTGCAAACAAGGAAAACCGTGAAGTGATGCCTGGCTTTGATGAGGATGGGATTACCTTTAAATATATTCAGCGCTTGACCGAACTGCGTAAAGAATATGCTTGTCTCCAGACGGGAACGCAGCGTGAAATGTGGGCTGAAGATAACATTTATGCGTTCTCCCGCCGCGATGATTCGAACGGCCAGGAAATCATCTCCGTGTTTAATAACGGGACCAGCAACGAGACCCGCGCAATCCCCCTGCGTGCCGAAAGTTCTCTTGCCGTAGGAACCACGCTGACGAACCTGCTGGACACTTCTGTAACAGCAACTGTAGAAGCTGGCGGTATCACTGGAAAGGTTTTGAACCTGACTATTCCGGCAAAGACGGCATGGGTATTCACCTCTGATAATGTTGCTGATTACGCCCCTCCTGCCCGCACGGTTACGACGATCCGCGTACATTATGATGTCGGTCTCGGCAACACCATGTATCTGCGTGGTTCTGATTATCCGCTTACTTGGGATAGCGGCCGCAGCATGCTGAATGTTTCGTCGGATGTTTGGGTTTATGAAACGGAACGTATCGGCAAGGGCGAGAGCTTTGAGCTCAAGCCGCTGATCAATGATACAACGTGGTCTTCTGGCAACAACTATACGGTTGTTGGAGGCGAAACGATTGACATTTATCCTAATTTCTAAGTAAAACATAGGGTTAATAAAGGCAGGCGTAGCGTTTAGCGTTACGCCTGCCTTTTTATTTGGGAGGTTACTTATATGAGCAGAAAAGCTGGTATTCTTTTACCGATTTTTAGTTTGCCATCAGAATATGGCATCGGAACACTTGGCCGTGCAGCTTATAGATGGGTGGATTTTTTGAATGATGCGCATCAAAAATTGTGGCAAGTTTTACCTGTGGGGCCTACAAGCTACGGAGACAGCCCGTATCAGAGTTTTTCCGCGTTTGCAGGAAATCCTTATTTTATCGACTTAGAATTGTTATGCGACCAGAAGCTTCTTACAAAGGATGAATGCGCGGCAATTCAATGGGAATATACATCGAAAAAAATAGAATATAAAATTCTTTACGATAACAGATTCTCTCTCCTGCGAAAGGCTTACCAGCGCTATCCAATGAAGCAATCTTTGAATGAGTTCATTAAGGAGAACGCATGGGCGCATGACTATGCACTCTTTATGGCAATCAAAGACAGTCAAATGGGAAAGTCCTGGCAGGAATGGCCAGAACTCCTGCGCAATCGCAACTTCGAGGCTCTTGCTAAGGCAGATAGAGACTACCACGATGACATTTTATTCTATGTTTTTTTGCAGAAAATGTTTTTTGAGCAGTGGGAGAATCTAAAACGGTATGCAAATGCAAAAGATGTGCAGATTGTCGGAGATATTCCAATTTATGTGGCTTTGGATTCTGCGGATGTATGGGCACATCAGGAATATTTCAATCTTGATACGGATGGACATCCAACTGAGGTGGCAGGATGCCCTCCTGATGCCTTTGCGGCCACAGGACAATTGTGGGGAAACCCGACCTATCGATGGAACATCTTAGCCGATCAGGGTTATTCTTGGTGGCTGGAACGTCTTTCGATGTCTTTTGAACTGTTCGATTATGTTCGAATCGATCATTTTAGAGGCTTCGAAAGCTACTATGCCATTCCTGCCAAAGATAAAACCGCAGAAAACGGCTGCTGGCGTCAAGGCCCCGGGAAAGACTTTATAAATGCCATAAAAGACAGATTTGGTGATCCACACATTATTGCGGAGGATTTGGGCTTTTTAACAAAGGAAGTAAAAGACCTTTTGCTAATGAGTGGTTTTCCCGGCATGAAGGTTCTTCAATTTGCCTTTGATGCCAGAGAAAGCAGTAACTATTTGCCATACACTTATGTAAAGAACTGTGTGGTATACACAGGAACACATGATAACGATACACTACACGGATGGACACTGTCCGCCGCCCCGGAGGATGTGCGATATGCCAAAGAGTATATAGACTATTCGACAGATAGAGGGTCACTCGAACGGCAGCTTATTCGCATAGCGATGGCCAGTGTGGGCGATACAGTTATTATTCCAATTCAAGATTGGCTTGAATTGGGAAGCGAGGCGAGAATAAATCAGCCCTCTACGCTTGGGTGCAACTGGCTATGGCGAATGAATGCTGGTACTTGTACTTCTGCGCTTGCAAATGAAATTTCACGGATGACGGAATTGTATGGAAGATGACAACATCATTAATGAATAATGCTGAATTTCTTTGATGAACGGCTATCTGTAGAATATGATTAAAGACATTTGACTGCTTTTCCTACTTTCTTTCTATAGAGTCTTTCAGAAAAAGAATTGTATTGGAAGTATTGAAAAGACATAATAAAAAGTGCATTATTATATTGACTTCCAACTGATGCCGAAACGATTATTGTGTGCGAACTTCGAAAAATTGTACAAATAGTGGAGTGATAAGCGATGGACTACCTTATGCTAGGAAAAGTCGAATTCGAATTTTTTGTTATGTCTGTTTTGCGTCAAATTGCAGCGCGCAACAGGCAGGAAATTACATTCGGGAAAATCATATCAGCATATACGGAAAATAAAGCATCCGACAAATATCTGAAATTTGATGCAGTGGCACCAAATGGATTTGGCGACTTTAAAGGGTGTATATATTTTGAGTTTAAAAAATTGCAGAAGAGATCTTCCACCGAAGCAAAAAGCATTGAAAGTTTTAGAAGAAAAATTAGAACCGTTAACTGGGATCAAGCTGCCATAGGTATTCTTATTGTAGATGGTCGAATTAGTGAATCTATAACGTACGAAGACCCTATTAATAATGAAATTCCTATATATGTATGGGGTCAGCAAATTATTGAGCAGTGGGTTCGAGAGTATCCCATCGATTACAGTAACGCAGTTAACTTATCAGACAAAAAGACAAATAAAGAATTATCAGCTAATGACTATATTTCAAACATTACAGAAAATGACTTTGCAGAAAAGAAATGGAAAAATCTCGATTCTGTAGTACACGTTGTTGAGAAAGCGGATAATTTTGCACTTGTATTAGGTGCGGGAATATCCGTTGATCCCGGAGCAAAAAGTTGGGATACGCTACTCAAACAATTTACAGCTGAACTACAAAGGCAAAGACTAATTGATGACAGTAAAGCCTTAAGCAAGAAAATTGGTGGTTCAAGCCTTATTACCGCTCAATTATGCAAAGAGCTATATGCAACGGAGGCGGATTACTATTGGGCAATCCATCAGGGATTGTATGCGGGAAGGCAGGCAATCAATAAAAAGTATGCCATTTATCATATTGCCAAAATCATTTCCAAATGTATGAGCAAAAAACATTTCCGAGTTTTGACCTATAATTACGATGACTATTTGGAAACATATTTAAAAAACGAAAATGTTTCATACAATACACTATATAATGAAGATTGTGAAACTGATGATAAGCTGTCGATATACCATGTACATGGATATATGCCACAGGTTAATGCTAAAACCAATATGTTAGACGCCCACAAAAATTCCATTTTCTTGACCGAGCAAAACTATAATGATTTATACAACAACCCATATAGCTGGCAAATAGCCAGCCAGCTGTCTTTCTTTCGAGAAAATATCTGCTTGTTCGTTGGATGCAGCCTAGCAGATCCTAACATAAGGCGATTGTTGGAAATAACCTACCGAAAGACAAAGGTACACTACGCAATCCTGGCAAAAGAGAAGCTGACAAACAAGGATTTGATGAAGGCATCCAATCACTTTGCCCGGTTAGGTGTTGAGATTATATGGGTAAATGATTTCAACGAGATTCCGATTCTTTTACAAAACTTCTATCGATGAAATAGTGGAATCCACCAATAAGCAAAATAGCCGCCCGCCGGTCATTGAACCGGCGGGCGGCTATTTTTGCTTACGCCCATTTAAAATCAACGCCTGCAATAACTTTATGATATGAATTTTACACAGAAGTATTATGTTTATCATTATCACTGTCACGCATTTTCTCAATAGCGTTTTTTAGTAATGGAGGAATCGATGCTCCCATCTTTTCTGCGTTTTCCAGAATACTCCCCAATTCGGATACAATGTACCAAAACAGGACGATTGGCGTAAGCAGCATGTCATAATTAAAAGGAAGGGTAAGTCCTGAAATGTGATTCAGCGTTAATCCAAGCAAAATGTCGGTCAAGACACTGACAAAAACCATAATGATGCTTCCGCCTTTATGCCACAACCCTTGCCTGGCTTTATGGGAACTCCATTCGCCATTTTTAATGGCTTGTGCTGTGCCGGTCAGACAATCCAGCATCATACAGGCAGCATACAAGACAACAAGCCAACCAAGCCAGCCGTGCATTGCGGCCCATAACCCAATAGCACCAACACCGGCAGCCTTTTCAACAGAATCTGTTTGCATATCTCAATAAGTTCTCCTTTTGTTCATTTACTATTCAAAGAGAGTAAATACCGCAAAATGTAAACGCGATTTACATTTTACCGCATTTGCTCTCTTTACTTTTTGAGCGGCCGCTCAAAAAGATGAAAAAAGGAGAATTAAAAATGGCATACGAATTCAACCATTACTACGAGATTCAGAACGTAGCTACGGGTAAATACGTGAACGTCCTGGGCAATCACGAGGATGGCACCGTAAAAAACGGTGAAACAGTTAACCTTTTCAACCGTACGAACAATCCTGATCAGCGTTGGGCGTTGGAAAATTTCGGCGGCAATGGCAATGTCCGAATGGTTTTGCAGCGGGGCGAAGGCTGGTACGCGTTGAACTATAATACGCGAAACACCAATTGCATCGTTTGGCACCTGAATACCGCGGATGATACTGATACGGTTATTACTACCGTCGAGGTAGAAAATCGCCCCAATACTTATTATCTTATGCTGCGGGACCGCAGCATTTACCTGACGGCTGTTGGCACTGCCCTAAAATGGAGTGCCTATACGGGCGAAGAAGAACAGATGTTCACCATTTTGGAACCTGGCACCGGCAGTGATGGCAGTGATAGCGGAGAAGTCTCTAATGTTCCCGATTCGAAGCTGGTAACCAAATTTATTCCGGCTTACGAAGGAAATTACACGAAAGACCGCAAAGCACAGGGTGGGACTATTTCTGAAATCACAATTCACCATTGCGCAAGCATTTTGACCATTGACGCGCTGGGCGCACTGTGGCAGCGTGAAGGACGAAAGGGGTCTTCCCACTACGGTGTTTCTGAAACCAGCATCGGCCAGTATGTCCACGAGAATGATGTGGCCTGGACGAACGGTAACTGGGAGGCAAACTGCCGCGCAGTAACGATTGAAACCTCTAACAGCGCTGGTGCTCCAGATTGGCTCGTATCGGATACGACGTTCAATACTCTTGTAACGCTGGTTGCAGATATCGCCCGCCGCAACAGTCTGGGAAAATTAGTTAAAGGGGAAAACTTGACGTGGCACAGCATGTATGCCGCTACTGCCTGCCCCGGCCCCTACCTTTCCAGCAAGCTTCAGAAATTGGTTGACAAGGCTAACGAAATCAACGGTTTCTGATTTTTTGAAATCCCTGTTTACAAAACACACGGAATCTTCTCTTTACTTAGTGATCGATCAAAAAGCACCTGACGAGGTGCAAACATAAAGAAGGTTAATACAATGGATTTCGAGTATAACCATTACTATGAAATTTACAACTCTGGTAGCGGCAAATATGTGAACCTTTCTGGCGACCATGAAGATGGTATCGTCAGCAATGGCGAAAAGGTCACTATGTATGCCCGCACCAACAACCCCGACCAGCGCTGGGCTCTCGAACGCTATGGGAGCGATTACCGGGTTCGCATCGTTCTTCAGCGTGGCGACGGCTGGTATGCGCTGAACTACAACACCAGTACTGCGGGCTGTATCGTTTGGCATCTGAATTCTGCTGCTGACAGCGATACGGTCATCACACTGGAACCGGTCGTAAGCTTTGGTGGTTTGTACCGGCTGAAGCTGCCTGCACACAATGCATATCTCACCGTCGTGGGTTCCGAACTGAAATGGCTTCCGTACACGGGTGATGGCAATCAGTACTTCCTGTTTGTGGAACCGGGTTCCAATCCGGGCGGCGGTACGCTGCAAAAGACAATTGATATTCCGGTTCTCCTGAGTCAGAAGAGCCATACTGATCAGTGGTTCCGTGGTGCCGGATGTGCTGTAACCGCTGGCATTATGGCTGCGGCATACCACGACAACACGATCTATAACATTCACTCTTTTGATGGTACTGCACCAAGCAAGCAGCCTTATTGGACCGAAAGCGATGGTTACGTTCGGTGGGAGACCCCGCGCGGTTGGTGCTTCGTAGAGGATGGCAATGTGACTAAATATCCGAGTGACGCCGAAACCGTCGCATACATCAAGTCAATCATTGACATGGATATTCCGCCCATCTGCCATTGCCCGACCCTTGATGGTCACTGGATGCTGGCGTACGGTTACACCAGTGGCTCTACGTTTGACGATATTAAGATCGTTGATCCAGCAGACGGTACGCGCAAGACGCTGAAGGAGGGCATTATCTTAAGCTGTGGCAGCGGCGGGTTGTCCGCAGGCATCACACGTATCAGAAAGGCTTCTTCTGCGCATTAATAACCAATAATTCAATAACGGGGCGGCTGGAAAAACGGCCGCCCCGTTTTGATGTTAGCCGTATCTGCTTGTATGAAAATCGTCAATCCGCCAACCATAATCAGTTTTCACCATGCGGATAGGGTATTCGATAATGTATACCTCTAACGGGTTTTCTACCGAGCCATCGCGGTCATAGTGAGAAATCAAGGTGAATTCGACTTCCTCAGAGGTATTTTTGACTAAGCGGTAAGTGTCTGGGTACTGTTCTTGAACATAAATAGTCATTCCTGCGACCATGCAGAATACGCTTATTGCTGGTCAGAATGCCGTAATCCTTTTCCAGATCATCCCGGATCCTACGGTGACCTTTATCTGGGTGCTCTGTGTAAATCTGTTGGATTGCCGCAGAAATTTTCTCGTTTTCGAGTTCATGCCGACTTTTCGGATGGCTTAGCCATTTGTAATAGGATGAACGTGCAATATGTACGAGTGGGCACAAATCCTGAATGGAGTATCCTTTCTCTTCATGCAGGATTTTTACTGTCTGGTATCGAATCAGAAGTCTGGTCAGGCTCAACGATTCCCCCTCTCCAGCTCTTGCAATTTTTTTAGCACGTCATTCTCCATCTGCGCTAAATAGAGCTGCCGTTTCAATGCGGCAACCTCTAATTTGAGCCGTTCCTCTTCTGTCTGCGGAGCGTAATCTTTCTTGTGCCGTCCACGGTGTTCTTTTAAAGCCGCTTCTCCTTTTTCTTTGTATTTCTTGACCCATGTATAGATTTGCTGATAACCGACCTTATACTTTTCCGCTATCTCTCCGTAATTGTACCCCTTTTCAATGCACTCTCTTACAAGTGCGATTCGTTCCTCGTAGGTAGTACTTCTTCCTTTGGTCATACGGCTGCCTCCTGTATAGCTCTTGAATTCCGTATGACTATTATACATCTTTATCCAGTTTCGCAACTGCCTATCTGACAGAATTCCATATTTTTTGCAGACGATATCTAGCGTTTTCTGCCCCTTTAGATATTCTCCTACCGCTTGATATTTTAATTCGGATGAGTAGTGATGGTTCTTTCTTGACATGTAAATACCCCCAGAGTATTCAGAGCTTTTGTTTTTACTCTGTCTACTCTAGGGGTAGCATATCAATGCAAAGCAACCGGCTTTTGCTTAATATATCGCGCATGATGTGAATGCTAATATATACTTGAGCCACTTTCCAGCAAAATGACAGCGAATATTTGAGCCACCTAATGGCTTCCCGTATAATAGATGTAGACTACTATGCGGGAGGCGATAGAAAGGTGGTCACATCGGTGGATGTCTACAAATCAATCCGCGCGCTGCAACTTGAAGGAGTAACCAGTCAGCGTGCAACAGCTAAAATTCTGGGAATTTCCAGAAACACAGTCAAGAAATATTGGATGGGCGACGCAGTTCCATGGGATCGGAAAGCCTACCAGCGAGAAGCCTCTGTCATAACGCCAGAAGTAATGAATTACAGGAACCTTGAAAACAGAATAGACGTAACTATCCGAGAAGGATAGATGTCCACAGAAGCGGTCACCTCTACCGGGTGGCTGGCACAGGAAAGTAGTACGCAGGCAAGAGTCCTGAAGCAACCTTTCTGATTATCCTCTGGTTTCAGGGGATAGAGCGACAAGACACGCCCGTGCCTGACGAAATATAGGTACGGAAGGGCAGAGAATAGAACCTGGCCTATGGGTAAGGCAGATGTGCAGCAAGTAGAACCGCAGTGAGCGATTGCAGCAAAGGTTTTGAAAATTTGTGTTGTTGCTCAACTTGTTATTGCAATTTGCATAATAGAACTAGAGAATAACTCTTTCAATGGCGGGGGCAACCTCGCCATTTTGTGTATTCTACAAACTGATGGGAAAATGGATATGGCGAAAACTCCAAAAAATTCGCTGGATATTTGGGGAATATGTCAATGCGGAAACATTCCTGTTATGGTATAATAATCTATATGAAGGATAATCTCTAATTATCTATTACTAGCGCAGAGCGGTTATCATCTTCACACTCCT
>ERZ1034901.997-NODE-997-length-20768-cov-16.087288_pt1 | contig 20768 bp, 32 predicted proteins | sample MGYA00520628_ERZ1034901 | MGnify/ENA primary metagenome ERZ1034901 (study PRJEB33766, sample SAMN09781783) | gut metagenome | biome: gut microbiome | host: Homo sapiens | place: Madagascar | study: EMG produced TPA metagenomics assembly of the PRJNA485056 data... | reverse complement strand
CGAATACAGAGAAAAAAGTTTTGTACTCCCCCATGGAGCACACCTGTACGTTGTACAACCATACAGTGTTGTCACAATGACACGGAACAACACTGGAAGAAATTGCCTGTTGACATTGTACCGCAACAGTGGTATAATATAGACAATGAAAGAGGGAACAAACTAGAACAAGACGGAACGGCATAGAGAAGTCCAAAACGGATGTTCAAAGAAAACCCTTGACAGAACACCTAAAATGTGATATAATAAAGGTGTAAAGAGAACATAGTTCTCAAAGCCTAGTAAATGGGGATTAAACTAAAGGCATTTACAGCTAACCTTGCGGCTTATAGCAAAGGGGCGGTTGACACAATCTAGGCTTCAACTACTTGACACCACGCTATATAAGCGGAACACTGCGTACTGCGTAAGAGGGCTTCAAAATGTGGAAAATCCGTGCGTGGCTATACGGCCCGATTATTCCTAGGCAACACGGCGCAATAGCAAGCCGGTAAATTGGCTGTGAATGCACCGTGTAACGTGGGAATAATCCACGATATTATCATTGAAGAGGTGTAATATTATGTTGCTAAAAGAGCTGTTAGACTATCCTGGTTTTCACTTTGCTGAGCCTTTGTCTGTTACTTTAAGAGGGGAGACGTTCAAAACACGGTATAAAGCCTTGCGTGCCTTTTATGGTCACTATACTGTGGTTGAGTTTCACGTTGTATCTGGTACTACTGAAATTGATTGGGTTTCTCTGGCAAAATGAGGTGTTATCTATGGCAGAGCGTAAATCTGAGGTTAGGGTTTCCATTTTTCACGATAATTGGGATTTGATATCTCAAGTGAACGGTGATTATGTTTCATTTAATGGTGATAATATGTTCATCTGGCGAAACGGGACCATTTGTGCGTCATATCACATGAACAAGGTCAAGAGCTGGCATATTGCTGATAAAGGGTTTGACTTTAATTGTGGTCGTTGGTTTGAGATTATTTTCATTGATATCTAACGATATCCACAGGCCGGAACTCTCAACCCTGTTGAGGGTTCTAACGTGGGGATATCCACGAACACAATAATCATTGAAGAGGTGCTTATTATGAAAATTGAATCTTATCATCTGCGTTCTATGCCGTCTGCACAGTGTCATATAGAGTTTTACATTGACGGTTGTTATCTCAAAGAGGTACGGCTTGTGTCGTATACTACAACTATTTTGTCTGTCAAGTATCACGGCTCTGATGTTGATGTTGAAGTGGTGTATCCTGTTGATTGCAGTCACACGACTGCCCGCCACGTTAATCGGTTTACTACTGAACTGTTGGGCACAAATGAGTATCACGCCTTGAAAAAATTGGGTGAAGGATGCACGATGCGTTTTGAGGGTATGGCCGTGTGCATTAGTGACTTACACAATAATTATCGGAACTATGGCAAACGCTTCTACTACTAAGTCGAAACACCGGTTAATCCGGTGTCCGCACAAGATGGCAACTTGTACGCTGATGATGACAAGCCAAAATACATTGAAGAGGTGTATAATATGAAAATGAAAAAGTATTATCGTGTTCTCAAGGCCCGTGCCGAATACTGGTTCAGTGACGTTTTTAATCGTCAGCAGTGGGCAGAACACGTTACGGTAGTCCAGAAGTCCGGCGAATATAATGATATTTACGTCAGGCTGGCGTGGGATATGGCACGAATGTTTACAACAGCTGAGGAACGTTGCGGCTGGATTGAAGATTGTAGTGCAAACGATAAAGCCTTTACTACTCTTGTAAAGAAAGTTGGTATGGATATAGGGTATTTCTAATAGTAATTCCTAGGCCGGTATCCTGTACCGCTGTACAGGGTACTAACGTGGGAACTACCACGAGAAAGAGAGGGCATGAAAAATGTCTATGTACCATTTCCAGTGTATCGCACCTATTTTAGCGGCTGTCGCTGTATGCTTTGGACTGTACCTGTATGCAACTTTGAAAGGATGGCTGTGATATGATTAGGCTGTATCTCAAGAACTACAAACCCGCTGAACTGGTTCAGCTGTACAATGCACTGTCGCTTGCCCGTACTATGGTCAAGGCTGATGTTCCGACAAATACGGCAAAGGATTTGGATGAAGTATTACAGTACATATTTGGGTACATGGATGCAAAGGTGGATTCTGCAAAATGAGTACACGTTTGACTGCTTCCCAGTTGGCACACCGTGTGTATCGGTATCTGCTGGTTCAGTATTCTGCTGAACAGCTCCAGAACACCTATTACACTATGGACACAAGGGTTTTTGACGACCCGGATGTGGCGTTCTACCCGGATATCGAAAACCGTTTCAAAACGCCGACTGATGCTATGACCTATCTGCTGGAAGAGGGTCTGCCAATCTGGCTGGTCAAGTCTGGTTCAAATTATCCGCTTGAGCACTTTACATATCGCAAAGCTGAATTGCTGTTTGCCTTGTAATTTCTAGGCCGGTATCCTGTACTACGGTACAGGGTACTAACGTGGGAATTACCACGAGAAGGGAGATGTTGAAACTGTTAAAAGTGCCGCCCTAGCTGGAAATACCCGTTTGTTAAATTTTTGTCAATCTTATCGAAAAGTCCCATAACCCGGACGTATAAAATCTCTATCCCGACTGCAACATTTGTCCATGTCAATCTGTACTCAGATATGGTACAATAAGTGTGGGAGATAACTTCCATCTCCTAATTTAGACGCTTCAACACAACACAAAACAAAGGAGTATTCATCATGCGTAAGTATTCTATCACCCGCCGTTCCATCGTCACCACTGCTACCGTCAAGGCCGTAAACCTCAACACCTTTGAAGTGGTTGATATGACCGCTGTGCTTGAAGGTGCATTTGCAAACACTGCTGATGCTCTCAAGGCCGTTCAGAAGGTTTGGGTGAATGACGAGTTCAACCCCGTTGCCGTCACTGCTATGGCTTGCAAGGTCAAGACCTATGGCATGACCGCCGCACAGTGGTTTGAGCACGCTGACGTTATCGAGGAAAACGATATCACCCCCGAGGAAGCGGCACAGTTCGGCAAGCGTCAGAAGAAGTCTGACGAGAACGCACAGTAAGTCCATCCACCCAACAAACACATAACAAATAAGGAGTATCACTATGAATATCATCAACAAGTCCGCTAACGTTGCATCTTCCTTTGACCTGTACAAGCTGGTTCAGTCCCCTGAGCGCAAGAAGCTGACCGACATCAAGGGCCAGGCCATCACGCTTGACAAGTGGGTTCTGTACACTGAGCCTGACAAGGACGGCAAGGAGATGAAACTGCTGGCACTGGTCACTGCTGACGGCTCTGCCTACTGCACCAATTCTGCAACGTTCTGCCGCTCCTTTGAGAGCGCTGTCGCAATGTTCGCCCAGTTCGGTGAAGAGTTCCATGAGATTCAGGTCACCACTGGAACGTCCAAGAACGGGCGTGATTACATTGACTGCGTTGTGGTCGGTTAATCACTGGTACGAATAACAACTAATTAAGAAGAAAGGTAAAGTTCTTCTTAGATAAAATCACTTACAGTATCCCGGCTGGTGGCCAATTCACTGGCCGGGATTCTTTTATAAAGGAGATGAACAAATTATGAATCATCGCCAACAAGTAGCCGCTATGCACGCAAGAGAACTCGCAAAGGCCAAACAGCAGTTGTTGCTCAAGGTGAATCAGTATATTCAGGAAGTGCGGGCAGAGGGCGGTAACGCTGAGGTTGTCCCTCAGTTGCAACGTCTTATTAGCTTAGGTAGTTATCGGTTGCGTGATGTGCAAAAAATGCGACAGATTGCTAGTGACCCTAAAAAAGTACAAGATTATGTTTATGCAGTCAACGCTAGTGGTGAGCCTATTTCTGGTGAGAAGTCTGTTGAACGGTATGCGAGATACGCAACAAGCCCTATTTATAGAGAGCCAGCAAAAGAAGTTGATATGATGGTTGACAACGTTGCAACTACAGTTGAACAGACTTTTGTTGATTTGAATGCTTATCAGCAATTTGAGAGTTTCTTGCATGATGTGTTATCATCGCCGGAGAACGCTATTGGGGATAGCTGGTGGCATATTGCGCACCCTGACTGGGATTCACCCGGTTATAGGGGTGACAGGAACTATGGCAAGGTTGAAATGGTGAAGCAGAACATGGACAACATTTTGGAAATGCGTTCTGCTCTTAAAAACCTTATAGAAAAAGAGGGTGTACATGAAGCGGCGAAGAGAATAGCTGATAACTATGCTAAGTTGCAAGAAGCATCTATTATAGCATCTATTGGCTATAAAGAAGCGGCTGGTAGCGCAATTCAAGATGTGCTATTGATTTTGTTACCGTCAGATAGACAGCCCGGTAACATCAGGCACAGAATGAGTGATATGCAAGATGTGTACGAGGGTCAATACGACTATAACGATTATGGAGAATGATATCTAATGTCACGTTCCGAGAAGTGGCGAACCTTTAGCGCTGACTTTGAGACAACAGTAGAAGAGAATACGAGACAACAGACAGCTACTGAGGTTTGGAGTGCCGCTAGTGTTGAACTGTGGACAGAGAACGTTATGGTTTTTCATTCCATTGGTGAGCTGTATGAGTATTATGTATCACTGGACGAGAACATTGTGGTATATTTCCACAATCTCAAATTCGATGGCAACTTCTGGTTGTCGTATCTACTCTATGACCTCAAATTCAAACAAGCTTTTGACCCACTCCCAGACCAGCAAGGTGGAAAGTTCAAAAAGAACTGGGAAATGCCTGACAGGTCGTTCAAATACGTTATCTCAGATATGGGACAATGGTATACAATGACTATAAAGGTAAACGGGCACTACATTGAACTCAAAGACAGTCTTAAACTGCTACCATTCAGCTTGAAACAAATCGGAATCAGTTTCAAAACCAAACACCAGAAACTAGATATGGAGTATAAGGGGAATAGATACGCTGGTTGTCCCATCACCCCGGAAGAACTCAAGTACATTGCGAATGACGTTCTAGTTATCAAAGAAGCACTTGAGTTTATGTTCTCAGAAGGGCACAAGAAATTGACAATCGGTTCGTGCTGTTTGGACGAGTTCAAGAAGGGGCACACAGTTGGAGACGATTACAGTAAACTGTTCCCAGACCTATACAAGATACCGCTTGACCCAGAAGTTTACGGTTCAAGCACAGCTGGTGAGTGGATTCACAAATCTTATAAGGGCGGCTGGTGCTATCTGGTGAAGGGCAAAGAGTGCAAGGAATACAGAAATGGCGTTACAGCAGACGTGAACAGTCTGTACCCATCTGTAATGCACTCTGAATCTGGCTCAGATTACCCTATCGGCAAACCAAAGTTCATCCACGTTGAAGCAAACGAAGGCGATATCTGGGACGCATACAATTGTCCTATCAAATATGACCCGTTCTGGTTTCAGCCGTCAGAAAAGCCTAAAAAACTGTGGGAATATGGCAAGTTCTATTTCTTACGTATTAAGACCCGTTTTTATCTGAAACCCGGTAAGTTACCTTTTGTGCAGATTAAAGGCTCTTGGATGTACAAGGGAACAGAAGCACTGGAAAGCTCAGATATTGTAGGTAAAGACGGCATTCCCCGCTCAGAGTATTATGACATTGACGGCAACTTGCACGATACCAGAGTTGAGCTAACCTTAACCCAGACAGATTTCATTCTACTGCGTGAACACTACAATCTAGTCGATTATGAACTACTTGATTACTGTGAATTTGATTCAACAATCGGTCTGTTTGACGAGTACATTGACAAGTATGCCGCAATCAAAAAGACAAGCAAAGGCGCTATGAGACAACTAGCAAAACTATTTCTAAACAACTTATACGGAAAAATGGCATCTAGCATGAACAGCTCTTTCAAGGTTGCATTTGAAAAAGATGATGGTTCTGTTGGATTCTATGAGGTAGATGAAAATGACAAAAAACCCGGATACATTCCAGTTGGTTCAGCTATCACTAGTTATGCCCGCAACTTTACCATTCGTGCGGCTCAACAAAATTATTACGGAAAAGACAAGCCCGGATTTATCTACGCCGACACAGACAGTATACACTGTGACCTGCCGCCTGAGCAGTTAAAAGGAATTACAGTGCATCCATCGAATTTCTGCTGTTGGAAGCTAGAATCAAGCTGGGATATCGGCTGGTTTGTGCGCCAAAAGACGTACATTGAGCACGTTGTAGCAGAGGACTTAGAGCCGATAGAGAATTTTTATTACAACATCAAGTGTGCAGGAATGCCAAAAAAGTGCAAAGACTTGTTTGCAGAATCCTTTGACAAGAAAGTTGCAAAGGACATTGAGAACGGCATAAATCCTAGAAATGAGGAACAAACACTGTCTGATTCTAAACTTGCACCAGAAGAGATTGCATTTCTCAGCAAAACACGAACATTCAAAGATTTCAAGACAGGTTTAACAGTTCCCGGTAAACTGCTTCCCAGAAGAATCAAAGGTGGTGTGTTGCTGGTTGACACTGATTTTACAATGAGGTGATACTATGACCGTTGAAGAACTTTATGATTCATGCGGTAACTGGCTACCCAATACAGTGGTTTCAGTTTTTCGTGTAAATCCTAGCGCTATTGAAACATTTACTTATTATCGTGAAGTAATTAAGTTGTATGGAGATAAGTTAGTTGATAATTTTTGCTGGTTTCCACGAGAAAATTTATTTGTTATCAACTTGAGGTGATATAATGACACTAGCTGAATTGTGGAGCGCTTTCAAAGATTGGACACCCTTTACAGCTGTTGAAGTTTATGACGCTTACGCACACCGAACCTATGACTATTCCTATTACGAAGATGCAATGAAAGACTTTGGTGATTCAAGTGTTGTTACGTTTAGCTATAATAGTGTAGATAATAAAATCAGTATTGATTTACAATGAGGTGTTAAAATGACAAGAAAATTTTCAAGTCTTAAAGACCTGTATGCAACCTTATTCTTTGCAGGAGATGCATGGTTTGATTTATACAGCAGTTCTGGTTTGATTCGTGCTGGCTGTCGCTGGCCGGACATTCCCAAGTCGTACAAGGGTGCTCAGGTAGCAACCCTTTGGATTAAAGAACTTGATTTCACAGGTTGTATTATGGATTGTGAGGTGCATTTCAAATGACTATTGAAGAATTTTACCAGTCCTGCCAGAACTGTGGATGGAAAACCGAGTTTGAGCTGTGGAGTTTCTTCACGCTTCTGTATCGTGGAAGGTTTGACCCCATGAAGAACCAGTTCAGGAATCTTCATGTTGGCACGTTTGAGGTTCGTAAAGGCAAAGTAAGAATCCAAGTGAGGGAGTGCGTAAGATGATTACACTAGAGGAGCTTTGGTATGCGTGGTGTGACATTGACGAGCACACAGAAGTAGAACTCAAGTACGATGGTGATGAAGAGTTTATTACGTTCAGGTTTGGTGAGCGTGATAAGTGGCGGCGATATGATAAAGCTATTGTCAGTGTGTTTTCGGCTATACAGGCTAATCATGCTAGGGTTACGCAATACGCATTTGATAAGGTCATTATTATTTTGAAGAGGTGAGTGACATGAAAGACTTACACAAAATCTGTGACCATTCGTATGACCAGAGAACTGGTGGTTGCGATTATGTCAGCTGTAAGTATCACATCAAGCACTATCAGCCAGAACCAGCTGACTGGTTTATCTTTCACAAGGTGACAGCGGTAAACGCTGGCGAGTGCTTACAACAAGGGGGAACACAGAATGGGTAATGGGATTATCCCTGACGCAAAAGGAGTGGCAGAAGAAAAGCTAAAAAGGAAGCACCTGCTAATCCGTATTCCCGGTGAGAACTATGACAGAAAATGCCTGTCTAAAGATTCCCTCATGTACGTTGCCTATTCCCTGAACAGAGAGTATGTGCATCTTCCGGGCATCAACGATGGTGCAATCAAAGTTTCATCCCTGTCCAATGATATGCTGAGGTCTAAAGTTTTCATGTACCATATTGATACCAATAAGACGTTCACAGCTATTATTGGTGGTTCTGGGTTTACATTGTGGTACACAAAAGAAAAGGAGAATAAAAAGTGAGCGAAGTTATCGTGTTTGCAATTGCGGCATCATACTCTATTTACATCACGGTGTTCAGATACGAGTATAAACTTGATAAGTCAGTATACATTTGTGATGCACTACTGGTTCTTGCGGCTTTGCTGGCATTGAGGTGGTAATATGGAAATTACTTATCAAGAAAAAGAAAAGAACCTTGTTGCTTTAGGAACACTGCATCCGACAGACGTGTGCCGTATTAAAAATGCTGTATTCATGGTTGTCCAGTTTGATTCCCATGACAATGTTTATCTAATCAAGCTGGGCACAGGCGAAATGGCTACTCTTAATGATAGAACATTAGCTGAACCATTAGAAGCGGTACTAGTCGTGACAGTATAAAACAAACCCCTCAAGTCGAACCTGACGGAACGGCAAGAGGGGTTTTCTATATCCTGACCCTGAGGTGTACCAAAGCGCATTGCAGATACGAAACTACATAGCGGACGGTTCATCGCCGTTGCAAAACCCGCCTGTATCAGTGATACTGTCTCAGAGGGATAAGTTAATTCGCTACGCTCATGCGACATAAGTGTGCGCACAGCGCAGCTTTGTATTGTTCACTTCGTGAACTTGTCTTAGTAAGACAGCGCTTTCAAGATAACTTCTTTGCATTGCAGATTCTTAAACCGGAAAGCGCCACGGTCGAAGAAATACCGCATCTGGTCTGTGAACATCTTGTACGCATTGAGCATAACATAGTTCACTCTATGGTCATCGGTGGTAACAGCCAGCTTGAACTTATAAGTAAGGTCTGGCTTGTCATCACAGTAGATAACACCGGTGTCAGGAAACTCTCTCAGGCCGTATTCCTTGTTCATGTAGCGGATAGTGCCCAAGTATCGAGAAGCACCAGTAGGGCGTTCAATGAATGCAGAACTGTCATTCAGATACACGGCCTGTGTCAAATACACATCGTATGTATCGCCACTGAAAGCGCTGTTGAATGCAGATTCAGCCTGAGCCTTAGAAGCGGCATCAACATATCCCTGTTCAAGCACCCAACCAACGCCACGAAGGTAATTAACGTTGTCATTCAGGCGGGAGCTGATATTCATAGCTACATAATAGGGATTCAGGAGAGTAACAGGGTTAGACAGCATATAGACAGGAACATACCGAGATTGCGCACCCTGTCCACGGGCAACAGAAGTATGGATAGACCGGAACTTCTTTACTTCATCTGCGCAGTAATGATTAGTCTCGCTCTGGAACTCGTCCATGAGCATTCGGGTGGTATCAGAGAAGAAATGAGAATACTTCTTAATCTGGTCTGCCGCATTGATACTGACAGCATAACCACAAGGAACACCATCTATGAACAGTTCATGGTAAATGCCAGCGGCTCTGCGCTGAGAAGTCATTGCGTGTCCTTGATAGAACAGAACGCCGATATCTTTAAAGAATTTGTCAGCGCAACCATCAAGCTCATAGTTGAACCTGTACAGCAACATGAATTTCTCTTTGTAGTTGATAAAGCGCTTGACACAGTATCGGTTGAACCATGTTGTCTTACCACCAGAGCGGTTTGTGGTACACATATAGATTTCTGGCTTGTTACCGTTTGTGTCCATCAAAGATAGTAGCTTTGTACCATCGTAGAAGTCACCCATTTTCTCAGCTCCTTTTAGGAATCATTCCTAATTGTTCACATCGGCGGCGAAACGAAGTTTCGCATAACAAATGTTTGCGTATGCAAACTTTCATATTCCGATACGCAGTATGTGGAACATTTTTCTCTCTAAAATAATTATATCATACCTACTTCCTTTTTTCAAGCTCCTATGGTATAATAATTATAGAAGCTAGACCGGAAAGGGGGTGAGCTTATGAATGCCGTCTATTCCGTTCCAGTGGAAGTAAAACTCGCTCTGGCCTTTATGGCGATTGACGTTTTCACCGGAGTGTTGAAAGCTGTCAAGAACAAAGAGTTGAACTCCACAAAGGCAAGGGAAGGAATTTACAAGAAAGCCAGTTTTATCCTGTTCATTGCGTTCGGCTATCTCGCTGACTATGCAATGGATTATGTGGATATGGGATTCAATTTCCCTGCCGCCGCAACTATCTGCACTCTGATTGTCGTGACGGAAGCTATTTCTGTTCTTGAGAATTTGGGCCAGATTAACCCGGACTTGGTGAAACTGGTTGCGCCGTTCCTGTCTGCGCTGAATAAGAAAGAAGGTGAGAACAATGATTGACGTTGAATTACTGCTTTCTGACAACGGCGGTGTGAGAATCTTTCCCACCGAATGGCACAACACAATTTACTTTGGCTATGAGAAGAACGCAAACATTTACCGTCTACACATTGTTCGCTCTAAGGTGTGGCAAAACCTCACTGTAAGAGCTTTCTTTCACACAGCAAATAAACAAGACCCGCCAGCACAGCTGTTTGTGCATGATTATGTCAATGTTCCTGCTCTCATTACTGCCACCACTGCTGGTGGTGTTATCACGATTGAGGGCACTGACGGTAGATGTGCATTGACTACAGCTGATATACCCTATGTTGTGAGTGAAAACTCCGGCATTGAGGACGGGTCAACGCCTGAACCAGCGTCACCCGCTTGGGTTCAGCTGGTAGAGGAAATCAATGCAGAAGCAGAAACGGCAAAAGCCGCCGCCAAGATTGCGAATGATTCAGCAATTAAGGCACAATCTGCACTGAATGACCTGTTACAGGGTATCCGAGACGGTGATTTCATTGGACTGCCCGGCCCGGCTGGCCCGCAAGGCCCTCAAGGCGTACAAGGCCCGGCTGGCCCACAAGGCCCACAAGGCGAAGTTGGACCAGTTGGTCCGCAAGGCCCAAGAGGTGTTCAGGGCAACAATGGCCCACAGGGTATTCAAGGCCCGAAAGGCGACCCCGGCCCTAAAGGTGATGTTGGCCCACAAGGTGAGGTTGGCCCAGTAGGCCCAAGAGGTTTACAGGGTGAGACTGGCCCACAGGGTGAACAGGGCGTTCAAGGCCCAGTTGGCCCACAAGGCCCACAGGGTGAAGTTGGCCCTAAAGGTGAACAAGGTATTCAAGGCGAGACGGGGCCGCAAGGTGCACAGGGCGAGACGGGGCCGCAAGGTGCACAGGGCGTAAAGGGAGACACTGGGCCGCAAGGCCCACAAGGTGAAGTTGGCCCGAGTTTTTATACAGAGTGTTTTCTTTTTACAAGCAGCAATACTAACCCTTCTACATATTTAGGTGGAACGTGGGTTAGCGCTGGTCATGTAACTTTACAGACCCTTACAGGGCGTGCTGTAAATACAACTGTATGGTCAAAAACCGGGTGATAATATGAAGTTAGCGCAATATTATGTTTTCGACTACACCCTCAACCCAGATGAACAGTTATCACCTCATTTCAAATCACATGAGTTCCGCTGTTCTGACTTATCACGTGTCATTGTGCTAAACAAAGCACTTCTCAATTTACTTGAAATTATACGCAACCACTACAACAAACCGCTCATTATCAACTCAGCATATCGCACAGTAGCCTACAACAGTTCACTCAAAAATTCCAGTCCTAAATCACAGCACATGTTTGGTAATGCCGCAGACATTTATATCTCCGGTGTTTCGCCGTTCAAGCTGTATTCGTGGCTCAATTCTAAATACCCTAATTCGCTTGGACTTGGTATTTATGACACCTTTGTCCATGTGGATGTAAGAGAGGGAAAGTCACGGTGGGACTACCGCACTAACAAGAAATAATTGAAAGGAGCAAATTATGGAGCTTGCCGATTTCAATGCCAAGACACAGGAGCTTATCAAGCACATGGGTGACAACGCCGACCAAGGCGAAGTTACCAGCATCTTGGCAGAACTGACCACTGGTTTCAGTGAAGAGGTTGCCGCAAAAGCAACTGCCCTTCGTAGTGTTGATGACCTTACTGCAAAGAATGCGAAGTTGAAAGAGGACAACATGAATCTTTTCCTTCGTGTTACTGTGCCGGAAGAACAGCTGAAAAACCCTGTTCGACCGGAAGAGGATAAAGACCCCATCAACCGTCTGTTTACCAATGGCAGACTTAACCTCAAGGGTTAAAGATTTAGAAAGGATAGTGACAAACTATGGCAACTGCTATCGACATTGTGAACGCAGTCATTGAGACTAGTTCCACCCTGAAAGATAACATCCCGCTTGCTACCAATGCCACTCTTCAGGCAACTGGTGGCGCTATCATGCAGTACACTCCCTTTATGAATGAGTTCATCAACGGTCTGGTGAACCGCATTCTGTTTCAGGAAGCGCACAACATGACCTATGACAACCCCCTTCGCATTTTCAAAGGCGTTGATATCCCCTACGGCACTGACGTGCAGGACAGCATTGCAAACCCTGCTGTTGCTACTCCCTACGACAGCTCTGCAATGAGTGACGTTCTGTCCCCTGCTTCTCCTGACGTTAAGACTGTGTACTATCGGCGCAACCGGCAGGACAAGTACAAGGTTACTGTCTATGACGCTGTGCTGGCTGGCGCTTTCACCAACGCTGATACCTTCAACAACTTCGTCTCGATGATTCTGAACACCCTGACCAGTGGTGACAACATCGATGAATTCAAACTGATGAAGGGTGTCGTTGGACAGGCTATCAACGATGGCAATATCAACAAAACTTCGCTGGCCGCTGGTGCTGACCACCGGGCATTCGCTGAAACACTGGTTACTGACCTGAGGGCCAAGTATCTCCAGTTCCAGTTCCCCTCTTCCAACTACAACTGCTATCAGAAGATGGCTACCGCTCAGGGCATTGCAAACGCAACTCCCCTGACTACTTGGACTTCTCCTGACCGTATCAGTGTTCTGGTTCGTGCTGACGTGGCCGCCTTCACTGACGTTGAAGTTCTGGCAAAGGCGTTCAACATGAGCAAGGCTGACTTCCTTGGCCGACAGGTTATGGTTGACAGCTTTGGTGATACCGGTGATGCCGCTAAGACGCTGGCAATCATCGCAGACAACACCTTCCTGCGCACCCACGACAACCGCTTCCAGATGGCCGAAACCCCGTACAATGCAAGCACTCTGAGCCGCACCTACTTCCTGCATCACTGGGAGACTATGGCTTGCAGTCCGTTTGCCAATGCGTGGGCATTCACCGAAGAGTAATTCTTCATAACGTAACTGCTCCATAATTTTCTCTCTTACGGTAGCTGGTTTGAGCTTTAGACCAGTGAGGGCGGGACAGGGGCAAGAGAGGTACAAATTATGTTTACACCTACTACAGCTTTACGGCTTCTTGACACTCCACTTGAGAGTGATTACAGGAACACACTGTGGTTTCCAAATAGAGAAGCGCAGACTGCCTATTTCTTAGGCAAGACTATTAAAACCTACGAGAACTTCCAGTACATTAAAAAGAATAACACCATTGTTGTAGACGGCGAAGTGGACTTACTTTATAACTGTAACTACATCATGTACCAGAACAACAACTTCACCAATAAATGGTTCTATGCCTTTATCGATAGAATCGAATGGGCAAGCAACAGCTCTGTCAGACTGTACGTAAGCACAGACGTTATTCAAACTTGGTTCTTTGATATCACATACTACGACAGCTATGTTGATAGGTGCCACAGTGATACTGATGTTGCCGGGGATAACATTGTACCTGAGGATTTCAGCGGTACAGGTAACGGCGGTTATTATCAGGTTGGCAGTCAGGACTTGAAACCCGACTGGGTTACAGTGTTTGCCACCACTGATTATACCGGAAATCCGTTGCCGCCAGTTGATTTGAACGGCCTTATCTCCGGTGCTGGGGCTGTAAGAAAAAAGTATGACAATGCTTCTCTTACAAACTTACTCAACGGGTATGTCAAAAACGGCACAGCAACAGCTGTAACCAAAATCCAGCAATGGCCCGCAAATCACGATGCAACTATCGCTTATGCAAAACACCCGTCACATATTGATGCAAACGGTGTAAGTTATACACCCGTAAACAAGAAACTGCTGTCCGGTGCTTTTCTTACCGCTTATGCCCAGATGATGGGACAAGAAATTGAGTTCAACCCTGAATACATCACTGGTGCAAACATCAACGGTAAAATCGTGGTTGATGATACTTCTGGTTTAGTCGGTTTCATTATCACCAATTACAGCAACACCAACATTGCATCAATGTCAATGGCTGTATCAATCCCTGAAAGCCAATGGGGGTATAATCAGTACAAGAATGATTACAACTTGCACAATGCGTCAAATTCAATTATGGTACAGCGCAATAAAGAAAATAGGCGTTACAACCTCTATCAAGGAGCGTTGAGCGGTGCTGGTGGTGCCTTGCAAGTCATTGGTGCTGGCGTAGATTTAGCAAACCCACTGACATGGGCAAAGGGAAATGTGGGAAGCGCACTTAGCCAAGGAATATCTGGTGTATCCACTATCCTTAATGCGGCTCGTGAAACAGGACAAATTCAAGCTGGCATAGATGAAATAACTCAAGACCTAACTGCTATTTCTGAAAACTACAATGCTCCTGCTACTGGTGGTGTTGCTCAAAGTAACATTTATATCGCTGGCAAAAAGACCGCCTTATCTTACGGATTCAAGACACCCCCGCTCGATATCTTGAAACGAATTGACAAGTTCCTAACCGTCTACGGCTACAAACAGAGCGAGTACAGAGCAATCAACCTTCATGCTAGAGCCAGTTGGACTTACATCAAAACCAATGGTTTGAATGCCAGCGGCAACTTCCCAGACGATGATATGAACATTATCAAACGTGCATTCAACAACGGTGTGTTCTTCTGGGTATACACTGCGACATACGGCGATTTTGGTCAAAACAATGCAATTGTGTAAGGTGGTGATTATATGGCAAACTCAGCGGCAGAAACGCTAAAAGAATTTAAGTCAGCGTCAACTGCCAGCAATGCCGTTTACGCTACCTTAAAGGTACAGTATACCGGTTCTTGGATGGACGATATTCAGCAGATTTCAACAATGTGCGGTGTCCCTGTCCAAACGCTATTACATCTGAACCCATGGCTGACTTCCAATAACTTTGTTGCCAATAATCACGACTATATCACAATCAAAGTTACTGCTGGTTCTCCCCGCACGGGTGGTAGCAATGCACAAAACAACGTCACTGGTTTTTACAGTACTGATGAATGGTTTCATCCGCTTGGTGTTGGAACGTGGTATTGCACCACAGCTTTCAGCTCGACACATGCTGGTATTGACCTTACTACTGGCACTCCCGGGCAGATAGCAGGAAAACCAATCTATGCTGTAAAAGCCGGCACAGTTGTTCAAAGCTATTCTTCCGATTCTTGGGGAAACACGGTTCTCATTCGTCACGATGATACAAAAGACGCTTCCGGTAATTGCTATTACACTAGATATGCCCACATGGAAAAACTTGGCCCTTCTGTTGGAACAAAAGTTTCACAGGGTGACCAGCTTGGCACAGTCGGTAATACCGGAAAATCTACCGGATACCACCTTCACTTCCAGATTTACTTTACATCTGCAACCCGTACAGATTACACTAACTTTGATGGTGGCAAAGTGAGCCACACTTTTAGTGTAAACCCAAACGATATCAAAGACTTTCCCGGCATTCCATATACAGAAAATCATTATAGCCAAGTTGAAATGCACAAAAGCCCTTACGTTACTGACGCTGATATCAAAGTAATTCAGGGCGCGGCATCTGAGGATGGCACTGTTACTGAATCTCAGTTCAATGAAACTGTTAATGGTATTGCTGACAGAATCATTGCCGCAAAGAACGTTGACCCCTCAAGTGAACTAGCAAAACTTATTAAAGACTACGTTAAAGCGCAGTTAGACGGCATCAAAACAAATGCCGCTGGTTATGCTACTGACATCCTTACAACAGGAGATTTCAGTGGAGTTCTTAACAAGTTCTGCTCTGATGTTGTAAACAACTCCATCTGGTACGTTGAAAACAAAATCAATAACCTTCTCCAATATGCAATCTCCGTTGGACAACAAGCCGCACAGAACGAGATTAACCAAGCAAAAACACAACTGAAAGACTGGATTGTAGACGTTACAAAAATTGACCGCAACTCTGAACTGGGCGTACACACTCTGAATCTCCTTGATTCTTATGTTGACACTATTGTTGCAAACGGCTGGCAAGCAGTTACAACTGCACTAACAACAGGTGATGTAAAACTAGCCGCTGGTCAATTCTTGGAAGTAACCAAAAGACAATCAATCGACTATGTTTGCGAACTTGGTTCCCACGCATTAGCTAATGCAATTACTTCCTACATTGGTTCACATTCACAAAGCACAGAGCTTAACCAGATTGCCGCAGATTTAGTGCCCGGTATCATAAACACTATGTGCCAGTCTATTGGCGGTGTTATGAAAGGCGATATCTCTATTGAGCAAGCGGCTAAAAATGTTCTGGTTCAGGTTGTAACAACAGTTGCTAACACAGTAGTTCAAAAATATCTTGTACCAGTTGTTACAAACTGGGTAGTAACTGGTTTAACCAACCTTGCAATCAATATTGCCGGTTCACAAATTGGTGGACAAATAGGTGCGGCTATTGCTGGCCCTGTCGGATACGTTGTTGGAGCAGTTGCCACCGCTGGACTAACTTGGTTAATCAGCTCAATATTCGGATAAGAGGTGATTCAAATGTACAATTACGATAACGAACTCGCAGACAAAGAAGCATCACACGCCGCTTACGCTGACTACTACTACCGCCTTAAATCTCTGGCCTGCACCATGTTTAAGTGGGAAGGACTTCCCGACAGCGTGAATGAACGATATCTTGAGTATTGCCTGTTCACCTACGGCAAGGCTGTTTTCTTTAACCATGCAACCCGTGGGTATATGTGCCTGAACGGCGCACTCAGAGGAATCAACTTCTACAATGAGCCTATGTATATCAGGCCCATCAGCCCTGTGGAAACATTCCCTGAATACGACATGAAAGACTGCGTGCTTATCAGAAACACTCCTGATATGTACCCGACTTTCCTTACCACCATTCGTTACACCCGCGACTTGTACGACATTGACCAGACAATCAAGGTAAACATTGGCGCACAAAAGACCCCTGTTCTGATTCTGACTGACACAAAACAGAAGCAAACCGCACAGTCTGTATATCAAAAGTACACTGGTAACACGCCTGTTATCTACGGTATGAAGGGCACGTTTGACCCTAACAGTTTCATGGTTCTCAGAACTGACGCTCCGTTTGTTGCTGGACAGTTGCAGGATATCAAGATTACTAAGTACAACGAGTACCTGTCTTTCCTTGGTATCGGTATGGCTGATTTCAAGCGGGAACGCCGTGTTACTGACGAGGTTGAACAATTCGACCAGCAAGCAAATGCTCTTGCTAACATTGGTCTGTCTCAGCGTAAACACGCTTGTAAACTTATCAACGATATGTTCGGCCTGAACGTGTCTGTCCGTCTGGCAAATGCGCCTTACATTACTGACGGCGATAAGTACAGCAAGAACGCCAGCACTATTTCCTATGTTCGTGCTCGTGGTGGAGATGATAACGGGGGTGAGGAATAATGGCAACATATACAATCGAACTTGGCAAACTGCTCACTCTTGACGAGTTCGATATCGGTATGAGAGATTACCCACTTCCGTCTTTCCTCAAGTCTGCTGGTGATATGCAGACGTGGAGAGAAGCACTGAACCAGAAAATCATTAACCACTACTATTTCAATGAAATCTGCTGTCTGCCGCCTGACAGGTTCAGGTTCTTCCTGAACAACACACTGAACGAAAAAATGCCTTACTTCAATATGCTGTACGATGCTATGGCCGAGAAGTGGCAGTTCTACACAGGCGGTACACTTACTGAGATTGTCAAAGCTGATGGCACTAGCACAGATAACGGTACTAAAACTGGTACTGATGTGCTTGCTAGGTCTGGTATTGATACAACCAACAATAGCAGTATGCACAATGATTCCCACAACGATTACACGCTCGTTGTCGGCTCTGATACACCTGGTGCTATGCTGAACATCGAGAGTGATATCGCAAATAACACTTACGCTTCATCTGCTACCAAAAATAAAAATAACGGAACAAACACAGGAAACAGCAACAGTACCGACACCACCACTTATAACAGCAAAGAAACAACCACATTCGATGAACACACCAAAGCAGACAGACAGCACAATGACAACCGGAACAGGACTGTTTCTGGCTTGAATAACAAGTCTTACGCAGAACTGTTCAAAGAATACTCTGAATCTGTACGCAATCTGGATTTAGAGGTTATCGACAGTTTGAAAGATTGCTTCATGGGAATTTTGTAAAGGAGATTCATTATGGTCAACTTCATTCAGGCCGCTGACAGCAACATCAAAATTGCTGAGGATGTTTCCTATCTGCTGAACGATGCACTGCACGTCAATGCCGTGTTCACTGCTTCCGGCGCTGTCACTGCTGACAGTCCTGTCCTGCGTGTGAATCTGCCCGCTGTTGGCAAGCACGCTGAACTGAATTGGTACAACACCAGTTCCGACTACTCTGCAACTGCCGCCGCAAAGGTGAAGGATACTGTCAGTTCTGTTGATGGTATCCACGATATCACCATTTCTCTGAGTGCCGCTACTGCCGCTTCTCAGGAGTACCACATTGAGGGCTGGATTAAACTGCCCTGAAAGGGGTGATATTTATGGATTTAGTCTCTTGGGCTAAATTCTTGAGCGCCCTGCTTCGGTGGGTGCTCGACTACTTCCATCTGTAAAGGGGGTGTCACTATGCCACTTACTACTCTTACTCCGTTGCCATTCCTTCCTATTCCGGGTAAGTTTGACCTGAATACTTTCCTTCCGGGGTCTAGCGATTATGAAATTCTGGCACGAGTTGTGGAAACCTACAACAGTGCTGTGAAACAGTTCAATGAAATTATCGAGTTCTATGGTGACTACGATACTAAAATTGAACAGCTGGAAACCAATTTTCAGAACAAACTGGATACCTTTGAGAATCAGGTAAACCACGACAATGCACAGTTCAAGTCTGATATCACTGCACAGCAGAACAACTACCAAAAAGGCATTGATGCTAAGATTGCAGACCTTGACAAGACTGTTCAGGAGTGCTATACTGAGATTCAGAAACTCATTAACGGTGAGTATATCGAAACTTATGTTCAGGCTCTTGCAACGTGGATTGACAACAACTTACAGGTGATGGTTTCCAAGATTGTGAAATACGTCTGGTTTGAAATAAACGAGGACGGCTATTTCCTTGCTTGGATTCCTGATACTTGGGACTTCATTGACTTTGACACAGACATGAACCCCGATTCTGAGGACTACGGCAAACTTGCCTTGCTGTGGGAACCGGAAGTCGTACAGTAACTTTGACGTGTGGTAGGCACTCTTCAATCCTATCGGGAGGGTGAACCAGGTGTTCTGGTTCGATGGGTGGACAGTTTATTTAATGAAAGGGGTTTCTAATATGGCTATTAAGAAGTATATTGGTGCTCGTTATGCTCCTCGGTTCATGGGCGCTTGGGATAAAGCCAGCGAATACGCCGCTCTGAGCGTGGTTTATACCAATGACCAGAGCTATGTCAGCCGCAAGACTGTTCCTGCAAACACTGAGATTACCAACACTGAGTTCTGGATTAAGAGCGCAGACTGGAATGCTCAGGTCACGCAGTACAACCAGAACGTGGAAAAGTATCAGACGAATGTGGAGCGGTACAATCAGAACGTGGAGACGTACAACGCCAATGTTGACAATTTCTTTGACGCTACCATTCATGCGTACAACACCAAAGAGGAAATGGTCAACGACACCACGATTCAGCCTGAATACACACTGATTACCTGTGGCGCTAATGCTGTTGGTGACGGTGGTGGCAGTTTGTATAAAGTTGCCAGTTCTACTAGCGCAACCGCTGTGGCGCTCAAAAACGGCCTGTTCGCTGTGCCGTTTAATTTTACGCTGGAAAGCGATGTAGGGCAGTATGCTGGTGTATCTGATACCACAGCTGTTCCCATCAAGCCCATCTCTACCTTTTCGGTAACTAGTTCATCCAAAAAGAACGTCAACATTCAGATTCCTTCTGAGCTTAATAAACCCTACGTTGTCCACGTCTACTCTCAAGTCGATTATCACGTCAATATCACGACTGATTCTGATAGCATCACGGCAATCAGTGATGATGTTGATAAGAACACTGACATTATCATTATTGACGTTTCTACTGCTATACCTTCTGGTAAGGCCATTAACGTCATCTACGGTTCGACGACTGGCGCATTCAACGTTGTAAAACTCACCACCAACTATACTGACATTACCCACGGCACTATCGGAGCATTTGAAGTTGCGTCTGATTTGTCATTTGTAACCAACTCCAATGCTGACGAAGGTAAAATCTTCATCATCACTAACACTGACACCAACACACACACCATCAGTTTCTTTACTAAGAAGTTCAATGGCGCTATCGGCCTAATCAAAAAGGATGTATCCATTCCCGCAAACGCCACTTATCTTTTTTACGTCAAAGTAATTATCAGTGAAGAGCCTGTTGGTTCTGTGCCAATTGTTAAGTACATTAGCATGACTAATGCCTAAAATATAATGCAGAGAGCGCAAAAAACTCTCTGCATTTTATTTGTGACAATATATGTAACAAAATTAAAACAATGTAGTGATACAGCCGTGAGTACAAAACTTTTTTC
>ERZ1034901.995-NODE-995-length-20795-cov-7.707088_pt1 | contig 20795 bp, 21 predicted proteins | sample MGYA00520628_ERZ1034901 | MGnify/ENA primary metagenome ERZ1034901 (study PRJEB33766, sample SAMN09781783) | gut metagenome | biome: gut microbiome | host: Homo sapiens | place: Madagascar | study: EMG produced TPA metagenomics assembly of the PRJNA485056 data set... | reverse complement strand
TCTCAGTGGTTTACTGATGGTACATTTGCTGTTAAGAATAAACAGCTTATAGTGTATAAGAAGAAAAATCCTATCCTTATGGAAGGATTGACTTTTGGAAAATACATACAATTTGATCCTGTAGTATTAGTTTGGGAACAGACTGGTACCCAGGAACAAGGAGTAAGGATCACACTGAGTGATCCTTCAATTTATGCTGATATATCCATAGATAAATTCTATGGATTGCTATATTGTATTCAGTCAATGAATTTGTATCAGAGTGCACAAATATTACTCAATTATATTCAAAGACCAGACTTTGGTACAAACATGATGGAATTTGAACATAATGAATTTTTGGATAATAAAGAAAGAGATATGAAAGGTGTGAGCAGAGTCATACCTGCAACACAAAAGAAGAGATCTTTCTTTGATAAACTAGATGAACTTTAGGAGGTACTATGAAAAAAGATCATAAAGTATTATATCCAATATATAAAATGAATCGGTATCAGTTTATTAATTATACTGATGAGAATAAATTGGAATATACTGGTTATTGTGAGGTGCTGATAGATAGAGATGGAAGTGTAATATTAGCAATACCATCTCATTCTGAAGCTATTATTAATTATATAGCTAAGAAAGAAGAAAAGACCAATAAAGAAATAAAAAATGCAATATCTGGAGTTTGTTTACCATTAGAGTGGTGTGTAGATAAATATGGAATAATCGCAGTATGGTATAATGGATATATGTACCCTACATATAAGAAGATAACCAAACGTCAGAGTAAAACTTTAAAATTATTAAGAAAACACAAGTTAATTAATGATACTTTTAATAAACCTGCTACTGAATATGGGAATTTCTTAAAAAGAAAAGCAAAGGGCATAGAAGACCCATCGAGCGATATATTAACCCAAAGATTAAATCAATTATTAGAAATAGGAAGGAAAGAGATTAAAAATGATAGAAATTAGAAGATCAGAAAAAGACAGACATTTTGAACCAGGAGATATTTTAAGACATTTCAAACACGAGATCAATAAGTTTGGATATATTTATAGAGTGATAGGTATAGCAAAACATACTGAATCTGGACAAGATCTGTTAATATATCAAGATGTACATTCAGAACAAATATATGCCAGACCATTGGAAATGGCTATGAGTGAAGTGGACAAAAATAAATATCCAAATATTAAACAGAAATATAGATTCGAAAAAATAAATTGGGAGGAAATGTAAAATGATAAAGATAATTAAATCTAAAGAAACAGAAATCTATAATATTACTTTAGGATTAATAGAAGGATATAAACCTGAAGATAATATTGCAAGATTACCTCATGGTGTATTAGGAAGATTATATATAGCTAAGGATGATACAGAAAGATTAGCTTTAACTACGGCTAAAGTTCAGACTGGTGATACTGTTAAAGTAACTAAAACTGGACTTATGTACTTTGTTGTAGACGATACAAAATTATCAACAGAAGATGGTTATGAAATTTGCACTGCAGGATCAGCTACAAAAGTACCTTTTGGTAATATAGTAAATAAATCCAATCCAGAAGATAAGAAGTCAAACTTAGAGCAAAAAGATATTATCGAAAGAATCTTCAAACGATTAGATGAAACTGAAGATAAAACAGGAATATATCTATCACTAAAAATTACAGAAAGCAATATCCTCTATAAAAGAGAATGGGGATGCCCACCTTTAGGTGAGCCTGTAATAGATATATCTATTACTAGAAATCCAAAATTTAATACTGATGATGAGAAATTTAAATATGCTGTAAAAACTTTAACACAACTATTGAAAGAGGAGTTTAAACAGTCTACGGTAACAATGACAGTATCATCTGGAATTATATATTACTATGATTAGGGAGAATAGAAATGAAGTCGCTGAAGAAACTTTTTAATAGACAAAACGATACTAATACTACTAAACGAAATGTTATATTTGTTGATTCAGGATCATTCTCAACAAGAGATTTAAAATCATTATCTATATATGCGAGCTCAGTAAAAAGCAAGTTAGTTAACTTAGACTCTTATCGTACAATGTATAGCTATCATCCACAATGGTTTAATTGGTTATATCATTGCGATAGTTATAGAGCTATGATAAAGAATATAATCAATAGTAATAAGAATACTGTATTGGTTATGGATTTCTATAAAGCAAAACCATATCAAGAGAATCTTATTTATGATATAACTCAGGATCCTACTACTATGGTATATATACTATATACTTTCAAAAAAGGTGATTACCAACCTAAGAATGTATATATAAATTATTTAAAAGACGAATATTATAATATCAGTCTTAAGGAATGTATAACCAGTACTTTGCAGGAAGAATTTTTAGATATAGTAGAAGAATAAAGATTTGGGTAGAGCTTAAATGCTCTACCCATTTATTTTTTCTAAATACAAAGCATATATGGTTGATTTTTATTTGAAGCAGATACATAGCTCTCCTGGATATACTGTATAACTTCATCTCTTTTCTGAGCTTCTGCTTGCAAATCATCTAATCTAAGATTTACACTAGCAAATACAGTTTGTAAATCTTGATATAATTTCAATTTATTATATAAGAAATTAGCTATATCTGCTTGAGCTAATTTTTCAAACGTTTCCATTTGAGTTGCACTTATAGTAGTCAATGTAGGGCTATGCTCTATAAGCAATATTACAGTAAACTTAGTAAGTTTAACTTGTGTACCATATGTACTTTCTAATCTAAATTTATTTGGCGGATCAAATACAGGATAAATACCATTATTGAATAATGAGTTTATATTAGCCTGATTAATCAATCCAAGCATATCTCCAATATCATATCCAGCAGATAAATAATCATAAATGCCATAAGGACTACCAAAAGTATCAGAGTTAAAATCTCCCCAATCAAGATTCTTAACACCTAGAATCTTACAATCTTGGAAAAGATTTTCATCTAATAAATACCATCCGTTTTTCATTTTATGATTACTATCTACATGATATTTAAATTCATTTGGATAATATCTAGACCAAGTAACTAATGTATCCGGTATAATTACCTTTTCAGCCCATTTTTCTTTTTTGAGATGATCTGGTAAATCTAATACATCAGTACCTAATCTATTTTCTATTTTATTAAGTAATAATGTCATATTATTTGCGAATGGCATATTGATCACCTCTTATCTAAAATCATATCCTCCAAGTTTACAGCACTCTTCCATGATTTCTCTTCTTACACATTCTTCAAGGTTGACTACAAACATACTTCCTGCTCTATCAGTTAACTGTACCTGTGTTCCTCTATTAATGAGCTTGATATCATCATACAGTAAATCAAATGATTCTGTAATTTTCTTATAGCTTGCTGATTCTTCTTTAATGAAGTTGATTACAGATTCATTGGTGATAGGAACTATCAATCCCTTATCATCATTTGGAAGGTATAAGTTTGATCCTTCTTGTACTGAATAATTCTGATTTATATTAGCTGATTCAGATACAATACCATGAGTATATGCTTTATTATGTGATGGATAGATTACTCTATCATATGTGATTAATTTGATTCCTTTAACTTCGGCACCTCTATTAGTATTTCTAATAGTACCAAGTGCTCTTAAAGAGAATGATGGTGAGAAACCTGCTCTTAATTCTTTATCGAATTCTTCACCCTTATCATTCAAAGTACCAAAGAATCTTCCCATAACAAGATCACCGTCTGTCCAGAACTTTGTATAAATAACTGAACAGTTGTTTGGATCTATAGTCTGCTGACGAACAAGATCTTTGGAGAGAGGATGACCATTTTCTCCTCTCATATTTCCTGTACCTAATAATTCTAACTGACGTGGTGCTACTAATTCTGGAAATAAATCTCTAGAATCGTAGAATCTACCATTTCTATTCTTCATATTAGCTTCCTGAAGACATCCATCTGCCACTACACGACCATTAGCTGTTTTAATAATCTTAGCTGGCATGATATCTTCTGAAGTTGTTCCTGTTTCTATAATTACATAACCAAGTGCATCAGGAGTAACCATTAAACACTTACCTCCTATCTTTATTTTTAATTATTTATAATGTTCTCCGTATACACTCGAGCCAGGTCGGATCAGGTTTAAAGCAAGAACAATACAGTAATTTTTATAAGGAGGATGGACGATTTATGAACGGTAGTCATATTTTAACACAAGCAAAAAATAGACAAATGCGAACCAATCAGCGACCATTTCTAAAACATCAGAAAGTGATCAAAGGATCAGCTGAAAAGATACTATCGCCATTATCAAAATGCATAGTATCAGAGTCTAATTTAAAATTTGCTTTAGATATTTTATGTGAAGCGAATGAAGTATCTAGATCATATGGTACTAAGGTTGCACGTTATATTGCAGAAAATATTATCCCAGGAGTAGAATCTCCAAAAGATGCATTTTTCATGGTAGAGCACAGTACATTTCCTGAAGAGCAAAGAGATATAATTAAGGAAAGTATAGATAATTATAGTGCTTCTATTAGAATTAGTAATAATCAGGAAAGAATAGATAGGAGATTTGATTTCTCTAAATATATTAGAGAACGTTCTAGATTTGAAGATCAATCAGATACTATCTTAGAACTCTGTTCATTGATAGATACTTTCAATATGTCACCTGGTATAAAGATGATAGTATCATTAGAAAATATATTATATTCATACTATACAAATGGGATTAGTGTAGATCCATCCACAGTAGCCGAAACGGTTACTGAATACTTTTTGACTCGTGAGAGTTCTATTAGTGATAAAGACTATAGTGACTATAATTGGGTATTAAATAATACTAATTTATATGATCAGTCTAAAATGAAACCTCTATCAAGAGCAGTTATGGAAAACGCTGGAGGTTATTATTCGAATAAATTCTTTAGTATTGCTAAAGATGATATGGTACCCGCAAGTATTAAAGAAAAAATCAATGACTTCCATGAGAATGTAACTGAAGAAAAATGTATAGATTATATGTCAGCTATCGGAGAATGTATAAAGACAGAATACCCTAGTACTGATACTAGGGCTTTATTATATGAATCAGTTGACCTATTACCATTAGCATTTGGGATTGATGAAGGCTTCATCAATATAGAACGAGATGTACATTTAGATGATGAAGATAGAAAAGAGTGTACAGTCAAAGATGATATCATTCCTGAAGAAGAGCCTATTATAGAAAAAGATTGGGGTTCTGATATTTATGATAAAGAAGCATTAGAGAATGCTTTTAAAGAATCTACAGAATATGCAGATAGTAGAGATATCACAGATTTATTAGTAAAATTCAAAGCTGAACAGGATAAGAGTCCTTCCAAGTTTAAGAATTTTATATATAAATTACATGCAAGAAAACCTGAAGATATTATAGACGGGATGCCAAATATATTTGGAGCTGTACGAGCTATATTTATTATCGGAGTAACTACAGTAACTCCTCTTGGTCCTATATTTGGGGCTATAGCTGCACTTGTGGATTGGTTCTTGTCTAAGAAAATTAATGATGATCAAACTGAAAAATTATTAAGATATCTTAGAAATGAAAAATCTACTCTCAAGAAGAAAGCAGAGAAAACTTCTAATGATAAGAAAAAGCAGGAGATAGAAGATTATATCAAATGCTTAGATAAATGTATCTCTAAAGTAGAAGATTATGCTGATACTATATCAGATGAAGATCGCTCGGATACGGATAGTGGTGATGACGATGATGATTTTGATTTCGATATGGATTTTGAATCTTGTACATTTGCTACCGGAGTTATTTTAGAAAGTGCAAATAGAATAATAGATTTCCATAAGAAAGGTATGCCTGGTAATAATCTACATGAAACTTTCAATATTTTAGCTGAGCACCATTTATTTACAGACTTCGTAGAGGTTGCAAATTATTCATCTATCGATATAGGATTATTTGCAGAAGCTGTCGATCAAACTAAAAAGATTGTAAAAAATGATCCTAAATTAGTTACAGAAATAACTTCAGGTGTAGAGAGAGTTAAATCATTCGATAATGAAAAACTTTCTATTCCTAATAGAATTTTAGCAGAAGCTATTGCAGATGAAACTGTAACTAAAGTGGTCACAGAAAAATTCAATCTCAATACTATTAAATTAGCAATTCAAGACGGAAAGGCTAAACTAAAAGATTTGAATACAAAACAAAAATCATTCTGGCAAACAGTAGATGCTCAAGCAAGTGGTATGACTAAATCTATGGAAAAAGCTTTGACTTCTGATAGAAGGGAAGCTATTATCAAAGGAAATATTATACCATCATTCTCTAAATGTATTAAAGGTGGAATAGCTTTAGCCGGATTAGGACTAGTATGTGGCCCAGCAGTAGCAGCTATTGGTGCAGTTGGAGCTTTTGCAGCTTCCAAAGCATTAAACTATAAAGAGAAAAAACTTATTTATGATGAGATAGATACGGAGCTTAAGGTTGTAGAACGACAGATTGAAATAGCTCAAAATGAAGGTGATATGAATCAGTATAGATTCTTATTGAATTATCAGAAGAAGCTTACTAGAGAATATCAGAGAATTAAATATGGTATGAAAGCTCAAGGTAGAGATATACCTAGAAGCGCAAGACCAGAATAGGAGAATATTATGATTTTTGATAACTTTTCAAAAAATGGTTTTTATATAACCGAAGCAGATGATGATGAAGATAACTACGATATCAAAGATGATGATCAGGGCGGAAATGACGGAACTGCCAATGCTGACGATAATGGAGACAATTCTGACTCTCCAGATAATTCAACTGATAATAATGCCGATGGTGATGATGAGGATAATTATGATATCCAGGATGATGATCAAGGAGACGATACTCAAGATAATAATGATGATAATTCAGAGGACTCTCAAAATGATAAGGATCAACAAAATCAGGATGATCAAGATAACGATGATTCGCAAGGTGATGATCAAGATAATGGAGATCAGGGTGATGATGAAGATAATTATGATATAAATGATGACGATCAGGGTGGAGATAATTCTTCAGGAGATTCTAATGGAGGAGATTCTACGGATGATCAAGGTGATAATGGAGGAGATCCGGGATCAGATGATAGTGGTGCAGATAGTGATGATCCTAGAGCTAAATTACAAGCTTTAGAGAAATCTATATTCGATCAATTATCCCCAGAGCAACAACAGGCTAAAATAAAAGAATTAAAAGACTTATTTATCACTGCACATGAGAAATGTCAAGAAGTTATAAATATGGTTTCTAATTCAGAAAAAGATCCTCAGCAGGCTAAGATATATGATTATATTGTGTCTAGATTAACAGATCTGAAAACTTATATTACAGATTATATGAAAGATATATTTGATTCTAAAACTTATCTTGAGAATATGACAGAGTTTCAGAAATACCTTACAGTATTTGATACTATAAAGAATATTTTCAATGAGATAAATAAAGATTCACAAAGTAAATAATATGAAAATTGGGGGCTCAGTACAAAAGCCCCCTAATAACAATATAGTAAATATTTAATGTCAAATTAAATAGTATAATTTTAAATAAATGAAAGGAGCTATAGAGCTATGATTATTGGCGAAAAGAAAGTTAAAAATATGGCTGATTCTTATGCTAATGATTCTATGCACAGCTTTGCAGAATCTTTTGTACAGTTGTCAGAGAATATCATGAATGAATCAGCTACTGAGTTATACACAGCCCCTACAAGAACTTTATTAAACCAGAGTTCAGCAAACGCATTAAAGAATTTCTTTGTAGAAAATTCATATGATGCTGCAGGGATGACTCCAGATGAAATTGAAGATCACATTGCAACAATGGAACAGCAGTTCGATAACGACAGAGATGCAATTTTAGAAAATACTACAGGTGCAGAAATGAACCCTATGATTGGAATGACATTCCCACTTCATAAGTTCATCCTCATGAACATGGTATTTGATAAAGGTGCTATCCCTAAATTCGTTACACGTTCACCTAAGTTCACAATTTCAATGGAATATCGTATCTTAGTAGATACAGAAGGAAATGAACTTGATATGTTCTTAGATCAGAACCTTATGACAGATGCTATCGAAAAGACAGCAGCTGCTAAAGAGTTCGAACTTCCACAACTTCCATTCACAGAAGATAATGAAATCGTTCATACATATCTTGGTGGATTAGCTGGAGCAGATCACCTTTCAATTGAAACAAGAGTATCAGCTGTAAAGATTGCAGATGTATACTTCGAAAAGGGTGATATTCTTCCTGATGAAAAGACAGGTTATATTGAAAAAGATGGTAAAGTTGCAGAAACACCAGGTAAACATGATGTATGGTACGAAGTAAATTATCCATTTACACCAGTTTATGGTGACTTTGATCGTGCGCTTATGAAACAAGTATCAATCAAGCACAAAGTACTTGATAGTGCTGATGTTAAGATTGCAGAAACAACAGATATGATTTCAGGTACAATGAACAAAGACAGACTCAATGTTCAGGTAATGAAAGGAAATATCAAGGGTATCAGAATCACATCAAGATTAGATACTTCAAATGCCAGAGCAACAACATGTAGCGTTAAGTGGAAACAGAAGACAGATATCGTTGAAATTCCAAATGCAATTCCAATCGATACAACTATCTCACCAGAAGAAACAAAGGATATCGCTGCATTGTACAACGTTAACCAGGTTACAAAGATCATGTCTATGATTAAGACAGTTCTTGGAAACTACAAAGATGATAAGATCAAGAGAGAACTTGATCATTCATATAAGACAATGGATGCAAGATCAAAGACATATGCTCAGTTTGATTATGCTCCAAGAGAAGGATACCAACTTGACCATGTAACATGGAGAAGAGAAACATTCTTCGATTTCTTTGATTCACAGGTTACAAAATTACTTCAGGTTCTCAACGATCCTAACGTAACAGTTACTATCTTTGGTGATCCTGACCTTGTTCGTAAGATTACTCCTGTTGAATATAGCTACCAGACACCAGCAAACATTGGTCCTGTTGAATTAGACTATACAAAGACAGTTGTAACTTCAGATAAGAGAGTATACCAGTTCATCGGTTCAGATAAGATGAGAGGAAACACAGAATTTATCGTTATCCTTTGTCCAAAGGGAACAGATAGAATCATCTACAGAATCTATGATTACCAGATGTATATTTCAAACGAAATTAGAAATGCTGATAACCCAGCACTTCCAAACATCCACGCTTTTGAACGTTGGAAATTCGTTGAATATCAGCCAGTACAGGGTCGTGTAAATATTTTACATCCAACAGGATTAACAGATCATTACGATTATGTACAGGTTAAGCAGATGGCTTAGTTTAATCAGAAGAACTTTTAAATAAATAACAGGGTCCTGTAACCGAAACTCGGTTACAGGATCTTTTTATTGAAAGAAGGTAATGAAAATGATTTTAGATGAAATATATAAATCGGAGTAGAGGTTATTCCTCTACTCTTTATATTTTCTCATATATACCTAAATCCTCAACATTAAACTAAAACGTCTAATAAGAAAGGAGATAATATAAATGATAGATTATAACTTCTATGATCTGTTTGAGAGTATAGATGATTTGTGTAAGTGTGTTCGTGAAGATGAAGATTCTACAGCTACAGAAACTATCTGCATGAATATACAAAAAGAATTAAATAAGTTCTTTAAAGACTTTGAATGTACTGAGGTATTATATACTTTAAATACAGATAAAAACTTCTTTGGAATTCAGGTTAGACCTACAGGTTTAGGTAATCCTATGAAATTAATCGGCGCTTTGTTGAAGCCAGAATATGAACCATTTGCTTTCACGAGATATCAGATTGAATTTGATAGCAAATTATTCAATTCTTCATTAACACCAGGAGAAATTGGTACTATCTTATTATTGGATATCAATTCAATGAGTGGGGCTCAGGCTGTAACTAAAGTAAGAGATGCTATTGATGCTATTACTGTATTTAGTGATAGACCTATTAGTCAGCAGATAACAGCAAAAATGTCTAGCTTATTCCAGGCTATTGTAGAAAATACAATGAGAAATCTTACATCTGTATTCTGCAAGAGCAGTACTGAATTAAGGGAGAATGTAGATATACCTGATTTTATTACAGGATATAAATTAATAGATACGTATAAGAGTGCTATTAATAAATTAATCTCAATGTGCGGATTAGAAACTGATTGCGAATATCCTACAATCCTATTAACTTGGTTTTTAAATATATATCAAACTTCTATAGAATCAAGATATGTATTACAATTACTGAGAAAGGCTTTATATTATGAAGGTTCTACTTTGGTAAAGAGAGCTTTAACTTTGGCTCTTAAAGATTTCTCAGAATTATCTCCTAGAGAATTAAATAACATAGAAGCTGTTACTGAATCTAGAAAAGGTTTAATATATCAGATGAAGCGTAATGGTTTGAGATCTCTAGAGGATGATCTTTACGAGTACAACATGAGACTACGTAATGTGGAGACTCAGGATGATGCTATTTTGCTAATGCGTCAAATTAATAGTCGAATGGGTATCCTTGAAGATTATTTGAGAGAAGACGATATAGACGAGAAAGATAGAAAACGTTGGGAAGATTGTTATCATAAATATCTTGAATTAAGAGAAGCATTATCTAAGAAATCTGTATATAATAAGAAGATGTATGGATTATTTGTAGATTACAATGCTCTCCAGAATATGTCATCAACAGGTCAGTTAATGAATACTTATTATTAAAGAAAATTTAACCCTACTGGTTTTATCCAGTAGGGTTATCTTTTTTATTAGTATTTTTTTTCTTGTCGCTTTTTTCTTTTTCTGATTCCTCTAGAGTTTCAGATATAGCTGTAGTAACTGGAGTAGCAATCTTTTTAAATAAATTCGTAATGAATTTAGTCATAAATTTACTATTAGTAACTAACCTAAGAAGTCGATCGCTCCATATACCAACTATCATGCAGATCAGCACATAAATACTAAATGATACTTTAAAGTATTCATTAACTGCACATAGTACTACAGTTGAAAACACTGCCGAAGCTATAACTCGTTTAATCTTAATTGCATTATTCTTGCTAACGTTTCTAGCAATCTGTCCAACTGATACTCCTATCAAACTGAATACAAAGGTGATAGCAAAATTATTGTATAGGTAGTCTAATAGTAAAGAGAAGGATATTGGGTCCATAATTTTTTCTATTTCCTCCTTATACAATATTATAACCCCCGGTTAAGGCTCTTCACTGTCTATATGTTCACTGATATCGGGCCTCGCAGCAGCAACATTATACAATGAGAATATATATAATATTGATACTATTATAGAAACACAAATTACGATTCCAAGAATATGTAGAACGTTTATCATCTGATTATATCTAATAGATATCTGCTTTTTATATATTTTATCTTGATAGGTAGGATGTCCTTTGATTATTTGATCATATAAATTGAAAGTTTGAACTATAATAAATTTATGATTCTGTTGAGGTTCACCTGCGATTATATCTTTCTGTCCAAATATATCCCCAGTATCTGTAATATATACAGGTACTAGAAATTCATAAGATCTCAATCCGTATATTCCCTCATTCCCATAAATCTTTTTTAAATTACTATAACTAATTTCATCTATCATAATATGATCTTTAGTTTTAGGATCAACTGGTTCTATTGCTATAATTGAATTAGAGTGATTTCTAATTTGAAATAGAGCAGTCTTGAATAATTCTTTATTATACGTACTATCTAAATACTTAGCGAATTGTTTATTTCTATAAATATCTTCGTCTGTATTTGGATCTACTGTATAGTCTTCCTTTATCCACCCATCTCCTGAAAGTATTAAAAAAGCATTTCTTTTATTATCGATACCATTCAGATAATTTCCTTCAGTATGTCTCGCAAATATATCATGTATTTGCTGTTCACATTCTGGATCTTTTTTATCTAATGCCACTTTCAACTTATTGAGATCTTTAAATTCCGATTTTATATCACTCTCAATATCACTAGAAGCATTAGACGCATTTAAATTAGCTAGAGATAACAAGTTCTGCAGATGATCCCAGATCTTATCAAACTCTGCATTTTCTGCTTGGGTAATAGTCTCTTTCTCCACCTGTTTTGCATAATCGATAGCGTAGTTGTATAGAAATAGCGACGACGTAAATGCTACTAATATTGTTATTATAACCATCATATATCTTCGTTTTCGACGAATATTATTAGTAGTCATAATGTCTCCTTTCTTGGGAATTATAATAAAAAAGTATATAGGATAATTTCCAACTCTCCTATATTTATTTAGATGTTTTATTTTACAGAAACTTCGAAAACATAAGAATAAATATCTAAAAAGGAGGTAATTATCATGGATATTATTAATGATATTTTCACTGTAGCAACAGGTTCTATCAATGTGTCTTTAATCATTGTATTATTGGCTATTGGTGCAATTTGTAAACATGCTTTCACAAAGCTTAATAATGATACTATTCCAGTAATCATGCTTGTAACTGGTGCGGTATTGGCAATTATTATTAATTTACCTTTCAATCCTCAGAAAGAATTACTTAACGTTCTTGTTCAGGGATTTGTATCAGGTGCAGCAGCTGTAGGTTTACATACTCAGGGTAAGACTATTTATAACTTATTCACTCCTAAAGTTGATGCTGATGAAGAAGCAAAAGGTTAATTAAAAATAATTAAGAAACAGAATAGTAATGCATATGTACATTCTATTTCTAAAAAATTCACCTTAAATATAAAGTATTCCTGTTAGACCTAACAAGTCTAACAGGGTATTTTCTGTAAACTTGATAGTAAAATAGAATGAATAATGAAAGAAGGTAGGTGTAAAATGATGGCAGACTTAGTATATATGGCTATAATGGCTGATCCGGCTACAAGTACAAAACAGAGGGAATGCGAGAGAGCATATAAAGAATATGTAGATGAGCATATCGATAATGTAAAAGAAGCATGGCAGAATATGCAGATCAATAAGAAGTGTATGGAAATTATTGGGAAATATATAGGCTCAGTTGTATCTGATACTTTTATTCAAACTATGGATAATAATATCGGTTCTCACGATATGAGCAAATATAGTATGGAAGAATGGGAACCTTATAGAAAGAATTTTAACCCTGTAGATGATCAAGAAAAAGAAAATAATCTTGCCGAATTTGAGAAAGCTTGGGATCATCATAAAAAGGTTAATATGCATCATTGGAATTGGTGGGCAGAGAATCATAAAGAAGATAAAATGCCATTACATAATGTAATTGAAATGTGTTGTGATTGGATTGCAATGAGTAAGAAGTTCGGTGGAGATGCATATAACTGGTACAAGAAACAGACTGATATTGTATTGGGAAACCAACAGAAGTCAATAGTAGAAGATTTATTGAAAGCGTATTATGATTTTGAATAAAATATTGGGTAAGGTGTTATACCTTACCCAAATTATTTTTATTATTCTACAACTATAGCTTTTGCATCTATAAATCCATAAATATCAGATCTAGTATCTCTCTTTGTAGGGTCTACGCATATAGCAACTCTTCCACCATAGTTAACTCCATCGAATAAATAATAAGTTTTATTACTTAATAAGAGTAATGGTGATTTAGAATTGTAATTCTTATATAAGTAAATATCGTTACAATGAATTGCTGATCCTGCTACTAATGATTTACATGTAGCATTGTTTACAGATTTCTTATACTTATAATTTACTGTAGCGCCTTTTGAATTTTTAATCTCAGCATCAGGTGTTTTCTTTGCTACTTCTTTAGCTTCTTCAATAGAAGTTGTCTTAAGAATAGTTTTTTCTTTACTATCCTTTACTTCATAATGATCTATCTTTGGGGCTTTCTTTTCTTCAGGAACTTCAATAATTATATCTTTTTCTGAATAGATATATAGTTTATCTATAGCAGCAAGATTATTGAATTTAATAATATTTTCCTTCTTAGCCTCAAAATCATCCTCTTCAAAAGGTTGCTCATCTGCAACAATAAAGCACTGTTGAAGTGATGTAAACTCCATAACCTCTTTAGTCTTAGGATTCTTTAATCCTAAAGGATTATTCTTAGAAGTTATAGTTTTATCATTAACCTTTTTATTTTGATATAACCAGAGTACCCTAGCAATAGTCTCTGAAGGATAAGTTGGTTCCTTATGCAATTTCTTCGCAACTTCAATAATGTCATCTCTCACATAAGAGATTAATTCTTTCTTAGTCATAGTATTCTCCTTTCGAAAGGTTTATAATTTTATTTAGAGGTTCTTTCCTCAGAAATTGAGTAGGTTACCCAGCACTCGTAACCACAGGTAGGACAACGATAATGTTTTCCTCCACCGAAATCTACACCTTTACATTGTATCTTGGAATTACATTCCGGACAATGTCCATTATTAAACATAATTTCATCTTTTTTCATAGATAAAATCTCAATTAATCCTGATCCGATCCATATTCCAAATGCAATTAATAATATAATAGCAACGTACATTTTATATCCACCTCCATATTTTATTTTTACATTAATATTATGTGAGAAGTGTAGATTAGACCAGAACTGGTGAATTCTGGAATGTAAAGTATCAAAACACTCTGCACATAATAGTAAAAACTATAAAAGAAAATTATTATATTTAAGGAGGCAATTATGGCTTTAGGAAACTATAACAGAAATGATAATAACGAGAGAAAGGGATATGAACCTATCTTGTATTCACCATATAATACAAGTAATAGACAGGGTATCGATCCTTCAGCGCTCTCTTATCAGTTTTATAATGGAATTTTAAAAATCAGCATCTCTCCAATGAAACCTGGGGTTAAACCAGACGATACAACAGATGTTTGGGATCATGATAATGCTGGTTCTATTTACTTACCTCATCAGAAAGCTAGAATGCTTGTTGATGAAATCAAATATGTAATGGCGCATCCTGATGAAATTTATAATGGTGGTGTAACTGCTGGTAATGCACTTGTAAGTTTCTCAACAGGAAAAGAATTAGGAGCTACAGGTCCATGTCTTATTATTAGACGTATTGATCCTGAAACAGGAACTCCAAATTCATCTTATGCTTATCAGTTTAAAACAGATCATTACTTTGGTATCAGAAACTTCGATCCAAGTAATCCTGGTGAATATGTACGTAATACTTATGAAAATCTTGAAATTGATATGCTTCTCAATCTGTTAGAAGATTATTCAAGATACGCAAGTGGAGCAGCTTCATATATGAATATGTATGCCGGTAAGTATGATACTTCTAGAATGAATACAAAGATCGGTCTTATTATGGAAAAGATGGGTATCGAAACAAAGACAGAATACTCAAGAAAAGGTAATAACGGCGGTGGTTCATTCTTCAATAATAATAACCGTCAGCAGAATACAAATAATAATATGAGAACTAATACTTTGGCAGGATTAGAGGAAGAACTCGGAGATTAAAAGTACATAGGGTATAGGTAAAACTATACCCTATTTTTATTTGGAGGTATCTATGTATAATTTAGATATATTAATACCGTTTGATTTGGTAGTGGATCTAGATATAGGTCTACTAAAATTAGTAAGATTCGAGTATAGTAATAATGATTATTTCTATAAAGGTATATTACAAGGTATGGATGATTGTCTAAGATATTCTTTAATGACAAGAGAAGATCCAAATCCTTTAAGTATCGCTGCAGTTGATCCAGATGATCATGAAACTTTAGATGAATTCTATAAGCAATTTATGGAAAGAGAGTATACTAAAATAATGAATCTGTCTCAAGATACAGCTATCAGTGATTTGACTAAAGTGAGTGGGATGACAAGTGCATCAGATAGAATAGTAAGAATAACTATAATGTGTAGATCAGAAGAGGAAAAGAGACTAATAAATCTAAGGAAGATGAATCCTTTTAGAGTTATAGTATCGAATCCAGAAAAAGTAGATCTATCTCAATATAAAGCATTATTTGTAAAAAACGTATATGATTTGGACATGTATAGAAATGTAGAGGCATTAAATTTATATATAGCTAATTATGGATTCAATTTAGTTAAAGATCCATCACATTCAAATACGCCTGGATTACCTATAGATATAGTAGCAAAATACTCGAAGGACAATGAAATAAATATATTTACGGTCTATAACTTAGACCCCGATAAAATACCAAAAGGCTAATGGAGGTTAAAAATGAGCAAAAAATTATTATCAAATATTGTAGAAGAAGATGCTTTAAGAGAGGTACAGTTAAACACTTTACAGGAAATCTTTAAAGTAATATCAAAAACTTCAGGACCATACGGATCATCCACAATGATCATGCATAATGATCGTTTCACAGAATATTCTAAGGATGGTCATAAGGTTTTAAATAATATCAAGTTCTTCAGACCACTTGAACAGAGTGTTCACGATGAATTGATTTCTATTACAGAGCATGTAGTTAAAACAGTAGGTGATGGTACAACTACAGCTGTAGAATTATCATATCTTATCTTTAAAGGATTATGTGAAACTTTCTCAGATTCAGAATATTCTGCACATGAGATTATAACTACATTCCAGTCTATTGTTAAATCTCTTAGTGATATTATCGCTAAGAATGGTAGAGAATTAACTGTAGAAGATATTTATCATATCTGTATGATTTCTACTAATGGAAATAAGATGGTATCTGAAGATATTTCTAATATCTATAAGCAGTTCGGTACATCTGTTCATATCCAGTTAGGAACTTCAAATACAGAAAGTTCTATATTAAAGACATATGATGGTATTGTATTTAACAGAGGTTTTGCTTCTCCTGCATTTATTAATAAGAGCGAATCAAATACAGTTTCTATGAGAAATCCTAGAATCTATCACTTTGCTGATCCTGTAGATACTCCTGAATTGATCGGATTGTTTATGACTATCTTTACAGAAAATATCTATGATCATTATCAGCGTCAGGATTTCCAGTATGTACCTACAGTAATCTTGGTACCTTCAATCTCACAGGATATTAAATCAGATCTTGAAGATATTGAAAAGATCTTTTATGCATTTGATCAGGCTAAGAGATCAGAAGAAAAACCACCTTTCTGTATTATTACAGGAGTAAATGGAACAGTAGATAATATTTCAGATATTATCACATTATGCCACTGCCCATCTATTAGAAAGTTTATTAACCCGGATGTGCAGGCTAAGGCTATTGAGGATGGTACAGCTCCTTCAAAAGAAACTGTAGTTAATTTCTATGGTAGTGCTGATTCTATTGAAATTGATATGGATAAGACAAAGATAATCAATCCAGTAGATATGTTTGACAAAGATGCTGAACCTGATGAAAATGGGGTTAGACCCTATTCTGCTACATACGAATCATTAGTGAACTTCTATAAGAGTCAGATTGAAATTTCTTCTCGGGCTAAAGAAGATATCAATACACTTGCTAATCTTAAGAGAAAGCTTCATTTCTTACAGGCTAACTTTGTAGAATATTTAGTGGGCGGTATTTCAGCAGCAGATAGAGATAATGTAAAGGATCTTGTGGAAGATGCAATTCTCAACTGTAGATCAGCAGCAGATAGCGGTGTTGGTTATGGTGCCGGATTTGAAGGTATGAAGGCTATTGATGAATATCTTAATAACAGTATTCTTAGCGAATTAGACACTAGCATTTTAAATATCATCGCCGTAGCATATGATCAAATGATCAATTTGTTATATAGATCAGTATTCAGTGAAGAAGAAGCTAGAGAAAAGATGAATGAATCTTTGGATAAAGAGCAGCCTTTGAATCTTAGAACTAGAAGTTACGATGAACCTGTATTGTGTTCTATTGATACTGATAGAGTTATTCTCGATGCAATTTCAAAGATTATCACAATCATGTATACTTCTAACCAGGCTTTATTAATTGAACCAACACAGAATTTATATATGGATCTTGATAGTAACAAATAAAGTAATGTCGAAGGTTCAAATGAGTATATCATCTCATGTAAGCAATGATAGATTCTATCACTCGGTAGGTTCGCGAACTAAATTGAGTGGGAAAGATCTCGGTGTTGTAGTGCTGGTGATATGAGAGTTTGCTAGAGATATTATTATAAATGACCTTCTTAGTTTGGTCAATGGGGAGAGTTCGCGGCTCTCCCCATATTATGTGCTAGTCCGAACATCAATATAAATATTTAAAAATGAAAGGAGATTTCATCATGCCTAATTTTAAAGTATGTAAGATATATCCTCGTAATGGAATCCAGACTATCTCTGGTATTCTTCCAAAACAGGAGAAAATTGAATTACCAGCTAAAATTAAATTGAATGAAAAAGAAGTTCGTAGATGTATGAGCTTTGCTGATGTATATGAAGTAGTTGAAAAAGGTGATGTATTATTAACACCAGTAAATTACTTAGCAGACAATGCTAAAGCAGAAATTGCTAAAGATGTGCCAACAGTTGAGTTAAAGGATTATACAAAGAAGGAAGACGAAAAAGATGATCCTGTAATTCCCAGGCCAAACCCAGAAGGACCAACAGTAGAAAAACCAGCAGCTCCAACAGGATTAAAGTGGGCAGGTTCAAAATCATTTCCTCACTATTTTACATGGAATAATGTTGGCAAACCAGGTACAACTGTCAACTTCTATATCAATGACACTAAAGTTGCTGAAAATCTTTCAACTTCAAACTATGATGCTTCTTCAGCAGAACAGTTTAAGACAGAAGGTAAATACAATGTATCAGTAACAGCTGTAAAAGATGGTGTAGAATCTGATAAGACTACAATCTCATATGAAGTTAAAGCTGCATCTAAATCAAATGATGTTGCAGAAAACGATGATGATGTAGAAGCTGTAGGCTAAAAAGACATTATTTATGGATACTGGATATTCCCAGTATCCATATTCTTTTTAAGGAGTATATAATATGGAAATGACCTTTGATCAGTATATACAAAATCCTATGGGTAAAGAAAATGCTGTCATATCTAACCGTACAATGTATGCCAACCTTTATAAGTCTAAATTAGATAAGATACTTGTAAGAGAAGCAGGAAAGATAGAACACAAATGCTATTCGGTAGGAAGAAAGTATATATGCTATTTAAAGATACCTAGTGAGGTTGTACCAAAATTCTATTATGACGTATTGATAGAGTTTAGACCTCCTAAAAAATTAGTTACAGGTGCAGGATTAAAAGATTATAATGTGAGATTCTATTCTAATGATCCTTCATTCGTATATACATTTGCTCATGCTTTTATTAAGAATGATCTGTTTATTACAAATTATTCTGATAAGATGTCTCAAAAAGCAATTAAACAATTAGCAAAAGAAAAGAATCCAGGCAATCAGGTAGGATATGTAAAGAGTCTATATTTTGCATATTTGTTTATGAAGAGTCGTGGATTGTTTAATAAACTGAGATATGTAGATCCTTATAGTGAATCTGCTGTTAAGAAACAGATAGATCATGCTGATAAGAAGATCAAGGATAGACAGGAAGCTGCTTCTCATAAAGCTAAAACTAATAAAAAAGAAAGAGCTCAGGAGAAGGATTTACAAGATGATAGAAATAATATATCTAATGCTCCCATTAGTTTTAAAGTAGGATCATCGAAAGTAACTAAGACTTCTTCAATGGGTTCTAAAATAAAAAAGATAGGATCTATATCGAAAACAAAACGAAAAAGATAATCCAATAGGTCATATGACCTATTGGGTAATTTTTTATTTTTGCAATCACATCTGAATAACGTAATGGTCAAATTTTCGACCGGATTGGAGGTATTAGGTGGAATTAAGTACATATGCATTCGTTTCTTGTTTCCGCAATAGTTCATAAAATTGCATATTATTAAAAGGTGATACGATTCATGTATAAACTTAAAGGAGGTACAAACAGAAATTATGATACGACCTTTTTATAATGTAGAAACGGAAGACAAGAAACCGAGTAATTTCGTCCCTGTAGATCAATGGGACCCAGTCAGACCTGAAGATGCTATATTTAAGGTCTGCAAAGGTAGTATTATACTACCAGTAATGCAAGTTCTAAATATCACGAATCCCGAATTACAAAATATCAATACTTTCGTAATATCATCGAAGCGTTGTTATAACGGGGATCCAATGAGAGAGCATCTCTTTAGATATATGAACTACTTTGAAACTTTCTATGATCAGGATAGAGAGTTAATCGTAAATTTATCCATCATCAAAATGAAGATGGATACTCAACCAGTTTATGATGTAGATATGTTTAAGTTTGATCTTAAACGATACATATTCTGCCCATCCATTTGCAACAAAGCTATTCTTATGGTTGAAGATAATTATGCTCTTGCTTTAGATTCAAAGAAGTATGAGAATAATAAAAATCCAGCTTTAGTATATAAGGATAGACATACGAAAATTTTATTATGGATGTCGTTATTACAGAATATGTGTATACCGTTGATTACTCATTATATTTACATCAAGAAGATTGCAAATTCAAATGAGTTTATTCTAGATATATTCAATATCATTCTAGGAATGAGTGAAGTAAATATCTTCAATAAATTATATGAAACAGCAATAAGTAGTGTAACTCGTAATAGTAATAAACACGAACGTTTATGGGCAAAACAGGATATTCGTGGTAAGACTACAGTTACACATGCTTTAGAAAGTGTGCAGAATATTATACTGAATATTATGCCTAAGTATATA